>Ga0180300_10000868_pt1 | contig 13783 bp, 13 predicted proteins | sample GuaBasSediGuay15_FD_121798 | JGI IMG/M metagenome (GOLD analysis project Ga0180300, IMG submission 121798) | Subseafloor sediment microbial communities from Guaymas Basin, Gulf of California, Mexico - Guay15, Core 4569-2, 21-24 cm | ecosystem: Environmental > Aquatic > Marine > Hydrothermal... | reverse complement strand
TCTGTGGCGCGTGTTCCGCCTCCGACTGCTGCTCGGTGTCTTCCGTAGCAGCAGGCAGTGAGAGCGTGGATTGAGCCTTCGTGGGGGAGGGGGGCAGAAGGAGATCTAGGACCCTTTCCTCGGCCATTTCCCTGGCCTTATCCTTTATCTTTTCCTCCTCTTCTCTCCTCACCATGCTGACGGCCAGTTCAGTAAGATCTCTGATCATGGATTCCACGTCACGCCCCACGTACCCCACCTCAGTAAACTTGGAAGCCTCGATCTTTAAAAAGGGTGCCTGGGCAAGTTTGGCCAGGCGGCGGGAGATCTCGGTCTTGCCCACCCCTGTGGGACCGATCATGATGATGTTTTTTGGGGCAATCTCATCTTGCAACTCCTTTGGTACCTGCTGACGCCGCCAGCGGTTTCGCAAGGCGATAGCCACAGATCTTTTAGCCTCATCTTGGCCGATGATGTACTTATCTAACTCGGCCACGATCTGTTTCGGCGTCAGGGGCCGCTCCATCTTTGTCCTTTTTTCTTTTAGAGCTCTTCGATTACTATCTGATTGTTTGTGTATATACATATCTCTGAAGCTATTCGCATTGCTTCTTCGGCAATGGTCCTGGCATCCAAGTTGGAATGAAGCACCAAGGCCCTTGCTGCCGCCTGAGCATAAGGGCCGCCGGAACCGATGGCCACGATCCCATCATCGGGTTCCACTACATCGCCATTGCCTGAGATGATGAGGGAGTGATCCTTATCGGCCACGATCAACAGGGCCTCTAGCCTTCTAAGCAGTCTGTCGGTTCTCCAATCCTTGGCCAGCTCCACGGCCGACCGCAGGATGTTTCCGTTATATTGCTCTAATTTTCCCTCAAAACGCTCAAAGAGGGTGAAGGCATCGGCTGTGGTCCCAGCAAATCCAGCGAGGACCTTGTCGTTATAGAGTTTGCGAACCTTTCGGGCCCGATGTTTCATCACTGTGGTCTCCAGGGTTACCTGTCCATCCCCAGCCATCACCACCTTCCCCTTGTGGCGCACGGAGAGGATGCTTGTACCTCTAAACATCTTTCCCCCCCTTTCTGGCCCGAGGATGGGTCCGATCATAAACCTCCATCAGTCTTGCTGTGCTTACATGGGTATACCTTTGGGTGGTCGAGAGGCTGGCGTGCCCCAGTAACTCCTGTATACCCCTCAGATCGGCCCCGGCATCCAGCAGATGGGTGGCGAAGGAGTGCCTAAAGGTGTGGGGAGAGATATTCTTCCACACCCCCCCCTTCTGGAGATATTTTTTTACCATCCTGGCCACACTGCGAGCCGAAAGTCTTCCTCCCCGATAGTTGAGGAAAAGGGGTTTGGGAGATCTTTCCCCCTTGCCGGCGAGCCTTTTTCTGTGGGCCAAATACGCCCTTAATGCCTCGGCGGCCTTGGAGCCGATAGGCAGCATTCTCTCCTTACCCCCCTTTCCCATTACCCTTACCATTCCTCCTGCTAGGTCTAGATCCTCCATATTGAGGGAGGTGAGTTCCGCTACTCTGAGCCCACTGGAGTAAAGGAGCTCTAATATAGCCCAATCTCTGAGCCCCAAAGGGTTGGTCTTATCAGGGGTATCCAAGAGCCTGAAGACCTCATCCACGGTGAGGGCATGGGGGAGGTCTTTTCTCCCCTTGGGGGTCGCCACCATCTTGGCGGGATTCTTCCCGATGATTCCCTCTCTTTTCAGGTACCTGAAGAATGTTCTCAAGGTGGCAAGTTTTCTTCCTACTGAGATGCGCTTTACTCCTTCCTCTTTATAGAGGTATCCCAAATAGAGGCGGATCATCAGGTGGTCTATCTTGGTGACATCAAGGGGAAGTCCCTTTTTGCCTAAAAAGGTAGCGAACGACTCCAAATCCTTTCGATAGGCCCGACAGGTATGGGGCGATGTCCCCCTCTCTAAGGACATGTAATCGATAAAATTATCTATATCGGTATACAAAAGTGCCCCTTAATAATAAAATGAACGTATATCGTATATTTAATTTATAAGATAATCAATACAAAAAGTCAATGAAGGGGTCTCATTGAGCTTAAATAAGGTACAACAGAAAGGGCAGACTTTGCTTTTTGTTAATTTATATGTTAATTTTTTTTATAATTTTTGATTCCTTAGCTCAATATAGTGCTTGAGGAAGGGAGAGATGCGTAAAGAAGATGGGGAAGTTAAGTGGTACTTAAGGCCAATTAGTGTAATTCTACTTTTATTCTTTGTATTGGGACCCTTTGCCCTCCCATTGCTTTATAAAAGTCCTAAGTTTAACAAGACATTAAAGGTAATCCTAACCATTGTTGTAATTATTTACACATCATATCTTATCTTCGCATCGTTAGAGATCAGCAGAGAACTTTATAAAAAGATGGAAGAATTACAGTATATATTCAAAATGTATTGAAAATTTCCGGTTATTATCAATGGGAAGAATTGTAATGGCCTATAGATGCCATCATATTAGGTACTTTGAAGGTAAGCCAAGATACTCATCAGGAGAAAAGGGAGGGAGGTTTTTGAAGGTGAAAGGGATTGTATTTCTTTTTCTTCTCTCTTTGATATTTGCCTTTATCTCATTAGGCCTCTCCTCTGCTCAGCAGAAAAATCTCTCTGTAAATGAAGAGGTAACGCTTAAGATAAGGTCCTTTGATCGTGAGTTCTTCAAGGACTTTGATGTCTACTCGGCGGGAGTTAAAGAGGCACCCACGGCGCTGCTTTTTGATCTCAAAGACGACTATCAGCTTCCATCCAAGTTTTGGGGCCCTTCCCTCAACGAGGAGGAGATCATTTACGCCATTAAACGCTTGGATGATCAATACATCGATCGTACTTGGGACCTTCCTTTCGAACCACGGGCCCTCAATATTGTTAACCGTAAAGGGGAGATCTTGGGGTATATTTATACGAGCATGAACGCCGTCCTAATGGATCGCAAAAGGGATGGGCGGGTGACCATCTACCTTCCCGTCCTTCAGCCACAAGAGGGAGATGGAGGTGAATGGAGGATAAGGCCCAAGCCTTAAAGGGATTGAGATGTCCATGAAGCGGGTTTTGGTTACAGGTGGGGCTGGTTTTATTGGTTCACACCTCTGCCAGCGCCTCTTACGGGAGGGGTATGAGGTCGTCTGTCTGGATAATTTCGACCCTTTTTATGACCCAGGGATCAAAAGGAAGAATGTGGAGGAGATTGAGGCATCTGAAGGTAATGAGAGGTTTTTGCTTGTTGAAGGGGATATCAGAGATAAGAGTTTTTTGCAGGATCTGTTTCACAGATCGCCCTTTAATCTGGTGATTCATTTGGCGGCTAGGGCGGGTGTAAGGCCTTCTATTCAGCATCCCCTCCTCTATGAGGAGGTAAATATAAAGGGTACGCTGAACCTGTTGGAGGTGTGTCGGAGGTTTGGTGTATTTAATTTCATCTTTGGTTCTTCCTCATCCGTCTATGGCAGGAACCGTAAGGTTCCCTTTTCCGAGGGGGATAGGCTGGAGGCGATGATCTCCCCCTATGCCGTGACCAAGAGGGCAGGGGAGCTTCTTTGCCATGCTTACCACTACCTTTACGGTCTTAATGTCTTCTGTCTGAGGTTTTTCACCGTCTATGGTCCCCGTCAGCGACCTGAGATGGCCATACATAAGTTCACCCGCCTTATCCAGCAGGGGAAAGTGATACCCGTTTACGGTGATGGCTCTTCGCGCCGTGACTATACCTATATCGATGACATCGTCGAGGGAGTGATAGGGGCGGTGAGAAACCTGCGAGGTTATGATATTTTTAACCTGGGGGAATCCCGCACCGTCCCCTTACGAGATCTTATCTCCCTTTTAGAAGGAGCTTTAGATAAGAAGGCAAAGATTGAGGAGTTACCTGAGCAGCCTGGTGACGTTCCTATCACCTACGCCGATATCTCTAAGGCACGCCGCCTCCTAGGTTATGATCCTCAGATTGGGATAGAGGAGGGAATTGAGAGGTTTGTACGATGGTTTAAAGAAAGGTGCTAAGGCTACATAATTAAAAGTTTCTGTATCTATTGGTGATGGGAAGGCGTCTGTCTTTCCCGAGGGCCCGAGGGGTGATCTTAATACCAGGAGGAGCCTGTCTTCTCTTGTACTCATTTCGGTCCACTTTATCAATGACATCTTTAACCATTTCTTTAGAGAAGCCGAGGGCCACAACATCATCCGCCACTTTGTCCTCCTCCACATAGGCCTGGAGGATGGGATCTAACAGATTATAGGGCGGAAGGGTATCGCTGTCCTTTTGGTTGGGGCGCAGTTCAGCGGAAGGCTCCTTCTGAAGGATGCGGGCAGGGATGACCTCTTTTCCCTCTTTTTTGTTTTTATAATCCGCCAACTGATATACCAAAGTCTTGGGGCAATCCTTTATCACAGCAAAACCCCCTGCCATATCCCCATAAAGAGTACAATACCCCATGCTAAGTTCACTCTTGTTGCCGGTGGTGAGGACTAAGGAGCCAAATTTGTTGGAAAGGGCCATGAGAATATTCCCTCTGATCCTGGCTTGGATATTTTCCTCTGTGGCATCTTCCTTCATCCCTTGAAAATGAGGCCCTAGCGTCTCCAGGTAGGAATTAAAAATGGAGGAGATGGGGATCTTCAACAACTTTATTCCCAGGTTGTCGGCCAGTTTTTGTGCGTCGTCCAGGCTTTCCTTGGTGGTATAGAGAGAGGGCATGGCTACACCGGTGACGTTTTCCTTCCCAAGGGCATCTACGGCAACAGCGGCCACCAACGAGGAATCTATCCCCCCACTGAGTCCAATGAGTACATTCTGGAAGTTGTTTTTGTAAACATAATCATGGGTTCCCAGAACTAAGGCGCGATATACCTCCCCCAGATCATCGTACTGGATCGGTTGGCGTTTTTCGAGGGCTGGAGGAGGGTCCACCTCTTTTTTTACTTTGGTCAGACTCAAGGCCTTCAAAGGGATGTGATCTTGCCGGAAGGTGAGCTTTTCTTTTCGGCGACGGGGGTCGTGTAACCTGGCCATGAAGGCCGTATCTATATCCAGATCGGCCACCAAAAAGTCCTCCTCCAAAGAATGGGCTTGAGCAATCAATTCCCCTTTTTGGTCTACGATTATGCTGTTGCCGTCAAAGACCAATTCGTCCTGCCCTCCCACCAAATTGACATAGGCGATGATGACCGCATTGTCGCTGGCCCTGGTGGAGATCATCCGTTGCCGGAACCCCCTTTTGCCTGCGTAGAAAGGGGAGGCGGAGATGTTGACTACTATCTCGGCGTCGCCCAGCAGTGCCTCAGTCTTCAAGGGATCACCGGCATGCCAAATGTCTTCACATATACTTACTCCAATCTTTACCCCGTTTAGTTCAAAGACAAGCGCCTCTTTGCCAGCCTGAAAATAGCGGTCTTCGTCAAAGACGCCGTAATTAGGCAAAAACATCTTATGATAGATATCCACCAGTTCTCCATCGTGAATCAAGGCCGCTGCGTTATAGATGTCGTCCTTTTTATTTATAAATCCCACTAGGACAGTGATACTTCTAGTGGTTTCCACTATCTTGCGCAATACCTCGAGATTTTGTTGGACAAACCTTGGCATGAGAAGGAGGTCCTCGGGTGGATAGCCGGTTATGGCCAGTTCAGGGAAGGCGAGCAAATCCACCCCCATCTCTCGGGCCCTTTGAATCTCCTCTACTATCTTTTGGGCATTCCCCTCCAGATCTCCCACCGTGGTATTAATCTGGGCCAAAGCAATCCTTATGGTTCTCATACCCTCTCCTTCTTATTCGGTATTTTCGTTCAAAATAACAAGCATCGATCAGAATGTCAATAGAATATGGCACATCCGGTACTTCTTGACAAAGGGCGGAGGTGGAATTATATTTTTTGTGAAATTCGATAATTGAGGTGCTAGGAATTGCCAATCTATGAGTATCAATGCACAAATTGTGGACGGGAGTTCGAGGTGATGCAAAAAATCACAGACGAACCCTTGCAGGAGTGCAAATATTGTTCTGGGAAACTCCAAAGGCTTATCTCCCTTACCAATTTTCAACTAAAGGGAAGTGGCTGGTACGCCACCGATTATAAAGACAAAAAGGGAAAAGGTGAAAAGACCACCAAAGAGGAAGAAAAAAGAGATAAGAAATCCGAGGATAAAGGTTAAAATTTAGCCCTTATTCAAAGCCTTTATATATTCTCTCCACAACGTCTCCTTTTGGAGACCATGGTCGATAAAATCCCAAGGGAATGTTTCTTCTTTCTTCTTTTCTCTATACACCCAAAAGTCAGGGTTAATATAGGAATTTTTAAAGGCAGAGGGCCAATCTCCTTTGGTCTGATGGGCGAGCAAGAGTAGCTGTGCCACTCTTCTGTCCCCCATAGAGAGCAGGGTCTGTATATATCCCCATTTAGGAAGTTCGTACAGCACGCGAAGGTGGGGGATTTTTTGGAGTCCCCTTTTGATGATCTTAATTTTTTCTTTGAGTCTTTTTACCTCATCGAAGGGGTGCCACTGAAAGGGGGTCCACGCCTTGGGAATGAAGGGATTTATGCTGAGGGTGATTTCCCCCAACTCTCTCCGCTCCTTTAGCATTTGGTGCCTTATCCTCTTTGCGAGGTCGACGATTCCCTCTATATCCTCCCAGCTCTCAGTGGGCAGTCCAATGATGAAATAGAGTCTTAGATTGTTGATGCCGTGAGCAACAAGGATTTTTACAGCGCTGAGGATCTCCTCCTCTGTAAACCCCTTCTGTACTACCTTTCGCAATCTCTCCGAGCCTGTTTCGGGGGCTATGGCAACAGTTCGATGGCCGCTCTGTGCCAGAAGATGCGCCACTTGAGGTGTTATGGCGTCGGCTCTGATGGAGGCGATGGAGATCTTCCCTCCCTTTTTAACAATATGTTCACAAAGTCCTGTAAAGTGAGGATGATCCGCCAGAGCAGATCCAATCAAACCTATCCTTCTGCCCCTTTGCAATCCCAGATCGGCTTCCTCGATTAAGACGTCTATGTCTCTATTGCGAAAAGGAAGGTAGAGAGACCTGACGGCACAAAAGCGGCACCTCATGGGGCATCCTCTATTTACTTCTAGGAGAAACATCTCCTTGAATTCCGTCAGAGGAGTAATGATGGTGGAATGGGATGGAAAGCGATTGGGGTCTTTTAGCCATCTTTTCTTTACTCGATCTGGGACCTTCTTGTTTAATGGGGAAAACGCCTCAATAAAACCCTTTTGATCGTATGTCACCTGGTAAAGGGCAGGAACGTATAGCCCTTCTATCTTTGCTGCCTCTTCCAAAAACTCCTTCTTGCTACCTCTATCTACTCCTTGGAAGGCCTTTAGAAAATCTATCCAGGCCTCCTCTGCCTCTCCTATGAAGAATAGATCCACAAAGGGGGCCAAGGGTTCGGGATTAAGGGAGACTGCTGCTCCTCCGGCCACTATCAGGGGGATTCTGTCGTCTCTCTCTTGAGACCTCAACGGGATCTTGGCCAATTGGAGGATTGATAATAAGTGGAGGAAATCATTCTCAAAGGGCAATGAAAAGGCGACGATATGAAATTGTAACAAAGGCTTACAGGACTCTAGTGACAAAAGGGGGGTATTGCTCCTGAGATACTCCTCCCATTGTTTCCTTTCCGGGAGGAAGGCCCGCTCACATACTACTTCTGGCAAAGAGTTAAGGTGTCGATAGAGGAGTTGGAACCCTAAATTTGACATCCCCACGTGATAGGAGTTGGGGAAGACAAGGCAGATGGGAATTTTACCCCCCCATTTCTTGGTGATGGTCCCCTCTTCCTTATCCAAGAGGCGCCTATGGCTGAGGATGATCCTGGTGGTCACTGGATAATCTTACCATTTTAGGAGCCCCTTGGCACCCCTTAATCTGCCTGTTTTCTCATGAAGGTAGGCACATCGTATCTTTCCTCTTTTTCTGGAAAGGGCTCATTGGCCCTTTCGAATCGGAAACCGGAGAATTCATCTATGGTTTTCCCTCTCCTTATGAAGGTTGGAATCTCCATGTCTTCCATAGACTCATTGGGTATCACCTTCAGGCTGCGAAACCTCTCCTTCTTTTTCTTCTCATCGCCAAGGCCAGTGGCGATCACCGTTACCCTGACCCCATCTCCCATTTTTTCATCTATTACCGCCCCAAAAATGATGTTGGCTTCTTCATGGGTCTCTTTTTGGATGAGGGTGGAGGCCTCACTAACCTCATGGAGGGTTAAATCCGCTCCTCCGGTGATGTTGATCAAGACTCCCTTGGCCCCATGGATGGAGATGTCTTCCAACAAGGGGCTGGATATGGCCTGCTGAGCTGCCTCCAGAGCGCGGTTTTCCCCCGATGCTACACCCATCCCCATAATAGCCATCCCCATCTCCGACATCACGGTTTTGACATCGGCGAAGTCGAGGTTGATCAATCCCGGTACCATAATGAGGTCTGAAATTCCCTTGGCCGCCTGGTAGAGGACCTCGTCCGCCTTTCTGAAGGCCTCAATCAGGGGCATACTCTTGCCGCTGATGGTAAGAAGTCTTTGGTTGGGAATGGTGATTAAGGTATCGGCAGACTCCTTCAGCTCATGCCATCCCTTTTCCGCTTGGCGATATCTCTTGCGTCCCTCGAAATGGAAGGGCTTGGTGACGATGGCCACACTCAAGGCACCCAATTCCTTGGCGATATTGGCCACAATGGGGGCGCCACCGGTGCCTGTCCCGCCTCCCAAGCCGGTGGTGATAAAGACCATATCTGCTCCTTCCAAGGCCTCTTTGATCTGGTCCACGCTCTCCATGGTGGCCCTTCTTCCGATCTCAGGATCAGCCCCCGCTCCTCTTCCTCCCGTAAGTCTCTCTCCCAGTTGGATCTTAAGAGGGGCGTGGGAGACCTTCAAGGCTTGGGCATCGGTATTGGCAGCGATGAAATCGACCCCCTCCAATTTGAGATCTATCATGGTGTTTACCGCGTTACAGCCCCCTCCGCCGATACCTATTACCTTTATCCTTGCCCCCAGTTTCTGGTTTTCTTCTAGCTCAAACATCTTTAAGACCTCCTTTATAAATCCCTTTTCGGGGAAATTGTCGGCCATTTCCTCTAGTTCGATCATCCTGCAGACCTCCTTTGTCTAGAAGAACTCCTTGAACCAACCCTTCATCCTTCTGGTGACTTTGTCGAAGATGTTTTCCTCGCCGGGGGAGAACCCCTCCCCAATGCGTCCCCTCTTTCCATATAGGACTAGACCTACTGCAGTAGCATAGATGGGATTTTTGACGATATCCGTTAGTCCCCCCACATCCCTGGGATACCCCCTGCGGACAGGGAGGCTGAAGATCTGTTCCGCCAGCTCCGTTACTCCCTCCAGGAGGGCGGATCCTCCGGTGAGGACGATGCCCGAGGCGATGAGGCTTTCATATCCAGAGGTGATGATCTCCCTTCGCACCAATTGTAGGGTTTCCTCCACTCGAGGTTCTATAATTTCCGCCAAGGTCTGCCTAGAGATGATCCTAGCTTTCCTTTCACCCACAGCAGGAACCTCTACCTTTTCCTCTTTTCCTACTAATGAGGTTAAGGCAGATCCATATTTTTTCTTAATTTTTTCGGCCTCTTCGATGGGAGTCCGCAGCCCAATGGCGATATCACCCGTTATATGGTCGCCAGCCAGCGAGATGACCGCGGTGTGCTTTATACTTCCTTGGTGGAAGATAGCAATGTCGGTGGTCCCTCCTCCGATGTCTACCAATGCCACACCCAGCTCCTTTTCCTCCGGGGTGAGGACTGCCTCACTGGAGCCCAGTTGTTGTAAGATGATGTCGTTAACCTCCAATCCCGCCCTATTGGCACACTTGATGATATTTTGCGCCGAGGTGACCGCCCCCGTTACTATATGTACCTTGACCTCCAACCTGACTCCACTCATCCCTAGTGGGTCCTTGATGCCATTTTGACCATCTACGATATACTCCTGGGGTAAGATATGGATTACTTCCCGATCCATAGGGACGGGAATAGCGGTTGCCGCGTCGATAACCCTTCTGATATCCCCCTCGGTTACTTCGCGGCTCTTTACTGCTACGATTCCATGGCTGTTGACCCCTCTGATATGCCCGCCTGCGATCCCGGTGTAAACCGAGGTAATCTCACAGCCGGCCATCAGTTCCGCCTCCTCCACCGCCTTTCTTATTGATTGCACTGTACTCTCGATATTTACCACCACCCCTTTCCTAAGACCATGAGAGGGATGGGTACCTATCCCGATGACATCTACCCCCTTGCCGGAAGGTGTCCCCACGATGGCGCAGATCTTGGTCGTTCCTATGTCCAGCCCCACTATGAACTCTTCTTTCTTGCTCATTCTTTCACCCCCTTTCCCCAAGCCCGACCACGATGCGATCGGGGCTCTCGCACAGTATATATTTAACAGGGAGGTGTCTCGCAACTGTCCTCCTCCAGACCTCCTCCAATCTGCTCGCTTTGATCCCTACATCCCCCCGGCCCAGATTGATCATTGTTCCCCTTGTCGTAAAGACGATCAGTTCACCGAGCTCCCCCAAATGGATCTCGGATATCCCCTGATGGGAGAGATGCGGATATTTTTGCACCTGCGCCAAGAACCTCAAGGCCTCTTGGATCAACCTTTTCCCTTCACCATTTTGCCATCTTTGCTCCACCCATCCAGTTAATACAGGGTAGTCCAATTTCTCACCAGGGGAAGGTTCTGTAAAGGGGGTGCCATCTTCATCTAAGTAGTAAAGGCCGTTGAGGTAGATCAGGGCCACTGGTTTTCTCTCCACTATTCGTAAAGACAATTTGTCCGGCAGGACCCTGCGCACCTGGCAGGACCTGACCCATGGGATGGATTCCACCCTTTGGGCTATTTTCTTGAGATCGAGCTTGAGGATGGGGGTCTGATACGTAATGGAGGCTGCCTCTAATATCTGTTGGCGATCCATGCGTTGGCACCCTTTGACCTCGATTTTTTTTACCCCTAGGTGAGAGGCGAGAAGCAAGCGGGAGCCCCACTCTAACCCCCACAGTGAAGTGATAACTGCTATCCCTATTCCCAAAATGACCAATTTACCTCTTTTCACCCTGTCCCCCTTCGATCTTCAAAGAGGCCTCCTCAAGGATGATTTGGACTAGTTGGGGGAAGGATATCCCCTTATAAGCCGCTGCCTTGGGTACGAGGCTAGTTTCCGTCATTCCCGGAAGGGTGTTGACCTCTGTAATGTAGATCTCTCCTGCGTTGCTGAGGAAGAGATCCACTCTAGCACAACCACTACACCCTAGGACGTCATATGCCTTCAGGCTCCATCTTTGCACCTCTTGTTGTTTGTGCTCTTCGATCCTGGCGGGGATTATATATTCTGTCATCCCGGGGGTATATTTAGCACGGTAATCGTAAAAACCGCTTTTAGGTACGATTTCGACGATGGGAAAGGGTTCCCCTTTGAGGATCCCTACAGTGAGCTCCTTTCCCAATATGAACCGCTCAATGAGTATCTGCCGATCGTATTGTCTTGCACGGTGCAGGGCCTCTCCTAGTGCTTCCTTGTCATATGCTATGCTCACCCCAATGGTCGATCCCTCTGAGGCCGGTTTGACCACCCAAGGGGGAGGGAAGGGCAACTCTTGTGGTTCCTCCTCCCCGGGGATGACGAACTCTGGGGTGGGGATACCATGATATAAGAAAATCTCCTTAGTCTTAATCTTATTCATGGCCAAGGCACTGGCTAATACCCCTGAACCTGTGTAGGGTATCCGCAGCAATTCAAGGAGCCCCTGAACTGTTCCATCCTCGCCCCAACGGCCATGCAGGGCGATGAAGGCCACATCTATCTTCTCATCTAAGAGACGTTTTACGATATCAAAAGAGACCTCGATCCCCACCGCCTTATATCCCATCTCTTGCAGGGCATTGAGAATAGCATTTCCTGTCTTTAAGGAGATCTCTCGCTCATGAGAGGTCCCCCCCATAAGTACTCCGATGCGTTTATCCCTCCATCTCCGGTTCACCTAATACCACCACCTCCAGCTCGAGTTTCACTCCCATCTCTTGATAGACCCTCTTTCTTATCAGTTCGATCAAATCCAATACATCCTTTGCCCGGGCGCTGCCTAGATTGACGATGAAGTTTGCGTGCAGAGGGGAAACCATTGCGTCTCCTAGGCGGAATCCTTTCAATCCTACCCCTTCAATCAATTCCCCCGCTGATACCCCTTGGGGGTTTTTGAAGATCGAACCGGCGCTAGGAGAGGAAAGGGGTTGGGTTTCTTTTTTCCTTCGCAAGAAGTGCTCCATTTCATCCCTGATCTTTTCCCTTTTTCCCCTTTGCAGGGGAAATTCTGCCTCGAGGATGATGTTCCCTGCAGGTAGATCGATTCCCCTGTAATTGAAGTTCACCTCTTCCCTTTTTAAACGCTTGATCCGTCCTGTATGGTTCATGACCGTTAAAGAGGATATTACTTTCCCCATCTCCATGCCCTGGCTGCCGGCATTCATCCTTATTCCGCCTCCTACCGTTCCGGGGATACCGGCCAGAGGTTCCAAGCCGCTGAGGGCATTCTGCACACAAAAGTGCAGCAGTTGGGGTAGCCCCACTCCACCACCTGCTGTAACCCTTGTCCCCTCCTTTTTTATCTTATCGAAACCCTGGCACAGGTTTATCAAGGGTTTCCGCACCCCGCTGTCCAAGACCAGCAGATTAGTTCCGTTGCCCAATAGCTGATATCTCACCCCATCTTTTTGAAAGGCGTTTATCAAGATTTGTAGATCTTCTAGGTCGCGGGGAAATAAGATGTCCGCCGGTCCTCCGATCTTGAAGGAGGTAAACTCCCGCATTGGGACCTGGGTCCGGATCTCACCCTTAAAACCTTCTTTTCTTATGGTCTCTTCCAGGCCCGAATCGATCATTTAAACCCCTTCTTTAGTTTCTCCACTAGAGTATCCGATACCTCCCAGATGTTTCCTGCCCCTAAGGTGATGGCGATATCACCAGGCCTTAGGACACGCAGTACCTCTTCGACCAATTTCCCTCTATCGGAGATATAGTGGGTTTCCGAATGGCCTTGGTCTTTGATCCCTTCGAAGAGGGCTTCGGCACTTACCCCAGGTATGGGGTCTTCCCCCGCTGGGTAGATCTCTGTGATAAAGAGGACCTCGGCCTGAGCGAAGCAGCGGAGGAACTCTTCGAAGAGATCCCTGGTCCTGGTGTATCTGTGAGGCTGGAAGATGGCCACAATACGCCTCTCACCCAATCCTCTAGCCGCCGCCAAAGTGGCCCTGATCTCCACAGGATGGTGTGCATAATCGTCTATCACCGTGATCCCAGCATATTCACCTTTTAATTGGAACCTCCTTTGGACCCCCCTAAAGGTCTCTAAGGCTTCTTGGATAACAGGAAAATCTATCTCCAGCTCTATCCCGCAGGCAATAGCGGCTAGGGCGTTGTATACATTATGGACACCGGGCATTTTGAGCGTGACTTTTCCCAAGGGTTGATTATGCCAAAAGGTCTCAAAGGTGATGCCCCATCCCTGGGGGGTTATCTCTTCCGCCCGCAGGTTGACCCCTTGGTTGAAACCATAGGTGATAAATCTCTTCTCTATTTTAGGGATCAGGGCCTGAATGTTTTTATGATCAAAGCAGAGGATGGAGCTCCCATAAAAGGGGATCTTGTTGATGAATTCCAAAAATGTCCTCTTGATTCGTTCTATATCACCGTAGAAGTCCAGGTGTTCAGGGTCTATGTTGGTGACAATGGCGATGGTAGGGGTCAATTTGAGGAAGGTG
>Ga0180300_10000867_pt1 | contig 13786 bp, 13 predicted proteins | sample GuaBasSediGuay15_FD_121798 | JGI IMG/M metagenome (GOLD analysis project Ga0180300, IMG submission 121798) | Subseafloor sediment microbial communities from Guaymas Basin, Gulf of California, Mexico - Guay15, Core 4569-2, 21-24 cm | ecosystem: Environmental > Aquatic > Marine > Hydrothermal... | reverse complement strand
TATGTTCCCTGCTGGGCCCCCAAGGGCAAAAGGTCTGGGTTAGCACTTTCCACTCGGCATGTCTGCGGATTTTGCGCTCCCATATCTATCACCTGGGACGTAGGGCGGATTTTGTCATTTACGACGAAGAGGACCAGCTGCGGCTATTAGAGGGGCTGCTGAAGGCCGCTGGGGTAGGCCTCCACGCCTATCCCCCCAAGACCATCCTGAAAGAGATCGAACGGGCGAAAAATCGAGGGATAGGGCCCCAGGAGTACCGCCCCGATGCATTCAACCCCTACCAGAAGAAGGCAGCAGAGTTCTACCCCCTCTATCAAGAGGCCCTCAAGGAAAGCAATGCCCTCGACTTCGGCGATCTTCTATATTTCACCCACCTGCTTCTTCAGCGCATTGCGCAGGTTCGGGATTACTATCAACGAAGGTTACGCCATATCCTAGTGGATGAGTATCAGGACACCAATTACATCCAGCACCTGCTCATCAAGGACCTCCTCGGTCCAAATGCCTCCCTTTGCGTAGTGGGGGATGATGATCAATCCATATATCGTTGGCGGGGGGCGGAGCCTGCAAATATCCTCGGCTTTGAGCAGGACTTCCCCATGGCCAAGGTGATCAAGTTGGAGCAGAACTACCGCTGCACCCAATTGATACTGCAGGGGGCCAATGCTGTGGTCTGCCGAAACCGCTGGCGTAAGGAAAAGAGGCTCTGGACAGCCAATGAACCGGGGGTCCCTCTCACCCTCTTTGTCGCCGAAGATGAACAAGAGGAAGCCCATTGGGTGGCAAGCCGCATCACTGAGGAGGCGAGAGGGGAGTACAGCAGGTGCGCTGTCTTTTATCGGATAAACGCCCAGTCCCGCGCCGTGGAGGAGGGGCTGATGCGCTGGGGGATCCCGTAGACTTTGGTGGGGGGGGTGAGGTTTTACCAACGCAAGGAGATCAAGGACCTCCTTGCCTATCTCCGGGTCATGGTGAACCCCGAGGATGAGATAAGCCTGAAGAGGATCTTGAACGTCCCCCCAAGGGGGATCGGATCCAAGACCTTGGAGAAGCTGGAAGGGTTGGCCCGCCAGAAGGGGTGCTCCCTCTACAAGGCCCTGCAGGAGGCCCCTGTCAGGGAAGATATCTCTCCGGCGGTGAGAAAAAAGGCCCAAGAGATCTTCTCCCTTTTGGAGGGGTTGCGAGACAAGACACACACCCTTCCTCCCTCCGAGCTGGCCTCCCAAGTTATTGAGAAAACAAATTATATGGAGTACCTAATGGCACAAGGTCAGGAGGGACACACGAGGATGGAGAACGTCAAGGAGTTTCTCGGGGTACTTAAGGCGCACAAGGGAACAGGGATCGAAGGATTAAAAGAATTCCTCGATCGGGTGGCGCTGCTCACCGACATCGATGAATATGAAGATGGAGTAAATCGGGTCAGCCTCATGACCCTACACAGTGCCAAGGGACTGGAATTTCCGGTGGTCTTCATGGTGGGGATGGAGGAAGGGCTGTTGCCCTATTATCTACGCCTGGAGGATCCCCAGGATTTGGAGGAGGAACGACGCCTCTGCTATGTGGGGATGACCCGAGCTCAGGAGAGGCTTTATCTTACCTGTGCGGCCACCAGGGGCCTCTTTGGTGGAGGAGGCAGAAGGATCCCCTCGCGCTTTCTGCGCGATATCCCTCCAGAGATTATCTGCCAGCAGGGGAGAAGAACCCCTCTTTTGCCCTCCTCCTGGGCCTGGGAGGAAGGCCTGCTGGCCGAGGAGACGTATTACGAATATGAATAAAAAGGGGACAGCGCCCCTTCCGGCGGCATTTAAAGGAAAAACCAATATTTATGAGGCGAAGATCTTTAAGGGCTATATTCCCGGCTCTATCGGCAGGGTCGTTGAGCTTCATGGCGCATACTATCATAAGTATTGGGGGTTTGGACCTTTCTTTGAAGCAAAGGTCGCTAGCGAACTCGCCGAATTCATAAGTCGCTATGACGAGAGACGAGACGGCTTTTGGACAGCATTGATAAATGGGTGCATCGAAGGATCAATCACGATCGACGGTGTGCATGCTGAACGCCAGGGTGCTCACCTTCGTTGGTTTATTATGTCGGATGCATACCGTGGCAAGGGAATTGGTAATAAACTTATCAGCATAGCCATAGACTTCTGTAAAAGCAATAGGTATAACCGTGTGTACCTCTGGACCTTTGAGGGACTGCATGCAGCAAGGCATCTATACGAGAAGATGGGCTTTAAGCTAGTCGAACAACACCGTGGCAAGCAGTGGGGCAGAGAAGTCAACGAACAACGATTCGAGCTATGCATATAAATGAAAAGAGGCCTTAGGCAATTGATCCAGCGCCTCGGTGACCACTATTGATAAAAAAGATGTGATGAGAAGTTAGACGATCCTCGCACTAATGGGTATCGGCCTCTAAGTTTTATCCCCCTTCACCTCTTCGAAATCGGCATCTACAACATCTTCTTCCTTCTTTGCCTCCCCACCTGAGGCCGCCTGCTGGGAGGCCTTGGCGTACATCGCCTCGGCCAGCTTGTGGGCTGCTTGGGCCAGCGCATCATGGGCCAGTTTTATCGCGGCTATATCCTCTGCGCCCATGCCCTTCGTCGCCCTCTCCAGGGCCTCCTCCACCCTCTTTTTATCATCAGCTTCTATCCTGTCTGCGTACTCACGCAATGATTTATCCGTGGAATAGATCACCCCGTCCAGGCGATTGCGCTCCTCGGCCAGCTCTCTCTTACGGCGGTCCTCCTCGGCATGGGACTCGGCTTCCTTGATCATCCGCTGGATCTCCTTCTCACTGAGGCCGCTAGAGGAGGTAATCCTTATGGACTGCTCTTTGCCGGTACCCAGATCTTTGGCCGTCACATGGACGATGCCGTTGGCGTCAATATCGAAGGTGACCTCTATCTGAGGGACCCCACGAGGAGCAGGGGGTATGCCCACTAGCTCGAACCTCCCTAGGGTCATATTATCTGCCGCCATCTCCCGCTCTCCCTGCAGGACATGTATGGTAACGGCCGTCTGGTTATCGGCGGCGGTGGAGAAGATCTGGCTCTTGCGGGTAGGAATGGTGGTATTGCGTTCGATTAGCTTGGTGAAGACCCCACCGAGGGTCTCAATCCCCAGGGATAGGGGGGTGACATCCAGTAAGAGCACATCCTTTACCTCTCCCTTCAGGACCCCAGCCTGGATAGCCGCTCCAATGGCCACCACCTCGTCAGGGTTTACCCCCTTACTCGGCTCCCGGCCGAAGATCTCCCGAACCTTCTCCTGGACCTTGGGCATCCTCGTCATCCCACCCACCAGAATCACCTCGTCGATATCCCCAGGGGAGAGAGCGGCATCAGCCAGGGCCTGCCGACATGGTCCTTCTACCATCTCAATCAGGTCAGCCACTAAGGCCTCCAACTTTGCGCGGGTGAGCTTGGTGGTTAGGTGTTTGGGACCGGAGGCATCGGCGGTGATAAAGGGAAGATTGATCTCCGTCTCCAAGGAACTAGATAGCTCTATCTTGGCCTTTTCTGCAGCCTCTTTCAGCCGCTGCAAGGCCATCCGATCTTTACGCAGATCGATGCCATGCTCCTTCAGGAACTCATCGGCCAGATAATCTATGATCCTTTGATCGAAGTCTTCTCCACCCAGATGGGTGTTGCCATTGGTTGATTTCACCTCAAAGACCCCATCACCCAATTCCAAGATGGAGATATCGAAGGTCCCTCCGCCCAGGTCGAAGACCGCAATCCGGGCCTCCTTTTTCTTATCTAGCCCGTAGGCGAGAGAAGCCGCTGTGGGCTCATTGATGATCCGCAGGACATCAAGTCCCGCAATCCTGCCTGCGTCTTTTGTTGCCTGGCGTTGGCTGTCGTTGAAATAGGCTGGGACAGTAATAACCGCCTCGGTCACCTTCTCCCCCAAATAGTCCTCTGCCGTCTGCTTCATCTTCTGCAGAACCATTGCCGAGATCTCCTGGGGGCTGTAGTCTCTGCCCTGGGCGTGGACCCAGGCATCGCCGTTGCTCGCCTCCACGATCTTGTAGGAACAGACCTCGACGTCCTTTTGTACTTCCGGGTCCGAGAACTTTCTGCCGATGAGCCTTTTGACGGCATAAATGGTATTCTCTGGATTGGTGATGGCCTGACGGCGAGCTATCTGTCCCACCAGCCTCTCTCCCTTGTCGGTGAAGGCTACCACCGATGGGGTGATCCTGCTGCCCTCAGAATTAACCAGGACTTTGGGCTCACCCCCCTCCATCACCGCTACCACTGAGTTAGTCGTCCCCAAATCGATCCCAACAACCTTCGCCATCTCTTAGGCCTCCTCCTTTCCCTTTTCCGCATCTCCTTGAGGTTTAGCCACCACTACTTTGGCAGGGCGCAAGAGCCGGTCATTGAGCAGGTAACCCTTCTGCAACTCTGAGACCACGTGCCCAGGATCGCAATCTCCGGTAGCCTGTTCCATGACCGCCTCATGTCTGGTGGGATCGAAGCGTTCTCCCACAGCACAGATGGGGCTGACCCCAAACCTTTGTAATATCTGCAGGAACTGCGTTAGGGTCATCTCAACTCCTTCTATGACCCCCTCCTTGCCCACATCTCCTGAGGCGTGCTCCAAGGCCCTCTCCAGGTTGTCAATGACCGGCAGAAGCTCCTTTATCAGCTCCTCGTTCCCATACCTTATTAATTCTGATTTCTCCCTCGCCACCCGTTTTTTATAGTTCTCGAAATCAGCACTTACCCGAAGGAGGCGCTCATAGTTCTCCTTTGCCTCCTCCTGGGCCTTCTGAAGGGCAGACTTCAGTTCTTCAATGATCTCCTTGCTACTGCGCCTCCTCTTCTCCTTACCCTCTCGTAGATCCCCTGCGGCTGGTTCTCCCTCTTTCAATCTCTCTTCCTCTACCATATAAGACCCCTTTAAACTTTAGGTAATTTATAAAGGACTGCTCCACTCAGATTCCAAGATATCGGTGAGGAGTTTGGCGGTAAAGTCCACCACCGGAATTACTCGGGAATAGTTCATGCGCACCGGCCCGATAACCCCTAAGATTCCCAGAAACCGACCAGGCTGGCCATAGGTAGAGGTAATCAGACTGCACCTCTCGATGGCCGTTATCTCACACTCGGAGCCAAAAAGTATTTGCACCCCTTCGGCCTTCATGCTCCGGTCCAAGAGCTTTACCAAAAGGCTCTTCTCCTCAAAGGCCTTGAAGAGCCCCTTCATCTGCTCAATATCGGCGAACTCCGGCTCATCGAGGATGTTTACCTGTCCCTCTATATACAGATCCCTCTCCTGTTCCGTAACCAGGGCCTTTCCCCCTAATTGCAGGGCCTTCTGCAGCAAGTCATCGTAGGCCATCTTTTCCCTTCTCATCTCCTCCACAATCCGCTCCCTCACCTCTCGCAGAGGCAGACCCGTCAGCAAATCGTTTAAGTAGTTGGTGACCTTGTCTAATTCGTCCTGACTCAGATCTTCTTCCATCTCCACCACACGATTCTGGACAAGACCTGAGGAAGCCACAAAAATAGCGAGGATTTGATTCCTCCTGATCCTGATGAACTCTATGTGTTTGAAGATGGTCTCCTGTAAAGGAGGAGGCATGACGATCCCCGTATAGTGGGAAAAGGCGGAGAGGATCTTACAGGTCCTCCTCATGAGCTCGCTTATATCCGCTTTACAACCCTGATAATTACTTCTTATCTCCTCCCTCTCCAGCAGAGATAGTTCCTTTAGCTCCAAAAGGGCGTCCACAAAGAAACGAAACCCCTTTTCCGTGGGGACCCTTCCTGCCGAGGTATGAGGCTGAAAGAGGAAACCCATTTCCTCCAGGTCGGCCATTACATTCCGTATGGTGGCAGGGCTTAGATTGAGGTCTGACTTCTTGGCCACGGTGCGCGAACCCACGGGTTCGCCGGTGTCTATATAGTCCTTCACGATGGTCTTGAGGACCTTTTTGCTCCTCTCTGAAAGGAGGATCATCTCTTTAAAAATATATTTAACATATTTTTAAAATATTCCCTCTGGCCCTTTAAAAATAATAATCCCCGTCTTTTTTGTCAAGTATACTATAAAATATGAAGGAGGGAGAAGACTTGCAACACGATATGGGCATAGATGCCTGCCACAATATCATCCAAGACCACCCCATAACCTCTCCTCACCCTTTTCTCCAAAAAACGAATAGGTGGGGGCTTAAGGATGTCAAAGGTACGAAACAGAATAAAGCCGGCGAGGATAAGGCACCAGGAAGGTGAGAAGGAGGTCATGGTAACTAAAAAACCCACCACCTCATCTACAACGATGACCCTGCTGTCCCGTTGTTGGAAAATATCCTCTGCCTTGCCCGCCAGCCAACAGGCCAGTAATGAAATTCCCATCAAAAGGGGAAGGTAGATTTTGAGAGGCAGAAGGGAGAGAAGGAGAAAAAGGGGAACCGCCGCAGCGGTCCCCGCCGTCCCAGGGGCCACGGGGAGGAATCCCACCCCTGCCCATGTAGCCAGCAAAACTACCAATTTCCTCATCTAAAGCCTTACCCTAACCCCCCTCTGTCGGAGATACTCCTTTACCTCCCTGACGGTATATTCCCGATAATGAAAGATGGAGGCGGCCAGCACTGCACTCGCCCCTCCTGCGGTGAGCCCTTCGTAGAGGTGCTCCAAGGTCCCCACCCCTCCAGAGGCGATCACAGGAACCCGCACCCCGTCTACTACTGCCCGGGTGAGCTCAAGATCATAACCAAGGCGGGTACCATCCCTGTCCATGCTAGTGAGAAGGATCTCTCCTGCCCCGTATTCCTCCATCCGTTGGGCCCACTCCAGGGCATCTATCCCTGTGGGAGATCTCCCGCCATGGGTGAAGACCTCCCACCCTCCATCCCTCCTTTTGGCGTCGATAGCCACTACGATGCACTGGCTGCCGAACCTTTCAGCGGCCCGCCGTACAAATTCCGGCTCCTTCACTGCCGCGGTGTTAATGCTCACCTTATCTGCACCGGCCTTCAATAGATCGCGTATATCGTCCAAGGTCCGCACCCCACCCCCCACTGTTAAGGGCATAAAGACCTCCTCGGCGGTTCTGCGCACCACCTCGAGGATGATCCTCCTCTTCTCATAAGAGGCGGTGATATCGAGGAAGGTCAGCTCATCCGCCCCCTGTTGGTCATAGGCCTTGGCGTTTTGGACGGGGTCTCCCGCATCGCGCAGGTTTACGAAGTTGACCCCCTTAACCACCCTGCCGTTCTTTACGTCAAGACAGGGTATGATCCTCTTGGCCAACATCCTTCAACTCCCTTTTGCCACACGGATGGCCTCTGCCAGGTCCAAGGTCCCCTCATAGAGGGCCCGGCCAACAATAACCCCTGCGACCCCATAGGGGACCAGACCCCTCACCACCCTGATATCTTCTAAAGAGGTCACACCCCCAGAGACTATGAGGGGGATCTCCACCGCCTGGGCTACCTCTTTCGCCCCTTTAAGGTTGATCCCCTCCCCCATCCCATCCCTGCTGATGTCGGTAAAGATGATAGCCGCTACCCCGTATGACCCCACCTCTTTCGCCAGATCAACCGCCCTTCGACCGGTCCTGCTGCGCCACCCCCTTACCATGACCTCCCCCTGCCTGGCGTCGATTCCCACGACTATTTTGCCGGGGTAACGCTGGCATGCCTCCCTTACAAAGGAAGGATCTTCACAGGCAGCTGTACCCAGAACCACCCGCTCTATACCGAAGGAGAGCCACTCCTCGATGGTCTCCAAGTCCCTTATCCCTCCCCCCAGTTGAAGAGGAACCCTTACCTGCTTTCGTATCTCCTTTATTGCCTCGATATTCACCGGGCGGCCGGCCATGGCTCCATCTAAATCAACTACATGGATCCACTCAGCCCCCAGCGATTCCCACCTTGCTGCTACCTGTTGGGGTACGGTTGAGTAGATCGTCTCCTCTTCCATCCTTCCCTGCCGAAGCCGGACACATCGTCCCTCTTTCAAGTCTATGGCTGGAATCACAAACATCAAAACTCTAAAGGGTTAATAATGGGAAGGTGCGCAGGGCGGATTCGACGCCTATGGCCGTTAACTTCTCCACCGTCACCCAGCGTCCTCCCCCCTTGACAAAGGTGGAGGCCTTCAAGAGATTTTCGCTCAGAGAGCGTTGCGTCTCGTCAAACCTACTGCTCCAGATCACCTTCTTGTCTTCAACCCTTACCAAATGGGCGTCAAAGGCCACTGAGGCAGCCTTCTCCACACCCAAGGCGCTACCCCTGCGTTGTTCAAAACGATAAACCCCTCCAATCACCACTGCATAAACTCCCAATCCCTTCCCCTTTCGCACCGCCTCACCAAGGGGGTCTTCTTTAAAGGCGGCAGGATCCATCCCCTCCATGGCAGTAATTGTCCGGTCCATGGGAACCACCTCACACCTACCTAAACTGAGGAGCTGGCGATAGAAGATAGCTGTCACCTCAGTTGAGGCCCTGGATGGAGTTTCTCCGGCCCGAAAGAAATAATCCCCCCACAACCCTTTAACCATCCTTCCCTCTTGCACAGGCCTGATGATCAAAAAGGGCAGAACCGCCACCTTCCTTAGGGGCACAAACTTTCTCCTTCCCTCTTCAGAATAAGACATCAACGGAAACAGGACGATGAGCACAGCAATGAGCGTCCCCCACACCATTCTCGGTGCTCTTTTCTGTAAGGTCATGGACAATCTCCCGTCATAGTCGCCCTTTAGTGGAGGGCACACCAACCCTCCTTTCATCCAAGCCGCAGGCCTTATCTAGGGCCCTGCCGAATCCCTTAAAGATCGCCTCAATGATGTGATGGAGGTTTTTGCCATAAAGGAGGTCAATGTGGAGGGTAAGGCCGGCGTGATCCACCAATGCCTTGAAGAAGGATTCCACAAGTTCCAAGTCGAAATCCTTAACCCTCCCTTTGGCCTTGACGCGATAGCCTAGATAGGGGCGGCCGGAGATGTCCAGGACCACCCTGCTCAGGGCCTCGTCCATGGGGACCAAGGCCTCTCCAAACCTCCTTATCCCTGCCCCATCTCCCAAGGCCCCTTTGATTCCTTCTCCTAATGCGATCCCCACATCTTCTACAGTGTGATGAAAATCGACCTCTAGATCCCCTTTTGCCCTTAAAGAGAGATCAAATAACCCGTGCATGGCCATTAGGGAGAGCATGTGGTCGAAGAAAGGTATACCGGTGGAGACCTCCGACCTCCCCTCTCCATCCAGCTGGAGGGATAGGGAAATATCCGTCTCCTTAGTCTTTCTCTCTATATGGGCCCGGCGCTGCATCACTTTAATCCTCCTTTCTCCTTACCATCACGGCATGGGCATGGGCCTCCAGGCCTTCTAGGCGGGCCAGTCTGACCACATCCCCCTTTACCTTTTCCAGGGCCTGCTGAGAAAAGGACAGGAGGTTGATCCTCTTTAAAAAATGCTCCACAGACAAAGGAGAGAAAAACCTGGCTGTCCCCCCAGTAGGCAGCACGTGGTTGGGCCCTCCTAGGTAATCCCCTACCGCCTCCGGGGTGTAAGGACCTAGAAAGACGGCACCAGCATTTCTCACCTCTCCCAACCAGCGAAAAGGGTCTTGAAGGGCTAGCTCCAAGTGTTCAGGGGCGATGTGGTTGGCGATCTGAATCCCTTCCTCCACATCCCTCACCAAGACGATAAGGCCATGCCGCTTAAGACAGGCCTCGATGATCCCCCGACGGGGTTGGATCTCCATCATCCTCATCATTTCCGCCTGCACCCCTTGGGCGAATTCCTTTGACGGAGTGATAAGGATGGGCCATGCCATCTCATCGTGCTCTGCTTGGGAGAGAAGGTCGGCGGCGATGAAGGCGGCGGGAGGGGACCCATCGGAGACCACCAGAATCTCACTGGGTCCTGCTAGCATGTCTATCCTCACTACCCCGAACAACAGCCGTTTGGCCGTGGCCACATATAGGTTCCCCGGCCCCACTATTATATCTACCTGCGGTACGGTCTGTGTGCCATAGGCCAAGGCGGCGATAGCTTGGGCTCCTCCGATTTGCAGGACTCGATCCACCCCTGCTATCCGGGCTGCGGCCAATATGTAGGGGTTCACCCCCTCTCGAGAAGGAGGGGTTACCACCACCACCTCCTCTACCCCAGCTACCTTGGCGGGGATGGCATTCATCAACAACGAGGAAGGATAGGCCGCCTTGCCCCCCGGGACATAGATCCCAGCTCTGGCTAAGGGGCGCACCAATTCCCCCCTCACTACCCCCTTGTTCGCATCAAACCAAGAGCGATTAATCTGCTGGTGATGAAAGGACTCAATCCGCTCGGCAGCCTGCCGGAGTGAAGAAAGGGCCTCCTGCTCCACCTGCTGCCAGGCCCTATCCCAGGCCCTAGGGGGGATCTCCACCTCACCCTGGGAGATCTCCAACCCATCGAATTGTCGGGTATAATGCAGCAAGGCCTCATCACCTGCGCGCCTCACCTCTGCGATGATCTCCCGCACGGTCCCCTCAACCCCTTCTATCTCTTCTTGTCTACGGGCAAGAAGGACCTCCAACTCCCCCACAAAGCCCTTATCCCAACTTGTCAGCACCCTCATCCAGATCCACCTTTCTCACTTTTGCCCCCAGGGAGGCCAATTTCCCCTCCAGATCTTCATATCCCCTCTCCAAGTGATAGGCCCTTGAGACCACCGTCCTGCCCTCGGCGGCCAGGCCTGCCAGCACTAAAGAGGCACTGGCTCGCAGATCAGTGGCCATAACCGGGGCCCCGCTTAACCTAGCCACACCATTCACGATGGCAGTGGAGCCCTGAACGCGGATGTCGGCGCCCATCCTGCTGAGCTCACTGACGTGCATGAACCGGTTCTCGAAAATGGTCTCTGAGATAACACTGATCCCATTGGCCAAGGTCATCAGGGCCATAAATTGGGCCTGCATGTCAGTGGGGAATCCCGGATAGGGAAGGGTCTTTATATCAGCACTCCTTATCCCGTGATCCCCCACCACCCTCACCCCCTTCTCCTCCAAGGGAGAAATCTCCAGCCCCGCCTCACGCAACTTTCCCACCACGGCCTCCAGGTGCTCTAAGCGGCACCCCTTGATAAGGACGTTGCCCCTTGTGATCCCGACTGCCACCATCAGGGTGCCGGCCTCTATCCTGTCGGGCATGATGCTATAGACCACCGGTCGCAACTTCTCTACCCCCCGGATGGTCAGTATTTTGGTCCCCGCTCCCTCAATGTCGGCCCCCATCTTCACTAGAATCTGGGCCAGCTCCTCCACCTCCGGCTCACAGGCGGCGTTCTCGATAACTGTGGTCCCCTTGGCCATCACGGCTGCCATCATGAGGTTCTCCGTGCCGGTGACCGTGGGAATGTCCAAGTATATCTGAGCTCCCTTTAATTTAGGGGCCTTGGCCTTGATATAACCGTGCTCGAGCACAATCTGGGCCCCTAGTTGCTCCAAACCCTTTAAGTGCAGGTCCACTGGCCTCGCCCCAATGGCACATCCACCCGGTAAAGAGACTACTGCCTCCCCCATCCTGGCCAACAACGGCCCCAGGATTAGAATGGAGGCACGCATGGTCTTCACCAATTCATAAGGAGCAGTTACCCCCTTTATATTGGAGGTATCTACCTCCATCTCCCCTTTGCCCCTCCACTGAAGTCTTGCACCAAGGTTCTCCAGCAGGGCCCGAAAGGTCTCCACATCCCTCAGATGAGGGACATTGGTGAACCTACATATATCGTTCACCAAAAGCGTAGCGGCTAGGGCAGGTAGGGCAGCGTTCTTGGCCCCACTGACCCTCACCTCTCCCACAAGTCTCTCCCCCCCTTCGATAACTATTGCCTTCATCCTCTCTGGGCCCTCGCCACCCTCTTGATCCCACTATAGTCCGGGATCAGTTCAATTTGCGTAAATCCCGCCTCCTTTAATATATCCGCCACCTTTGAGGCCTGCCCCTTTCCCATCTCCAAGAGGACCCATCCCCCCTCTACCAGATAACTCGGCGCCTCCTGGGCAATTTTTCTGAAAAACCGCAGTCCGTCCTCTCCCCCATCAAGGGCGGTGAGGGGCTCATAATCCCTCACTTCTGGGGCAAGTTGGAAAACCTCCTCAGTGGGGATATAGGGGGGATTGGAGACGATGAGGCAAAAGGGAGCCTCACCACGGGGGAAAAGATCCCCCTGCACGAACTTTATCCTCTCCCCTACCCCATGACAGCGGGCGTTCTCCTGGGCCAGGGACAGGGCATGAGGTGAGATATCTGTTGCCACGATTTGGGCCTCCTTCAATTCCTTGGCCAAGACGATGGCCACAGCACCACATCCGGTCCCTATCTCCAGCACCCGCAGGGGAGGAGGTAACTGCCCGCCTATCCGCAAGGCCTCCTCTACCAAGTGCTCGGTCTCCGGTCTCGGGATAAGACATTCAGGGTTCACCTTAAACTTCAGAGACCAAAACTCCTTGTACCCCAAGATATAGGCGATGGGCTCCCAGGCGGTGCGCCGCTGGATCATCTCTCGGTAGGCCTTGCGTTCCTCTTCCTTCAGCGGTTTGTCATAATTGAGATAAAGCCCCATTCGATCAAGCCCCAACAGATGGGCCAATAGTACTTCGGCCTCCAGACGTGGGTTCTCCATCCCTTTCTGGCGAAAATATTCGGTCGTCCAATTTAGTGCCTTTAGCACCGTCCAGCGCTCCTGAGCCATCAGTGCTCCGCCATCCCATCCCGTTCTCGAAGGGCCTCGGCCTGGTAATGAGCGATGAGGGCATTAATGATCTCCCCCACGTTCCCCTCCAAGACCTCCTCCAGTTTATAAAGGGTGAGACCGATTCGGTGATCGGTTACCCTCCCTTGGGGGAAGTTATAGGTCCTGATCCGCTCACTGCGATCTCCCGTTCCCACCTGAGTTCGCCTCTGCTGGGTGATCTCCTGCTGCTGCTTTTGCCTTTGCATATCTAGAAGCCTCGCTCGCAATACCTTCATAGCTTTAGCCTTGTTCTTGTGCTGGGACTTTTCATCCTGACAGGTTGCAACTATCCCTGTAGGAAGGTGGGTGATTCTGACCGCTGAATCAGTGGTGTTGACGTGCTGCCCCCCAGGGCCCGAGGCCCGATATACGTCTATTCTGAGATCTTTAGGATCAATCTCCACCTCTACCTCTTTGGCCTCAGGCAGAACCGCCACGGTGACCGCCGAAGTGTGGATCCTGCCTTGAGACTCGGTGACAGGAACGCGCTGCACCCTGTGTACACCGCTTTCATATTTCAACTTGCTGTAGGCCCCCTTTCCCTCAATAAGGGCGATGATTTCTTTAAAACCCCCCACGCCTGTGGGATGTTGGCCGAGGATCTCCACTCGCCATTTGTTCATCTCGGCGTATTTGGCGTACATCCGAAAGAGGTCCGCTGCAAACAAGGCCGCCTCTTCCCCCCCTGTGCCAGCCCTGATCTCCAAGACAATGTTCTTTTCATCGTTGGGGTCCTTGGGCAAAAGGGAGAGGATTAGTTCTCGCTCCAGATGCTCCATTTCCTTCGTAAGATTGCCGATTTCCTCATGGGCCATCTTTTTCAATTCCTCATCTTCTTCCTGCAACAGGGCCTTGTCTTCCTCTATTCGCCTGCGCAGTTCTTTGTACCTTCGAAAAAGTCCCACTATCTGCCCTAACTCCCCATGCTCTTTGGCATACCGCTGGTAATCCTCCTTGCAGGCCACTACTTGAGGGTCGCCCAAGAGGCGCTCCAGCTCACCATATCTGGCCTCTACCTCCTCTAGTCGCTCCAAGAC
>Ga0180300_10000866_pt1 | contig 13787 bp, 26 predicted proteins | sample GuaBasSediGuay15_FD_121798 | JGI IMG/M metagenome (GOLD analysis project Ga0180300, IMG submission 121798) | Subseafloor sediment microbial communities from Guaymas Basin, Gulf of California, Mexico - Guay15, Core 4569-2, 21-24 cm | ecosystem: Environmental > Aquatic > Marine > Hydrothermal... | reverse complement strand
GGGTTATGTTAAAAGGGTGACTAAAATATATGCGAGGCTCCGCAATTATGTTAATAATGCGGAGCCGAGCAGTTGTGTTGCTGAAACCTCTGGAGACTTTGGAGACGAATTTGGGTTAGAGCGAACGAAGTGAGCGTATTTTTATTGTTCCACTGGCGGAAGAGGTTGAAGCCAGTTCATTATTAAAATAGCGAGACCTGCGGAGCCAGTGGGGTTCTCACCGACCTTTAGGTCGGTGGAGGTTCGCACTGGCGGAGCAGGTCGAGCTCAGTTCAGGTACAGGGATTTATTATACTGAATGGTGGAAGAAGATTGGAAAATGGCTGGTTGGCGTTGGAGCGGTCGCTAAGGACTGCAGATGGAGGGCAGGGGGCAGGCGGAGAGGGGGTATTTTTTCTTTTTGTTATTAGTAGTAACTTAGTAGTAATTAGAAGTAAATTGTCGGAAAATACCAGAAAGGTGGATTTGGTGAATTTGGTGGATTTTGTTGAGGGTTTTATATATATAATTAAAAGGTAATCCTTCCTTATATATATACCTAAAATAAATTCACCTAAATTCACCTATTTTATTATATAGGCATAATTCTTTAATATATTGCATTTTTCGAGGTGAAATATGGACTTTTCAAAATTCACCACACTATCACCAAATTCACCTGTTTACGCTGTAAACTCCCAAAATCCACCTCAAAATTCACCTAAAAATTCACCTCTACAATTAAGGGGGTGTTTTTTCCTATCCGAAATCTTTATATATTTTTCTGTGGTGAATTTATAATGGCACCAAGTAGCGATGATAATCCTACCTTATTGCAGCTAAGAGAGGTCCTCGTAGAGTACATATTGTCACGCTTCGACCTTCCGGACCCTAAAGTCGCTGATGTTGTTGTTGCATGGGCATTCGGATCTTACTGCTTTGAATTATTTGATGCATTTCCTCGTTTGGTATTTTACGGACCTAAGCAGTCCGGCAAATCCAAAATGCTTACCTTCCTTTCTAAAGTATGTTATAACGCTAAGTACTCCGTAATTCCTACTGTAGCCACTCTCTATCGTATGGTTAAGCAGGAGAAACCTTCAATAATACTTGATGAGTTTAATCTCTATCGCCCTTCGGAAAAAGCTGATTTGGTTGCAATCCTTAGGCAGGGATACAAAAAAGGAGCGACAGTACCTAGATCTGAAAAGGTCTTCATCAAGACCGAAGAATTAGGTCAGAAAGCCAAAAAGGAAATGTATGTAGTATCTGATTATCAGGTTTATTGTCCTATTGCTTTTGCAGGTTTAACCATCAACGACGATCAATTGCTCGATAGATGCATTGCTATAAATCTCTTTCGCTCTGACAATTGGGATGTTATCAGCAAGAATATCGACCAAAATGAAATAGAAGTTGATTCTAATAAGATGTGTATGGGATGGGAACAGTTAAGGGGTTTAATTGAAAGTGCTATTATTAACAACGCAAAAGCTATTACGAATAGCTATTCTATGCTTCATGGACTTGTTTCTCCTATGTCTGGAAGGGATCAGGAAGTGTGGTATTCTTTGCTTGCCATAGCCCACGCAGCTTGTGAAGGAAAGCACCATCCTTTTTGGGATAATATTCATGCATATATGCGGGATTACATAACTAGAAAGAAGGAAGAAGATCTTTCTTCATTTGATGCTCAGGTTCTTGAAACAATCGGTCAGTTGGATTTATCTATGAGCTTCACAGCCAAAGAAATTGCAGATCTTATCAACAAAGATCTTGATATTAAAGAGCATGTATCTACTCAGGCAGTAGGTCAGGCTCTCAAACGTTTAGGTATAAATTACAAGCTAAGTCAGGGTAGAAAACGCTATTTTATTACTGAAGAAGAGTATAAACTCAAGCGTCAACGCTTTGGCATGCCTGAAGATGAATGATCCAAACTTCTTACGGGTCAAAAAACACCTCGAATCCATTTACGGCTTTCCCTTTACCGATTGGGAAGTAATAAGTTATCTTTGTAGATTCTACCTCCAGCATCGCAAGTGAGCCGAGTTTACACTGTAAACCCGGTTCGCCTATTTGCTTAGATAAAATTAAATAATCTCTCTTTTCTTATATCAAAATTTAGGGTTCTTGCGGTTTCTTTTGATACACACTCTACATACAGAATTTGGTCATCGGGAGATACTCCAAAAATGCAGTAATCTTTTAGCAGAGAAGCCTTATATAAAATATTTTTCACTTCATTGTATTGTTTAAGATAGTTCTTATCTTGAGTTCTCTCATATTTTTCCTTTAAATCCCTCATTTGAATTTTACCTCTCTTAACAAACTCTTCATACTCTAAAAACTCATAGTTAAAGTCTATCATCTTCTATCAGGTCTCGCTATCACGCCCCAGGGATACCTTTTTATTTGGAATCCCTGAGGCGCTTCTCTTGCTGCTTGCTCCAAAAACTCCCTCAAAGTCATTTCTCCTTTCAAATTCATATTCTCAACCAATAGCCATATATATCTTTACATTCTTCTTCATTTATTTGTAAATACTTCCTAAGTACTTCTATCGCTTCTTTCTCATTTTCTGGTAGTTCAAAGTATAATATCCTTAACCCTCGCTCCCAAATCGTGTCTTCATTTCTGCTCATGTTCTTTACCTTCTTTGTCAAAATATATTCTTAGCATGTGTCTCATTGCTAATATTTGCTTCTCCAATTCTGCTAATCTTACACCTTGCTTTATCTCTATTTCTCCTATTAGCCTATCCAACACTTTCTCATATCTTGTTTCCAATATCATTAACCTTTCTTCTATTCTCGTTAGCCATTTCCTTATTTCCTTTATGCCGTCTCCGTTTTTGTCCTTTGCTTCATTGTATTGCTCTATTTGCCTTAGGCAATCTATTAGCTCGCTTGCTTCCTGTAGCGTCAAATCGCTTATGCTTTCCTTTCCGTACTTCTTCTTTATGTGCTTCTCTAACCTTTCCTTGCTTATCCCTTGCTCCCGGGCGATGGCAAACACCGCCCGTATTTGCTTTGCAGTCGCTTTTCCATTACCCTTCTCGTTGTATCCTGCCATGGTCACTCCTCTTCAACATAATCAATCTCATAGTGTTCCCAGGCAAACTGTAGCGCTTGTCCTGCTGTCTCTACTTCCTCCAATTCTTTCTCGTCCACATTTTTCAACCAAGCCCACAACTCTGCCTTCCTTTTGTTTCCACCTTCGTCTGTGTGTATTCCTATTATTTTTATTGCCTTCCAGTCCTTGCTTACAAGCACTTTTTCTGCGTCAAAGCAACCATCTTCCAACAAGTCTATATTATGCTCGTGTCGTAGGATTTCTTCACTGTCAAAAGCCAACTCTTTCCAATCGTCTTGCTCTTTTGCCTTCTCTGCTGCATCTCTATCGCTTTCCATTTCCCATTTCCATTGCTCGTATTCCTTTTCTTCAACCTTTTCCAACTCATTTAAAGGTGTGAAGGAAACTTTATTCATAAGGCATCACCGGGCTGGCATGCCTACCTAAGCTCCACATAACCCTTTCTCAGGGCTATGCTTCATCGAGGCATGCCAACCCATTGGTGTGCCATAACCAAAACAAAACCAAAAGGGAATATGTTTTGCTGGCCGTTGCTTTGCAGTCGCTGGTCGTCGGCTGTCTGCCCTGTCCGCCCAAGGGGAAGGCTGCTTTGCTCCCGCCTTGGGAGCCACTTGCTCGGGGGCTTGGAAAACATTCCCCTTCATAGCGACCCACTTCGCCTTCCCCGCGGGGCTTGGCTTAAATCACTAGAGCCTGCGCCCCGCAGGCGCCCTATAAAAGTTATTATGTTTTAACTAACGCCGAGCCTGCGGGTGTCGCCACGATAACTTTAGTTATGTGGCGCTGGCTTGAGGACGGGGATTTCTCTCACCGAAGGTGGTTATTCTTTTAGGGAGGTGGGAAAATTGTGCGGAGCACCTCAGAGGCTCGGCGATAAATATTATGATAAAAAAGGGCGCCTGCGGCAGGCTGTAATGGTGTGCCAAGCCCTTAATAGCGGGAAGGCGGGTCGCTTATTATGATGAAGGGGAAAATAGTATAGCCCCCGAGCGGCTCCTTATTATAGGCAGGAGCATTCAGGGCGGACAGGGCCAAAATAAAAAAACCCAAAACAAAACCAAAAACTTATGAGATCAAAGTCCCTTTTTCCCTAATTGCCCTTAAGTATCGCTCCCTCGCTTTCTTTGCTTGCTCTATATACCAACCGTGTATGTCTATTTCAATCTTCATTTTCTTTCACCTTTCTAACAAATGCCCTGCATAATTATCCTCTCTTGGTATCCAAGTCAGCTTGGCTTTTTTCTCTTGGAGGAGCTTCTTTGCTTTCATCACCAGAGGAAACAAATGCTCTTTTGTTATTCTCCATCCTTTTGTTACCTGACCCACCACCAATTGGCTGTCTGTGTATATTTCGTCTCCTTCTTTGCAGTTCTCCAGAGCGTAGATAAGTGCCATGTATTCCATTTCGTTGTTCGTCTTCTTTTCTTCCAATACCTCTTTTTTCACCCTGCCGTCCTCAAATGCTACACAAAACTTACTCTCTTTTCCGTTCCATCCCGAACCGTCAACCCATATTTTCATTTTCCTTCATCTTTCAATAATTCTTTCAGCATGCACGAAAATGTACTCAGCTCCAGTATAAGCTCTGCTTCGTCCTTTATATTCATTGCAGGAAACATTGCATCATCTATCTTACCTTTACTTACTGTCTTTTCCAAATCTTCTAAATCTGCTTTTATGTCTCCTACACTCATTTTAATTCTCTTCCCTATCCATCTCAGCTCTTTTTCACTCTTTTTCTTCATACTAATTTCTGCAACTTCACAGCCAAATAAGCCAATTCCTGCTCATTTAGCTGGAAAACTATGCTGTTTCTGTCCTTTCCCTTTTGTCCTTCCCTTAATGCTATCACAATTCCTCTGTCTGTTCTTGCCAATTCCAACTTCTTATACATTCCGCTGTCTTCTCTGTAGTGGAATAAATCTGCTAAGGTTTCCCATCTGCTCTGCTTATTTTCGCTCATCTTCAAAAACATCTGCGAACCACTTTCTTACCAAATCCTTCATTTCTTCAAATGCCGTCTTCCTGAACTTATAGCCAACTATCATTTCGCTGTCTCCTTCTTTTTTCTCTATTTCTATATCCTTTTCTGCTTCCTTTATTTTGCTTTCTATCTTCCATAACAATCCTTGAATTTTGCTCTTCAAAGGTTCTAATTTCAGATGATCTAATGTAGGGTAGCGTTTGTTGCATTCTATAAAACTTTCTTCAAACCTTTTTTGCATATTCCTATATTTCTTCTTTGCCGCCTTGGCGTAGTCTTTATTTCCTTCCATGTTTTAGCAACTTTATAACAAAGTCTGTAATCTCCTCCGCTGCGTCATTTATATCATCATCTCTTATATGAAATAGATCGCCTTCATAACAACTGCAAAACTGATATTGATCTAGTATCTCCTTAATCTTACTCTTAATTTTTTCTTTATTTCCTTCCATGTTTCTTCATATGCTCTTTTACCCAGCTCTTTAATTGTTCCTCGTATAAACTTACAAATCTCTTGTTACATTTTGGGCAAATCCACTCGTAAGCGTATGTCCTGATCTTATTTATCTTTGTCTCCATACTTCTGCAAAAAATGTATAGCCCTTGCTATTACTTCAATATCCCTTGCGAAGTCTTGGATCGCACATGCCGTAAATACTACATCCATCAAATCCTTCCTTAACAATGCATTATCCAAATATTCCATTTGCGTATGTATTGCTTGCATGTTATGCTCAATTCTCTTCTGCAAATCGTTCTCCAACTCATTAATCCTTTTTGCCATCTTCCCTTCACCTTACCTTTTAAACCATCAGCTCCACCCATCATGTTATCAGGGCTTCATCTGCCTTAATATAATACCCATACCCATATATATATATAGATTTCGGTTCTGTAGTATATATTAAGTCGGGAAATTCCTACAATTCTTCAAATCTTTTCAGTTTAATCCAATGCTTCTTGTAACACTTAGGGCAAACATATATATATCCTGCGAGCAGAATTATGTCATCTCCCTGTAAGCCGGCTACATCTAACTTTTTCATCTTATTCTCATCTTTGTAAACCTTCCCGCATATATCACATGCTATCGGCATAATTCTATTTTATCTGAATTAAGCGAATGCCATATTTTTCGTATACCTTGTGCAAGGTAGGCTCATCTCTTCTATACACACATAACATTTTAACTTTGTCCAATTCCAGGTTATTTGCATCTGCAAGCAACTCCCTGTAACATAGTAATTGCCCAAGCGCATGCGTATTAAGCGTTGTTTTGGCTTCAACAACATACCAATTGCCATCCTTACCAATAATAAGAACATCAATCCTATAGCTCCAAATACCTTTAAGCGTGTTAACGAATACCTTTTTTCCTTCAACCTCTTTAACTTTCGGTATTGTATACTCTTCATAAATATGTCCTTTTGGGCAGTGCTCACTTTTTATAAATGCTAAAACAATTTCTTTTTCTTCCCTTCGCTTTCCCATTAATTATATACTGCTACCTGCTTATAAATATGTCTGTTTATTCTCTTTGCTATTATGCGTACTGTTGTTGTTCCTATCGCTACCCTCATTCTTCCTCACTCTTTTCCTCTTCCTCTCCCGTCTTTTCTTCTTCATCCTGCATAATCTTATTCCATTTTATCTTTTATGTAGTATATTGCCAATCCTATTAGCACTTTTGCGCCTCCGTAAAGTATGTTTCCTCCTACCATTTCGTAACCTCCTACAGCCACTAAGAGCGTTCCTATTGTTCGCAAAACACTTCTAAGCCCTGTTATACTCACACCCATCTCTTCTTTTCTCCTCGCCATAATAATTTTTCCTTTCACCATATTTATAACCTGCTAGACCTGCCAACACAGCAATAACCGTGCTAAATAATGCTCCGTCTATGCCTTTAAGCAGAGCGATAACTTCCAGAATAGTAATACAAACCATCGCAACTATGACTTCTGCTTTCATAATCAGCTTTACAAAGTTAGATTATCATTAGTCGTATCTGCTGCTTTGTGGGTGTTTGTTCCTGCATCATATTCTACAGATATAAAGATATTTAAACTGCAATCCAGTATAGTTTTTGCCCTGTGTTAGTTGAAATAGCATATACTTTGCTAGCGTCGTCTATCTCTAAAGATACTTCTTGTCCTGGCTTTAGTACATATCCATTCTGAGTATCTACTCCTGAACCTCCAATATAAACATCTCTTAAATTTTCGTCATCTGCTTTTATAATAACTCTGAATTTGCTAGGAGTTGAGGAAGTTGTTAGCTGAACCCTTGAAGTTCCAACAAGAGTCTGTCCCGTAGTAAAAGAAGAAGAAACTCTTTTAGATACCGTTGTATTATCAGTATCACACTTAGTTATTTTAGTATCTATTGATTTTAATGTTGTTTCAGTTGCTGCGTCTATATTGCTTGATTTTAGATTTACATCTAAAGCATTATTTGTTCTATAAATTTCATCATAATTTCCTGCTCCATCATTTGCTTGTATTTTTGTTGTTTCAACTGCTCCCGTAACTTCTTTAACCAATAAAGCTTTTGTAGAGCTATCTACATCTGCATCTGTTCTGCTGTCTTTGCCTCTAATGAAACTTCCACCCGTCGGACATGCTATTACGGTCATGTTATCCTTCTTATAACTGCAGGAGTAGGTGCAGGAACGGGAGTTGGAGCTTGGGCTTCACCCTCCAAATATTTTCTCAATGTTTCTTTAATTCTGTCGAATATGTCCGAATCAAAAACATAGTATTCTATGTTCAAATACATATATCCTGTTGAAGTTCGCTTGCTAAACTGAACCCTCAGCAAATCGGAAGATGTTACCACCTTCCAGAGGTTATCCCAACCGAAAACTCCAGCACCTTCTGGAGCAAAATCCCTTATCGCAGGCAACCAGGCAGCATCAGGATTTCCGAAATAAATCCCAAACTCTCCTACATCATCCCCTTCCAATAATGCACTTTTAAATACAATTACCCTTCCAGTATTCGGATGAAGATCTATTATCCAAGTTCCAGAGTTTTTAACCACATATTCTTCAATCTTTTTATACCCGCATATACCCAGCATAGCATCAATATCCATCATCTTATCGTCTTAATTTTAACCCAAAGCCTACCATCAATTTCTTTAACTTCTTCGGGATTTAATTCTTTATCTCCGCTCTTCAAATAAACCTTCCTCTCTTCAGGCATAATAGAAATACACTTAAAAGATAAAAAAGCGATTATGCTTCCTCTCCTATTAGCCCAAGCACAACTGTATTGCTAGAACCGCTTGTGTCTGTTACTTCAAACATTATTGTGGTAGGTCCTGTGGCTTCCAGAGGAACCGGGAAGTGGCATACATTAGCGTTTCTATCCTTAATCATGTCGCTATACCAAGCTCCTGCTGAAAAGGTCTGGTTGGTTGCCTTGTCGTATATCCTTATAATCTTAAAGGTGCCTGTTGATTTGAAGTGAAGCTTGTGGGCACTAAACCTTACTCCTTCCGGAAGATCTATTCCAACAGTCTTTGTGTCGTTTCCACTAAAAGTTTGCTCCCCGCATCTAATCTTTAGAACCATAATTAAATATGTTCAATATTTAAATAGTTTACACTGCAAACTATATCCCTTCTTGACCATCTCCAGGCACTTTTAACCAGTCAGGGTCCTTAACCTTTAGAATCGCTATAACTTCGACATTTGGCGTTCCTAATGGGCTTTTTTCCGTTTGCGGGAAGTATGGAACCCCTGCTTTCGGAAGTCTTGGAAGTTCCAATGGCTCCAGCTTGTGATGTGGTCCCAAGTTAATGAATCTAAGTAAAGGTTTAGGTACTCTAATTGCTCCGTGCGGTTGTCTTGCGAGAAGCTCTTTAATTTCCTCTTCAGCCTCTTTATAGCAGAGAATATCGTAAAACTTGATTTCATGAATGCCGAGAACTTTCTTAACCCTGTTTTTAAGCCTTTGTAAAAACTCTTTCTGCTCATTCTCAGGACCATGGATAGCAATAATTAAATGCATAAATTAAACAACCAAAAAACAAAAAAAGACTACTCAGAACCTATTAAGCACATTGTTAGATCTGTGTCGGCTCCAAAAGCACTGCCGCACTTCAAATCAACTTCCAGCTTTGTGTTTGCTGGTATAGATATTGGCTCTGAAAACTCATATCCGTTTAGAGTTGCATGAGGACCAGCAACATCTGTCTGGCTGCTTGTTAATCCTCCATTGCTTCCAAATGCTACATAGGTGTCAGTTAGTAGCAAGGTTGCAGGTGCCACAAAAACTCTCTGATTGTCTATCTTTATTTCGACTACTGCATCTTCAAATAGCTTTACACAATCGTCAGCTGCTATATCGCTTGATGGTATAAGCTCTATCCTTCTTAAGGTGAAATCCTTATCTAATTTGTTGCTCTCTGTTAGATTAGTTGTTGTTAAGCCATTAGACTTTTCTGTATGGGTGAAAAAGCTATGAGTAGTTGCACTTGTCCCAGTCGCTACCACATCATAATAAACTTTGTCAGCCATGGTTCATCACCTTCTAAATGGATACCTCGGAGCAGTAGGTGCCATAGGTGTAGGCATTCCAACTGTTCTTGCTGCAACTCCACCCATTCTCTGGTTGTGCAAAGCTTCTGCTATTGGTACAACTCTGTTCATAATGTTTTCTCTTACTTGTCCAGGTATCTTGGCAGGTAAGGTTGCTACAGTTCTATCAATAGTTTCAGCATAAGGTGCAAATCTGTTTTGCCATTTACCTCCGCTTACAGATACCTTATAAGCATATACATCTTGAGAAGCGCTTACGGCATTTGCGAAATCTTGTGCAGATACATCTTGTAATCCTTTAAGTCTTAACTGATTTTCAGCAGCTAACTGAACTCCAGCTGCGTAATTAGCTTCAGCTTGCTGAGATTTTGAATTCTGTTCCCACTTAGGTGCCTCTGCTGCAGCTCTTGCTCTCCATACAGGAGCTGCGTCTACTGCATTTTTTGCATACTTTCCTGCTATTTCTCCCAACCTTTCAGAAACTCCAGCCATTCTAAAATAATTTACCCTGTAAACTATTTAAATAGTTTACGCTGTAAACTCATCCCGCTTTTTTCTTAATCCAATAAAAAACTTCTGTTGTTTCTCCTTCTTTAACTTCAACCTCTTTTTCCCATTCTTCGCCTGTTTCTTTAACCACTTTAATTACATACTTTCCTGGATCTAATACAAACCTTTCGGGTGTTAATTTTCCGGTATCTTCGCCATTCAAAAAAATTCTGCAGTATCTCGGATAACCCATCACATACAGATAACCCTTCCTGAAAATGCCTTCTACGATAGGGATTTCTTCTGCTTCTGCTCTCATTAACTCCATTTCTATTTGTTCTCTTAGCGTTAAAAGGTAACTTTCATAACTTGCCCTTGCCGTCTCATCCTGAACTTGGCTTGCATACTCCAAACCTCTTTGCACTATTTCATCGTAATTAGCTGAAATATCCTGAATTCTTTTCTGCGCTTCTTCAATCATCTTTTCAATCTTTGCCCTGGTCGTTTCTTCTGTAACCTCTCTCAACAATTTCTTTAATAATTTAATCGTCTCAACTCCTGTCCGCATTCCGAAATAAACTGCCCTCAAACTATCTGTTACTGTGTTAATCATTATCGAAAGGGTTTTCTCAACATCTCTTTCCATAAAGGCTTCCCAACTTCTCTTTCTTTCTTCCCAATAATCCATAAAGTCTTCCTGCTGCTTTTTCCTTTCTTCCCAATATTTCTTAAAGTCTTCAGAGAATTTCTTTCTCTCTTCTCTGTAGGTTTCCCATGCCTTCTTTTCATCCTCACGCTCTTTGTTTTCTTCCTTTATCTTATCTGGTAACTTTCTGTAGATTTCTAAGCTATCCTGAGCTGCTTGGAAGAATAGTTTAAACGCATCGTAAGTAAATGGATTTAACCCGCCGAATTTATTTGTTAATTCTTTTCCAGTGGTAACAATTTGCTCATAGCGATTGATAGCATCTCTCAGTAGATCTGGGTCCTTAACTTGTCTTGCTATGAAGATAGCCATCCCTGCCGCTTGGGTTGCTTCTTCTGCGATAAATGGTGTAAAGCCACCTATCCACAATATTGTTAATAGGGCATCTTTCGCATTACCCAATTTTCTTCCTATGTTGCTCCAAACTCCCGTAAAACCCGTAGCTGCCAAAGCATAAGCAGAATTCTCCAACAAAGTCATCGCAACATCCTTACTATCCCAACTCGGAAAAGATATTTCCTTAGTTTCAATCACACCTGCCTCTTGTAATTTATTTATACCTTCTCTTGCCAATCCAAATACGCCTGGAAAAGATGTATAAAATAAATATGCTGGAGTTCCAGGAATAATTAATTTCTTCGCTGCCGCTTTCAATATCTCAAATATCTCATCATTCGACAAACCTGCTTTTTCTTTATTTTCCTTGCATGTTTTGCATACTGTGTCAAGATCTTCCATCCATCGGCTTGAGTTCGCTATGCCTAAGTTTAAGAAGTCCATCTCTGTTGGAATTCTCGTTTGCATCTTTTGATAATCGTAAAAAATGTAAGATTCTGTTTCTGGGTTGTACATTAACCTACCATATAATGGATCTTCTGCAAGTGTAATAAAGCCTGTCTGTTCCTCTTTTATTTCTTTTGCTTCCCTAACTGCTTCGCTACATTTTTTATCTGGAAGCTTTCCGAGTTCCTTTTCGGAACCCAATCTCATCGTCCAAGCAATATCAGGATATCTTTCCTTAAAAGTCTCTATCGCCCAAACCGCTGTATCTTCACTTCTCGTTTTGCAGAAATAAACGCCATCTCCAATAATAACATACCATTTGCCAGTTACTGGTTCATCGCCTGTAAGTAGATTCTTCGCTTCTGGGCTTACTGCATGAGACTTTGGAAGGGCATCGGTAAAGGTAGCTCTCCATTCTGCATCTGCATTATATGCAGAAATGTCTATTTTTACACTGCCGAGTAGAAATTCATATACCTTGAAATCTGTTAAATCGCTTCCTATGTCTGTGAACCAATCGGCAATTGTCGGTTCAGTAATCGGCTCAAATTCTATCTTAAAGTTAATGCCAGGGATTTTTGTGCCGTCAATTTCTTCTGTATAGGTGCCTGTCTTAACCAATTTTGCTTTTGATCTAAATCTCTGCTTTGCGGTCTGCTCTTTTTTCTCTGCTTTTGTGCCTTTCTTTTCTTTCCATCTTAAATATCCTTCAATATCTATAATTGCTTCTTCTTCGTATTCTTTAAGGGAATTCCAAACTTTTTCCGGAAGCCAAAACCCTTCGGTAGATGCTCCTGATAATGGACCTTTAACTGCCAATTTATCTCGATAACTTTTTGGATGACCCTTATATCCTGTCTGATCAACTTTTTCCTTAAGGCGAGGAGATTTCCAACCGCAATCAATATTTACCTTAATGTATAAGGAAGATTTGCCTTTCTCTGCTTTCCACGACAGATTGAATTTTTTAGCCGGGAAATCATTAGGAACAAACAAATATCTCATAATCTTTAAATAATATTTGTTAAATAAATTATGCCAGAAATAAGGGTTAAATGTCCATACTGCAGAAGGGAGTTTATAATAAATGTAGGATTAACTGAGCGAACGATGGAAGAAGAGGAAAAGAAAGAAGAAGTAACGCCTACGCCTGTTGTAAGTGCTCCTAAGGTTGAATTAAAGCCAAAAATACCTGTTGAGTGAAGCTAACGATACATAGTGTTGTAATCGTGGAGTTCAGAGAGATATGCTCTTAGTAATTTCTTTAGATGTTCCTCTATAAGAGCTCTTTCTATGTGGTTGAATCCTTTTAATCTTTCATAGCAATACTCCTGCATTCGATTAACTCCATCTCTTGTTAGCGGATGGCTGTATAAATCTAATGCTTCTTGGAATATTATCTCAGCCCTTTCCTTGCATATAGGTTCTAAATATTCCTTTCGCATAATGGGTTTTTGAAAAGTTTTTTTAAAAACAAACGCAAAAAAAGCAAAAGTTTTTTTGAAAAAAAAATAAATATAAAAAATATAGAATATGGAGAGGTTTCGCAATTATGATAATAATGCGAAACCTCGACTATATTTTTATTCCTTTCTCGACTGCTTTGATGTTTTGCTATGCTGCTCTTTTTGTATACGTTCCTTCATGGTTTGAATTTCCTTCTGTGCTCTTTCTAACTGCTTCCACTGCTCTTGAAGTTCCTTTGCTGCTTGGGAAACTTGAGCCTTGTCAATCTCTATTTGTTGTCTCTCCTTTGATAGTTGATCTTGTTGCTTCCTAAATTCTATTAACTGCCTTTGTAATTCTGCTGTTTGCTGTTGTAGTTGTGCAAATGTATTCGCATAATCTTGAGACATCTGAATCATAGTTTGTTTAAGTTCCATTTCTCTTTGAAGGTTATCAGCAATCGCTTTCTTTGCCATATCTGCAATCTGCTGAACGCTGTTAATCTCTGTAAATGTTTCTCCTATTTTCTTCTGTTTACTTATCGCTCCTACATCGATTATTGGAGTTCCTCCCTGCTCTATAAACCAAGCCATAAAGTTAAGAAGGACATCTGTTGGTTTCTGACCTGTCGCATTACAAGTATCTATAAACTGCTCTACTATGTCCCTTTCCTTTGTCTTCAATCTACCAATTAAGCGACCGAGATTTTGAATGACTTTTCCCGGAAATCCTTTCTTATTAGCCATAATTATTAAAGG
>Ga0180300_10000865_pt1 | contig 13794 bp, 4 predicted proteins | sample GuaBasSediGuay15_FD_121798 | JGI IMG/M metagenome (GOLD analysis project Ga0180300, IMG submission 121798) | Subseafloor sediment microbial communities from Guaymas Basin, Gulf of California, Mexico - Guay15, Core 4569-2, 21-24 cm | ecosystem: Environmental > Aquatic > Marine > Hydrothermal... | reverse complement strand
TTGTTAATGTATCTGATACCCTATGGCCACGTACAAATATTCATACTGCAAGTAGTTTCTATCTCAAAAGCGGGGTATTTATTCCGGGTAATTATACCCATACTATCGAAGGGACATGGATAGATACTGGTGGAGTATTTCAACCTACTGGTGGAACTATCATAGTAAAAGGACTCGAAATTTATCAAGGGAATAATAACAACTTTTACAATCTTACAACGGACGGGACGAATGTTACTGCGAAAACAAACCTTGATATTGATGGCACACTTATTGTAAATTCTGGAGAATTTAATCTTGGTACCGGGTTAATACATGACATAAGTGGTTCACCCGGTGTATATGGTGTACTTGACCTTGGGACGAGTGTGCTTACTTTTGACGGTACAATGAATATTTATAATGGTGGAATAGTCGAAATGACGAATACATGCACATTAAAAGTTGGTAACGCTATAAATATCACATCAGGTGGTAAACTTTATGCCACTATTAGCGAAGCAGTTATAATCGCAAAAGATACAACTGCACCATACGAATTTGATGTTCATGGTGAGCTTGATGTTAGTGGACTTACAATTTCTTATGTTGATACAGGAGGTGTTTGTATCGAAGCAGATGCGATTATTACAAAATTTGACAATGTTAAATTATGCAATCAGCGTGGCTCTGGGCGTAGAATTTATATACAGGTGTATAGGAATACAGATTATGAAAAGACATTTACACATATTGAATTTGATGAATATTGTGACACAAATGTATTTTGCGACGGCGGTGGAAATATGGTAAATCTTTTCATGTGTGCTTGCACAGGTCCCAAGGCGGGTGAAGATTATGATTATGAGACAAATGGTGCAAATATAAAGTGGACAAATGCGAATGTTTGGACAGGCGAAGCTACATGGGCTTTTCGACCTGACCCGAGGTGGTCGAGCACTGCGAACTGGTCGCTTGGACGTCCACCTGCAGATACTGAAACGGTATTGATTCCAGTTTTAACCAATGGCAATTATCCAGAACTGGATATGGATGATACTTGTAAAATTCTTATTATTGAAAGTAACGCAAAGATGTATATGAATCGTGCAGGCTTTGATTTATGGGTGGCAGGCTCAGGTGCAAAAATAGAAATACAAGGTGAACTTACTATAAGTCAAGCGAGTTGTACATTGAATGTTGGAGGAGATTGGGTAAACACGGGTACATTTTCGCATTATGCTGGTTGGGTATGTTTTGATAGTGTTGGCAAAATTCAGGGTAATACAGTGTTTAAAAACCTCTCTATACATGGTGCAAATGCTAATGTAACTTTAAATGCAGGGGATACAATTACAGTCACAGACACCTTTGTAATTGATAATGTTAATGCTGTATTTAATGGCGGTGATGGTGCTGTTTTCCGTACAGCTTCATGGAATAACCAGGGTACATTTAATGCGCAAACAGGTACAGTAGAGCTTATTGCAAACATGACTTGTCCGGATGAGACATTCTACAATCTTACAATTTCAGCAAAGGATTCACTGGGAACTGACCTTATATGTCAAAAAAATTTATGGATTTCAACAAATGATACTTTGCTTGCGAAGGGGTATACTGTATATGTTGGTGGCCATTTTGTGAATTACGGAACCTTTGAACATGGGAACAATAAAGTTGTCTTTAATGGTAGTGGTGCGCAATATTTCTACCCGGGAACAAGTCCGTTCTATGATATTGAGATAAATAAATCGAGCGGTGTAGTAGTGGATACTTTACTGGGTGTTGATATAGATGGTGATTTCCATATTATAAATGGTGAGTTTTCTCCAAGAACATATACAATTCATGTAGCGGGTGATTGGATTGATACAGGTGGAGTGTTCCAGCCGAATGGTGGTGACATTGTTTTTGACGGTAGTAAGCAAAATATCTATACAGGTGCAACAAATTACTTCTACAACCTCACAATTGAAACACAGGATACTATATGGTGGCGTACATCAATAGATGTAAATAATGGATTATATCTTAACAAAGGTGTTATAATACCTTTTGGATTTACACACTACATTGGTTGCGACTGGGCAGATACGCAGGTTGTGTTCAAACAAGATTCAGGTGCAATAATATTTGATGGTAAAGGAATAAGTATAAACCAGGCAAATACAAATTACTTTTACAATTTAATTATTCAAGTGGACGATACAGTTAAGGCGCAGTCAAACATTAATATATATGGTAATTTCGAACTTGTGAATGGGGTTTTTGAGCCGGGCGCATATACTCATTATGTAAAAGGTAACTGGGTTGACACAGGCGGGGTATTCCAACCTAATGAGGGTACTATCATTTTTGACGGCGACAGTACAAGGATTTTTGCAGGGAGCGATAATAATTTCTTTAATGTTAAAATAAATGTTCAAGACACGGCTTATGCAATGACTGAACTTGATATAAACGGCGATTTCGTGCTTACAAACGGAGTGTTTGCCCCGGGTAACTTTACGCATACAATTGCTGGTGAATGGAACGATACAGCAGGAGTATTTAATCCAGACATTGGCACTATTGAGTTTGACGGTGAAGCAGCAAAAATTTATAGTGATACAACGAAAAATGCATTTAATTTTCTTACAATTAAAAGTGGCAATACATATTTGTGTACAGATGCAAAGGTAAAGAAGAACTTTACTGTGCAAGGTGGTGCCTTCAACTCGGGTCCATATATCCTAAAAGTTGGTGGTAATATAAATGCAATCAGTGGTACACTTGCGTGTGATTCTGGTTGCGTATATCTATTTGGTAGTGCATCTTCTATTATTCAAGTTGATGCGGGTGACTACTTTAATGATTTGACAATTGATAAAACTGCGACAGTGACAGGTGAGAGCGATATCTCTATCCGTGGTGATTTTACGCTCGTGGGAGGTATATTTGACCCACAGAGTTATACAATAACCTGTTATGGTAATTGGGATGATTCAGGTGGTGAGTTTAAACCTACTGCAGGCAAAGTAGTATTTACCAACGTGACATCTACAATAAAACAGGGTGCCGGTAATAGGTTTTTCAATGTTGATTTCACACCGTATGCGAATGACACAATTAAGGCACTTTCACCACTTGTAATATACGGTGACGTAAATATAGAAACAGGCTGGTTTGACCCAGGTAATTACGTTGATACAGTAAAGGGTAATTGGAAAGCCGATTGGGGTAAATTTAACCCGCAAGCAGGTGAGATTGTTTTTGCTGGGTCTACTCAAACTATTATAGAGAATCCAAATAATGCATTCAATAATTTAACAGTAAATGTAATAAATACTCTTACTCCACAGACAAGTACAAAGATAAAAGGCAAGCTACGAGTTAATTCTGGTGAATTAAACTTGAGTACCGGTATACATACCTGTGAAGACAGCATACTTATCTTGGGACGCACAAAAGTTTCAGGAAGTGCGAGTTTACGTAGTAGTAAATGGGTAAAAACTCATGGTACCCTGGAACTAGCGGGTGGAAATCTCTTGCTTACTCGTGGATTTGAACTTGCGCAGTCAGGTAGCCTCATTGTATCTAATGATGCATTAATTGACCACTTTGATGTAGATTCAAATTATCAATTTAATCTGTATGGCATAGTTGATATAAATGGACTTATTTTTAAACATGCAGATACGTTCGGAATGTATATCGACTCGCTTGCAGAGATTGTACAATTAAATAATGTAGAATTTGACTCGGTTAAAACGGGTGGTACACATCTTTATATTTTGCGAAATGATACTTTCGTTATGAATTTCAGTGGATGTAGTTTTGATGCGACCTGTGATGTGAATATCCATGCGGATGGTGGAGGAGATTCTACTTATATAAAAGTTACAAATTACAGTGGAGATAAGGCAGGAGAAGCATATGATGAGGAAGTGAATAATGCACATATTGTATGGATATTCCAAAGAACATGGACAGGTTCTGTTGATAGTCTTTGGAGTAATCCAAACAACTGGAACCCGATTGGTATACCATGCGATACAGAGGATGTGTTGATACCGAGTTCAATAACTACATATCCAGTGCTCGACACAGAGGGATACTGTTATTCAATTGTAATCGAGGATACGCTAAATCTTAAAGATAGAACACTTTATGTAAAAGGTGATTTAGTTTGTAATGGTAAAATTATCCCATCAAGTGGTGAGGTGGTGTTTAACGGAAGTAGTAATCAGACTATAAGTGGAAGTATATTGTCCCCGATAACATTTAATAATTTTGTAATTAATAAATCTGCTGGTACGGTATTATGCAACCATGCACTGGATATCAATGGCGATGTACATATCAATAATGGTGAATTTAATCCGGGTGGATATATTCACTATGTGGGCGGTGACTGGGTAGATACAGGTGGTATATTCCACGCAACGAGTGGTGAAATAAGATTTGATGGCGATTCGGCTACAATACTTACTGGAAATGGAAATTACTTTGGTTCAATAAGAATACAGTGTCCAATTCTTGCACGAAGTAGGCTTGATGTTAATGGTGACATGAGGATTGAATCACGATTTTATCCAGACACATTTACACATACAGTTGCAGGTAACTGGAATGATTATTTGGGCGTGTTCCAGCCGAGTGGTGGCAAAATTGTAATGGATGGCGATGCAGTTACACTTTATACAAACGCAAGTAATTATTTCAACGATCTTGAGATTAATGTTACAACGTCGTGTGAAGCATATAAGCCACTTAATATACACGGGGATTTGGTAATTAATTCTGGAGAATTTATACCCGGAGATTATACACATTATATAAGAGGTGATTGGGTCGATACAGGCGGTGTATTTAATGCATCACAGGGTAAAATTATCTTTAATGGGAATGGGACTATTCTGCAAAAATCTACAAATTACTTCCATAGCGTTGAAATTGCGACCAGTGATTCAGTAAGTGCGGGTAGTAATTTGCAGATACACGGCAAGTTTGTAATTAGTTCAGGTAAGTTTAAACCAGGTGGCTATACCCATACGATAAGAGATACTTTTGACGCATCAGGTGGTGTATTCCAGCCCACGAGTGGTACAATAGTTATGGAAGGAGGTTCACCGACTATTAAACTTGGTTTAGGAAATAATTTCTATAATCTAACGATAGAAGTAACCGGGACTGCACTTGCCCTTGATTCGTTTGATATAAACGGCAGTTTAACATTATTATCGGGTACATTTAATCCAGATAGTTTTACACATAGGGTTGCGGGTAACTGGAATACAGCTGGTGGAACATTTACTCCGGTAAAAGGCAAAATCATCCTTGATGGTGGTAAATCAACAATAAATCTTGGCAACGGTAATTCATTTAATGAACTTATTCTTGCAAAGACAGATTCGCTTAAAGCACTGGCATCAATAGATGTGAACGGTGATTTTATTATCTGGAATGGTATTTTCTATTCGGGTGATTATACCCACTATATAGGTGGTAATTGGGTTGATACAGGAGGTACATTTGTGGCTACTGCAGGCAAAATCGTATTTGATGGTAGTTCACAGAGTATACGCACTGCGTCGAGTAATAAATTTTATACAGTGGAGATTAGTTCACAGGATAGCGTATACGCATTAACTGATATCACAACAGAGGGTGACTTCATAATTTCGCAGAATAAGTTCAGTCCAATTGGGCATGATGTTACAGTGAAAGGTAATTGGAACGATACAGCAGGAGTATTCCAGCCTGCTTCGGGTAAAGTTATTCTCACAGGAAACTCAAATATCTATCAGAGTCAGGATAATTACTTTAATGAACTTGTGATTGAAACGCAAGGTGAAGTTACGACACAAGCAAATATAAATGTAAATTCAAAATTGAGAATAAATAAGGGTGAATTAAATCTCGGTACAGAACTCTACCATGTTGTGAAAGATTCGATTATTGTTGATAGTATACTCGACCTCGGTACAAGCGTGTTGCGAGGCGAAGGGCATATATATGTAGGTGCAGAGGGGCTACTTTATATGTCAGGTGCATGTACATTAAAAGTTGGAAATGACCTTTATATTGATGGTAAACTCTATGCGGGTGGGTTGACACCAACAATTACAGATACAGGGAATTATTTTGGATTTACGGTTAAAGGTCAAATCGAGGTGAATGCGTTAAACCTTAATAGAGTGAATTCTACGGGTTTATACATTGATTCGAGCGCAGTAATTATAAAACTGGACAATATAAACTTTACAAATATTGAGACAGGTGGCACATTTTTACAGGTACTTCGTGATTCAGATTATGTAGCAACTTACTCAGGACACTCTTACGATAATTCGTGCACTTATAATTTCCATCTACTGTGTAACGATGTAGATTCAGCAATCGTGACAATGGTAGCCTATACAGGAGATAAAGCAGGCGCAGATTATGATACAACAACGCAATATGCGAGAATTATTTGGACGCCGGGTAAACTTTGGCTAGGTGCCGAAAATGACCTGTGGGATAATCCGAACAATTGGCAGGGTGGGGTACCAGGTTCTGGTGACCAAGCAATTATTCAAGATGCACCTTATGATCCAACTATAAATGTAGATACATCCTGTGCAGCACTTATTGTGCAAGACGGTGCAGTGGTTAATCTCTCTGTAGATGGCAGTGTACTGCGAGTCAGAGGGGATATAAATATAAATGCAGGCGGCGCGATCAATCTTACCGCAAATACAGAGTTACACTGCGAAGGAACATGGACAAATAACGGTACATTCCAGCAGACAAATGGAAGTGTAGTTTTTACAGGTCCAACATGTATTACGAACTCAGAAACCTTTAAGACAATGATAATTGATAATAATGATACCGTTACGCTTGCAAGCGATGTTGTAGTGACTGTAACCGATAGTTTTGTGATAAGAAGTGGTGGTTGTTTTAAGGGTGGTAATAACGCAGTGTTCAAAACATCTTCGTGGTATAACTACGGAAGATTTATACCTCAGACAGGTACAGTGGTGCTACAAGCAAAGATGGAGCAACCCGAGGATACATTCTATAACCTTACAATTGCGGGTGATACATGCAAACTTTTAAGAAATCTTACTTGCCTTAATGATTTGACTATACAAAGTGGTTGTGTACTTGAAGCTACCGATGATACAATATTTATACATGGTGACTGGAATAATGCAGGTGTGTTTGATGCAGGTAATTCAACAGTAATCTTTAAAGGGTCAGGTGCACAAACCATTTCAGCAAGTAAATTCTATAATCTTGTAATTGCAAATACAAGTACAAAAGGGCACAAAGATAGTGGAAAATCTGGCAAGAAAAAAGGCTTGTTGAAATCGCTATTTAGAAAGAAAGGGAATGAAATAAGCGTAGGAAATAGGGTTGGTAGTAAAGAAAATAAACGAGATACTTTAAGTAAACAGACTGGTGTAATTGTACAGGGTGCACTTGATATAGATGGTGATTTCATTATCTTGGAAGGCGAATTTGACCCAGGGGATTACACGCATTATGTATCAGGTGACTGGATAGACACAGGTGGAGTCTTTAATCCATCTTACGGCACGATAGTTCTTGATGGGACGAATCAAACTATTTTGCAGGGTGTTGCTAATTACTTTAATAATCTTACCGTGGCTGGTAACCTTACATTGGACTATGGGACCGTAAAGATAAAAGGTAACCTTATAGTCAATTCTGGTGCAACGCTTACAATAGATTCACTTGCAATATTAAAACTTGGCGGTAATAGTAACAAAATGTTGGGTACATTTATTGCACAAGGACTTGCTCCTCTTATCACAAGTATAAATCCGGGTGTCACATATTATAATTTAAGATTGAAGGGCAATGTTAATATTTCAAGATTGTGGGTTGAATATATAGGCGGTGACGGACTTGTGATAGACACAACTGCTAATATTATAAATCTGAATAATATTTATTTCAGCAATATTAATGGAACTGGGCTAACAATATACAGAAATGCACCTTATAGTGATACACTCAGTAATTTGAGCTTTGATGCAACATGTACATATAATATACATGCAGATGGGAGTGGGGTTAATATTTTCGTAGAAGATTATATGGGAGCACATAGTGGAGAAGCTTATGACTATGAGACGAACGGTGCGATTGTTAGTTGGAAGGACTCATCGTATATAGACATTAATTGGACATATCCTTCACAAAGAAAATTCACGGGTGGTATAGTTGCATCAATTGCGCGCAGATCTACAGATGGTAATCTGTTTGTTTCTACCGAGAGCGAATCGGTAATTGCACTAACTGCAGCTGGTTCACGAATCTGGGCAAAGAAAATTACAGGTTATGCAAAGACATTCATATTGATTCGGGGTGATACATTATATGTACCAACAACATCTGGAACACTTTATGCAATGGACGCAAGTAATGGTAATGTTCTCTGGAAGTTTGGAGTAAGTGATTCAATCATTGGAGGTGTGATATTCGATAATAACTTGCTCTACTTCGGTAGTGTTAATGACACAGTTTATGCAGTTGATTTATCAGGAGTGGTTCAATGGCGGACTGCTACCCACGGTGCGGTGCGTCCTACGCCTACTATTACTTTCCATAAGTGGTTACACATAGGTTCGGACGACGATACTCTCTACAAGCTGTATACGACTACTGGGAATGATTCTGCAAAATTCGCTACAAGTGGTGATGTCCGAAGCAGCGTTTTCGCAAAGTGGATAGCATCTAACTATGTACATTTATACTTTGGTGGAATGGATGGTAATCTTTATTCAGTTGATAGCGCCGAAGCTCAACCTGCCTATAATTTACGCTGGAATTATGCTGCAAACGGTGCAATAGAAGTAATGCCGTGGTTACGCGATGATAAAGTCTATTTCTGTGATACTCTTGGCAATCTATATTGTGCGGATACAGCGGGTAATGCCAATCCGTGGAGTTGGACAACTCATCCAGTGAATTTCGGTAGTCCAATAAGAACTTGGCCTATTGTATATAATAATGTGATTTATTTCGGATGTGATAATGGGTACTTTTATGCGGTTGATGCTAAAACAGGTAATGTTATCTGGAAACTTTATACAGGTAAGATGGTGCGTTCATCGCCTATACTGGATGTTGTGAGAGAAGTGATAATCTTTGGTTCAAGAGAAGGCAAGGTTTATTACATTAAATTAGCGAGAAAAGGTGCAAAACTCGGTAAGGAGAAGCCATCGAAGAGAAGGAGGTTTCGTGCCTTCTAATTTCAAAAAACCATTTATTGAACCTACTGTCGATTCCGAAAAAATGTATGAGGTGAGCCAAGCTTGTGATAAGTGTCAAACAGTGGCTGATATAACGGGTGTTGGTTGTGATGCCGGTATTGATAAATCATGAGTTATAAGGAGGTAAAGATGGCAAAAAAGCCTTTTGAGGAACCAAAGGTTGAATCCGAGAAGATGTATGAAGTTAGTGCCACTTGTGGAAAGTGTCAATCAGGTCCTGTAAATCTTGGCACTCAGTGCCAGATAGGGAACCTATCATGAATTTACTAATAACAGCATTGGTCACATTTTTCTGGCATACAGGTGGGATAGACTTTACTAATACACGCTTTATAAAAGAACTCTACCTTGCTTCGCTAATAGATAAAACGTGGGAAATCAAACTCGATGGAGAAATTTTGAATTCTCCATGTATTGCAAACAGAACGATTTACATAGGAACAAAATCCGGACTGGTTTATTCAATTAATGAATCGGGCAAAATAGTCTGGCAAGTGAACATAGGGAGTGAGCTTCTTTCGCCAGTATTTTATAAAAATAAGTCAATTTTTGTTGCACCCACTGATGGTAAGTTATATGTCCTTTCTGCAAAATCTGGTAAAATCAAGAAAGAAATAGATTTAAAGCTTGGCAAATCAGTAAGTGCTCCTATCGTTTACAAAGGAAGACTTTTTATAGGGACAGGTTATCCATACTCTGGAATTAAAAGCATTGATTTGGAATTTGTGAAAGAATGGCGAATCCCTACAAAGCAGATGGTGTATTCTACATTTGCTATAAAAGGAGACACAGGATACATAGGTGCAAATGATGGTTATCTTTACGCAATAGATATCAATAAGGGCAAAATAATTTGGAAATTTGCCACGAATGGGTTTGTATATAAAATTTCACCGTGCTTAGTAGACACATTCGTAATTTTTGCAACAGGTGGGATTGATGGAAGTTTATATCTACTTAACCGAAAAACAGGTAATTTAATTTGGCGGATCTCTTTACGTGAGCTTTTAATTGAATATTTAACAAAGACTTATGGTGAACCGAAAAATCCAGAAAAATACCAATTGCCGATTTTCCCACAGGCATATAGATTGGTTGGACTACCCGTTAAAAAAGAATACTGTCCATATATTGAGATAAGTTCACCAGTTTCCGATGGCGAAAAAGTTTTTATTGCGTGTGGACACGAGAGAGAATTCCTTGTTGCAGTTGATATTAACACCGGTAAATTATTGTGGCTTAAGGAACTTGGTAAACCCAGTGGACTTAATACATTACCCACACCCTTCATAACAGGTGATATTATACATATTGTGACATGTGATGGTAAACTATATGGGTTACACACAAATAATGGAGCAAAGATTTACTCGGATGATTTAAAAGAACGGGTAATAGCATCACCTGCACTTATGGGAGATAAAATTATCATTGGTACCGAAAGCGGTAAATTGATTGCTATTGCTGGTGAAGAAAAATATCCGGAAGAAAAGCTAGTGTATAAATTTTTCTTTGAATGTGAACCAAATCCATTTAGAAAATTTGCGACATTTAAGTTTGGGGTACCGGGTGTGAAGGATGGCAAAAAGTCATTCGTCGAATTGCGAATTTACAATGTTGCAGGACAACTTGTTGCCAGACCTATTTCTCGGTACTATTCACCGGGAGTTTATACAATTCAATGGAAAGGTAAAAACTTACATGGGTTTACCTTGCCTTCTGGAGTATATTTTGCACGCATAAAGATTGGTAAAGAAAGCACCACGCAAAAAATAGTAAAAATAAAATAACTATTCCTCTAATAATTTTTCTAATATTTCTTTTGCAATTTTTGGATTACATTGACCACGAGTTTTACGCATTAATTCACCCATAAAGTAGCCGAATACACCTTTTTTCCCGCTTTTATATTTTTCAACTTCTTTTGGATGTTCTTTTAGGATTTCTTTTAAGAGTTTTTCAATAAGTTCTTTATCTTCAACAACAAGGGACGCTTCTCCTTTGATTAGTTCTTTCAATTTCTTTTTTTCTTCTACCATTCTGCGTAGAAATATTTTACCCATGTTACGAGTGATTTTGCCTTCGTGAATGTAATTAATTAATTTTGCAAACTCTTCTTGCGAAAATGGCAAATCACTCAAATTGAGTTTATTTTCATCAAGTAATGCTAGTAGATCACCTATCATGAATTCTTTCAGTAATTTGAGATTTTTTACATGTTTTGCGAGTGCCTCGAAATAATTTGCATATTCACTTGTACGAATAAGAATCTTCGCATCGTATTCGCACAGTCCATACTGGTTTATAAATCGATTAAGTTTTGCGTCTGGTAGCTCTTCCATAGAATTTTTTATTTCTTCTACCCATTCATGGTCGATTACAAGAGGCGGGATATCAGGCTCCGGGAAGTATCTATAATCTGCCGAAGTTTCTTTTTCTCGCATTTCAAAAGTTACACCTTTTATATCGTCCCAACCAAGTGTAGTTTGATAGAGTCTTTCACCCCTAAGTAATTTGTGGGCTATACGATTTTTTTCATATTCGAGCGCACGTGCGACTGCCTTTATTGAATTTAAATTTTTAATTTCGAATTTTGGCGAAGTTTTCCCGTTTACCTCGACCGACAAATTTGGTTCACAACGCAACTGACCTTTTTCCATATCACCGCCGCAAACCTTTATGTATCGCAAAATTTGACGAAGTTTTATAAGATACTCTTGTGCTTCCTCAGGTGACTCGATATCAGGTTCAGTAACAATCTCAATCAATGGTATGCCGCATCTGTTAAAGTCAACAAGTGTTCTATTACCCATGTGAATTAATTTACCTGATTCTTCTTCGAGATGCACACGTCGTATCCGTATGCGCTTGCCTCGTATATCAAGATAACCATTTATTGCGAGTGGTTTATCGTATTGTGTAATCTGATAACCTTTTGGCAAATCAGGATAAAAGTAATTTTTTCGTGCAAAAATTGAGATTGGCTGTATTTCACAGTTTAAAGCAAGCGCTGCTTTTATTGCAAGTTCAACAGCTTTCTTGTTTAAATTTGGTAAGGTGCCCGGATGCCCCATACAGATTGGGCAGATACATGTGTTGGGTGGTGCATCATATACAACCGGGCAATCACAAAATAATTTTGACTTTGTAAGCAGTTGTGCATGCACTTCCATGCCTACTTTTAACTTAATCATAGATAAATATACCGTGTCTTTCTATAAGTCAACATCTACTTTTACACCTTGCTTTGCTGCTTCGTCTATTATGAGACGGTTCCAGAAAAGTTTAAGAAACCCTTTTCGCCAAATTTTATTTTTTATTTTTTCTGCTTTTTCTTTTAATATTTCATATGCCTCTTCTAGTTTTGGTAGAGCTTCTTTAGTTTTTAACACCCACCAATATGCAAAAAGTATCTTTTCGTTCAACATATCAATAGCTTTCGCTTCTTCCAATGCTGTGTAAATAAATTTTTGGCTATCTTTTTTGTTACCTATTAATTTTGCTTCTATGGCTTCAAATGTTCTTAAATTTACAAGACTGTACAGTGCACCAACTTCTTCGGCAAGTTTTCTTGCTTCACTCAGTAGTTCTTCGAGATAATATAATTCTTTTTTTGTGATACTCATGTTCATGAGAAGTTTTACTATAAGGACTTCTATAATCGTTTCCAGGCTTTCTATGATTACCGTTTTTCGGTTGAGTTTTTGAGCATAATTCATTGCGATTTCAGCAAACTTCCGTGCTTTGTCAAACTTTTTCCTTTCTACATGCAACTGTGCTAACAAAACGAGACATAATATCTCGTTTGTTTTGTTACCTATCCGCTTGGAAATGCTTATTGCCTGTTCGAGTATTTCCTCGGACTTTTTAAATTCCCCAAAATAATAGTAAATATATGCTATATCGCGCAAAAGAAAACTTTTACCATCGGCATTGCCCGTTCTATGAGCGATTTCTAAGGAGTCATTATAGTAACTTAATGCAATCTCATAATCACCAATATTCTCATATAATAAACCCATGTTACCTTTTAAAATACCTATTCCCATTTGGTCATTATTCTTTGTATCTATTTCAAGTGCTTTTTCAAAGTAATCTTTAGCAAGTTCGTATTCATTGTAGTCCATGTGGATTAACCCAAGAGTATTTAATGCAGTACTCATACCCAATGGATAATTTAGTTTTGTAGACTGTTCATAGGCGGTTTTTAAATCAATAATTGCTTTTTCATAATCACCCAATGCATAGAAAAGATTAGCACGTTGAAGGCGCGCGTCTACTAATTTACGCGCATCTTGTATCTTCGTAGCCAGATCTATTAATTCATCTGTAATTTCGCCAACCTTATTGTACTGTTCTATGGAATAGTAAAAATCTCTTTTTGCAAGCCGTGATTCATATAATATATCAGGGCTATTTGTTTTTTTCGCAAGTTTGTTTAGTTTATCGACCATATTTCTTTGTTCGCTCCGTTTCCCCAAAAGATTATATAACCTGCCTTTTTCACGAAATATGTAAAAATTAACTCTCATTTTTATCT
>Ga0180300_10000864_pt1 | contig 13795 bp, 15 predicted proteins | sample GuaBasSediGuay15_FD_121798 | JGI IMG/M metagenome (GOLD analysis project Ga0180300, IMG submission 121798) | Subseafloor sediment microbial communities from Guaymas Basin, Gulf of California, Mexico - Guay15, Core 4569-2, 21-24 cm | ecosystem: Environmental > Aquatic > Marine > Hydrothermal... | reverse complement strand
GAAAGGAATATCCCTGATATTGGAGAAAAATCAACATATATTTTTTTGATTGGAAAAGTAAGAGTATACATAATATTAACTAGGAAAATGATAAAAAGCAATATCAAAAATGAGTGTGAACTTTTAGAATCCTTGCTCCATAAATAACCAAGGAACATGAAGCATCCTTCAACAACGAAAGAGGCATCTCTAATTGCGTAAGCTCCAAAGTGAGGAATGTCATAAATGAGATGAGTCACTGTTAATACAAAGAGTAATACCCATAACTTTACCATAGGCTCACGGAGAAAAGACAGCAGAACCTTTTTACTGTTATATATTGCAAGGCCAAGAGCGATAAAACAGAAAAGATGCCCAATTGGGATAGGAAGTATATTCGTTTTTATTGAAAAGTTTGCAAATCCGTAATTTAGCGTAATATAACCAAGGAGAGAGATAAAGGTGAACGAGCACCACAAAGGTAACCTTGAGATTGCAATGGTATATAGCAGAAAACACATAAGTGCTATAATGAGAAGAAGATAGTTTAGAGCAGCAACATTTATCAGTATTCCTATCATTAAGGAGATGAACATGAGCATTACTATTCCTTTTTGACCACTCCTACTTAGTTCGAGCATAGGCAACATCACAGTAAATATAGTTCATAATCTTTCCCTTTCGTCGCCAACAAAAATGCTCTGCTATATGCCTTCTTCCCATATAACCCATGTGATGACGCAATTGAGGGTCTCTGGCGAGATTTATCATCGCTTCAACAATGTTATTAACTACATGGTCAGCATTATTTGCTGGAATTTTAAAGCCAGTTTCTTTAGTGACTTGAATTGTGCAGCCCCCAAGATCTAAACATATCACCGGCAGTCCTGTTACCATTGCTTCTGAAATGACCCATCCTCCTGAGTCATGAAGACTGGGGTGAAGTAAGACGCTGCCAGACTTCAAAATTTCCAGCACATTATGCCGAGATAGCTTGCCCAAAAATTTCACTTTATCTCGAATACCCAACCTCACAGCAAGATTTTCTAATTTCCTTCGTTCAGGACCGTCGCCAATTAGCCAATACTCACTATTTGGATACATCTTTTGGAACTTGGCAAAGGCCTTCAGTCCCAATTGAAAATTTTTCCAATATATAAAACGACCAATACTGAATATTCTAAATATCTTGTTGGTCTTTATTGGATAGTTTTTTTGCGAACCGCATAAAGCCTCTTCAACACCAACATTTGAAAATATTTTCACATTATGACAGCCAAGCACAGACATTCTTCTTGCTGTATCTTCTGTTGCTGCAAAAGCAATAGTGGCATTGCGTGCGGTCATCCGAACAAATGGATCAAATTCGCAGAAGCGCTGTGCTAAATTGCGTATAAATTCATAAATTTTGTCTTTCAGTGAAAGAAATGAATAAAATTCAAAAGGTGTCCTTTCTCCGCCACCGACTGGGCCCCAGACAAAACGGCCTGGCAGTAAGCTAAGAAAACTTGGCAACCAATAGGTGCCAAACGTTACATGATGTATGATATCAAATCTTATCCTTTGGTGTAGCCGGCGGGCAACAAAATAGATACCAATCTGCCAGAGATAGTAGTAGAGATGAATCCCCCGTTGCCCTTTCTTCCAGAACCGCAGCCATTTGGGTAGATCATAATATATCCAGTGGACATTGGGCATCGGCTCTTTCCTCAAGGCTTCCTCAATCACCTTACGATTGTTAGCCCTGGTAATCACCCAGACCTCGTGATAGCGGGAGATCTCTTTTACCCAGTTCCAGCCAATTCCGGGCTCTGAGCCCTTATTTGGTTCGCAGGCGTAAGCGGAAAGGAGGATATTCATTCGCAGGCGTCCCATATTGCTCGTCGCCACCTTTGCAAGGGCCATCGATCATCTCGGCCATTCTGAGCAGTTATTGAATAAGCCTCAAAAGCGGACAATCGCACCAAGGAAGCTGCTACGTGTAGGTCAAACCCAAACTGCTGCCGGAGGTAATTTACGGCAAATAAAGAGGCGCGCTTAGGGTTCCATTTTTTGATCAATGCTGCAATCTGCAAAATGTAATAGACAATGTCGATATAAGGAAATCCTTCCAAGCTCGCAAATTCCCAGTCTACAGCTTTAATGCTTCCATCTTTGGTTTCGAGCAAATTCCACGGGACAAAATCACCATGCTCAATTACAACATCCCATTTCAATTTACATAGAGGCTCCAGCCACTCATTGTAAGAAAATTTTTTCTCCGTTTTCAATCTTTGAATCCAAGGATGATTATCCAAGCTTTTATTCTTCTCTATCACTAGACGATTCATAAACTTTATCACATCTGGTGCAGGAGGTAATACCGCTTTGATTTTCTGGCCACTAATAACCGATGTAAGTAATCCAATCCCATTATAGAGAGTATCAAGTTTTATAGGCCTTGGTGCTATGTCTCTTGGAAGTATGGATAAAATTTTATATTCATGTGTCAACCGCATTTTTGCTATTATGCGTTCAGCATATTTTAAAAATCCCACCACATCTCCTCGATCGTCTAATAGAATAATCTTCACTTTCTGTATCGGTGTTTGCTTACCTACAATCAAAACAACATCTGCTACATCCATATTTACATTTTTCAAAAAGGCCTCCAATTTCCATTTCCTCCCTGGCACTGGTATCGGCCGCAACATCTTTAGCATCGCTAATAAACTAACACCTATTTTACGCAGCTCTCCCCTAAGCGTGTAAACATTAAAGAATTGTCTGACTACGGTAAAAGAATTTGAAATATTATCCACCGAAAACAAAAGCTCAGGTTTTATCCAATTAGGAACCGCAACTACTCTACTTCCTGGTTTAAAGAAATTTATCCACTTCAGATCGCTCATGACTGAAGAGCGTAATGAAACTTTTTTAATAGCGGTAGTGTAATAAGTGAAACAATGGATCTCCAACCGAGCCCCAGATTTTCCATATCTTGGTAAGAAGATAAGACACTAATTACTCCTTTTTGAAAGCGCACAGGATTGCCTGAAATCGTATGCTGAGTGGCGATCTTCACCGTATTCTCATTTATAAAAATAGTATCGCAATATTCCTTAGGCAATCCGAGATGAGCAAGAATTTTAAATATTGAGCTTCTTGGTTGCATTACGAAATCTTCATAGCGTAGAAAGATGTAGTTTTTGTTGTAGCTCCAGGTATGATGAATAATATAGTTCCATTCCAACCATAATGTGGCACTCTTGATAGGATTAAAACGGGGCATAATATTCCTATTCGATTTCAATCCGAGGTTTTTTGTTCGCTTCCACCATGCATACGAAACTGTACGTGGGTCCCTAACTAAATGTAAAATATACAAATTGATATTTGTGATATTGTCTAACAAGTAGCCATGTGAAGGAAATTTGGAAGAATCAACAATCCATTCACACCCGGTATGTTCTGATATAGATTGATAAAGCAACTTGAGCCAATAAAGATACTCATTCATTTTGTTCATCATTAATTTTCTAACAGTAAAAGGATACAATAGATGTCGAGAATGTATACCTCGCTCCCTTACGTTCACTAAGTGAGGCGCTATAACGTGTGGAAAGTTTATGTCCTTAATTACTTTCTGCCAAAAAGAACATTGTGAGAAGCTCTTGCCACAGCCGCAATCCCAATCTTCTAGAAATCCCCTATCCCATAGATAGCGCAGTTCCCCCACATGAATAAATCCGTGCAGGCTTCCTAAAATATTACCAAGCAGGGTGCTGCCGCTTCTACCGAATCCAGCAATGTAAATTACCTTTATCAAGGTGTTAGCCCAATTCTTTTTAAACAGCGCTCGTGAAGATAATTTAATATCACCTCTTGGGCTTGTCGTGCAACTTCCACCGCTTGGCATTTACCGTTAAGCAAAAAAGCATTAGAGAACCTCAATGCGAAACTTTTGTACTCCTTCCTTTGTCGCTGCGCTTCTTCTTCCGAAAGCTCTCTTTTTCGAGACATCAGTTCCTTCTCAGGTACATCGACGACGAGCCATAAATCTGGAGCAGGAATTATATGGTTCAACCATTTCGCCCACCAAAATGGACCTCCATATCGGTAGCGTTTAGGATCTATGAGTAGATCTTCATAATAACGATCAAAGAAAACAATGGTTGATCGTATCAAATCGATTCTAATCTTTAACCAGTAACCAAGAGTAAATTCTAGCCAGTAATAAACCAATTTTAATAAAGAGACCAATACCGAATACGGGGGTTTACTATGGGGATCAGATGTAGGAGCGCGCCAGTGAATTCTACGAAATAGTCCCGGGGAAAAGTGGTAGACTGCAGTCCTACGAAAGGGTCGCTCCAAGCCATCTTTTAATTGTTCGATTAAAGTGCTTTTTCCAGCACCATCAGGTCCAAGTACTGCTATCCATAATCCGGTAGGATAACGCAAGCGGAAGTAGATCCTTTTAAGCTCAGAAAACCAATAGCTTAGGAAATCAAGAGGATCCCGGAGTAGTTTTCGACGTTTTAAGACCTTTTTTAGCTTTGATAAATTAGCTTCGAGCACTTTCCATTTTCCCCCACGGATCAAGTCTATTACTTGCTTTGCCCAATGCCCGCCCAGCAGATCTTCAACCAAAAGATCGGCCTTCTTATTAAGATTTTTCGCAAGTCTCTGGAGTCGTTTAGCAGCCCGCTGGGGGAAATCTCCCTTAAGTATCTTTTTGGTGAGAAGATATTTGAACTCCACCTCTGGTGCAGCTACCCAAAAACCCTTCCAGTTTCGTCGTCCAAGAAGTAGTTCCTCAGCTTTAAACCACACTCGGCCATCCCACCGATAATCAGTTGCCACATCGATTATTAAGAAATGAATACTATCACCATTTCTTACCGCAAGTGCGATATAATAGCAATTGCTTTCGTATAGTATGAAGTTTACTAATTTTGCGTTGGGAATAACCAAGATTTTTTTCTTCAATGTATCTAAATCTCTTGGATGTACTACAATGTCTAAATCCCCGGATACTTTCTCTGAAATATCCTCCCAATTGTGAAGGAGGCAATAATCTATCGAGTGAAACAGTTGCTTAAATAAATCTTGCATCACACCCCACGTGTCTTTCCCCATTTATCCAAGTTGAGGATTTTTGTCTCGGATATAGATATTTAGCCTGCTACCTCCTGAAGTTTAATTTTTCTCTGCTTTTCTTATCGTCTGTGGACCTGTAACCTTTGGTTCCAAACTACAATTCCCCTTTTTTCCAATTTATTTAATTTTATCCCAAATTATAATTATACTTACACCATCTCCAAAAACTAATGAGGAGGATTAGGGAATACCTGCCGTATTGCCGAACTGATGCATCCTTTGTTCCAAAAACAAGACTACCACATAATTTGCTGGAACCAATACCAACTAATTTTCCGCATGAGGATATTGTGTAGATTTAGCTGCCTTGTAAGCACCCAGATTGGTGAGTAGTGCACCACTTTTTTACGCTCCGGAAAGCCAGCCAACAAGCCACCATGTAGGCCAACATTGCAGATAAAGCAGCTCCCTCAAGTCCTCCAGCCATCATAAGAGGAATCGCAGTAAATGTAACAACCACTGCGGAGAGGGACCAGATTGTAGCAACAATCTTAGTCTGTTCGTAAGCCTTGAGTGATGTAATAAACACCCCCATAATTATCGAAGCAGTTGTCCGTAATGCGAATAATCCTATTAATGTCCAGTACTCATCATATTTAGCGGTATACAGAAAATGCAAAATTGAACGACCAAATACCGTGAGACATAATCCATACAAAAGGCCGGCCCCACCGAACAACATGGCTAATCGAGTCACTCTCCGTCTAAGTTCATGTGTTGCCATCCCTTGACTTATCCACTGAGATAAAACGGGAAGAATTACAAGGGGTAAGGACTGTATGATGAGGCCCAGAGGGCGATAAAGATTCCAAATCGCTGCCAAGGCTGCACTCGCAGTCAATCCCAAGAAGATGGGAATTAGTAACATCAGAATTTGTCCAGAAGCCCAATAAGCCAGGACACCAAGCAAGTTCCAAGACCCATACCTCCAATGATCTCTGGCTATCATAACAAGGGTAGGGTTACCCTTAAGATTTTGGAATTGCGGACGAAGACGGAAGATCAGGAGTGTCAATGCAGTTATTCCGGCGGCGATACCAAGTAGTAATAATCCGGTAAAAGGAGATAAGAGTTTAATCCGCCAGAGAAAATATAACCCTGTAAGTACAAGTAATAAGTTAATCACACTTCCCTGAACCGCCCAGATGGGATTTATCTGTGCGTAACACCCGCGACGAGTAAACCATAATAGTAGAAGGAAAGGCGCCGCAATTGCTAAACCAATTAATGTTTGGGCCATAACTTCGGATCCAAGGCTGCGCACTACTAAAGCAACTACCCCAAAGAGAATAGTAATTACTGCAGAGATGCCCCAGTGGCCGTAGAGAAGAATTCCAAGATACTTCCGAAACTGCTCCTGAAACTTCCCTGCTCCAAATACCATCATCGGTTCAGTAAGCACTGCGGTATGGAGCGCAGCCAATAAGTAGAAAATCGAAAGCGCAACCGCAAAAGCACCATATTGGGTTCTGGTTAGCCAACGTGCGAGGAGAATATTAACTAAAAAATTCGCCCCGGAAAACAAACCTTGATCCAGAATGGCGAAGCCACCCCGTTTTACCCAGGGAAGGATGTTGCTTAACTTCGGAAACTCTGAGAATTCCACTATTTTTCAATCACCCCGCACTTTTTTCATCCCTCAGGCCAGTGAATTTGATATTCTCTTCTTAAGGTGCCCCAGTGCATTTCCATATTGTTTTAATCTCCTCTCTCGAGCCTGAGCATCAGCTTTAGATTTGTAAGCCTCGCAATAGACAAGTTCGACAGATAACATTTTACGAGTGGTGCAGGACATACCGATAGAATGTTGTTTCAATCGCTTTCGTAGATTTGAGGTAAAGCCGATATAGATTTTATCTTTGTACTTACGGCTTCTTAAAATATAAACGTAATACATTGCATTAAAAGTGCGGGGTGACGGTCTTCTTCATCCTTTCTTAAGTTCCTCTCGGAATAGCTCCAATCGATAAAGCTCCTCCTTATCTCTCCTGCGACCTGACCCACGTTTACTATTGATGATATCATCAATAGAGCAACAGTAAAAAAGATCATCTACTACCTTCCTTTCCAGCAATAATTGCCGCCTCCAATTCCTGATCGAGATCAATACCGAATTATGCTTCTTCAGAACCTCTGCCAACTTCCGGACCAGTTCAGTCATCGCGATAATATCCTAAATATCTCGGCAACATAGTCGCCGCCCATCTCCGATAGTCTTCCATAGTGCTGAATATACGATAAGCCCGATCATCCATCACCGGAATTTTTATTCTGACCAGACCAAGCATGATCCTTTCGTCGACACTACGGCTTAGAGCATCGCTAAACCCAAACCTTATCTCCTCCTCTTCCGAGAGTCTGCCAATATGATAAGAGAGCCTACCCACCTCTCTCTTTTCTAACCCTCAACAGTAATTCCAGATCAGCCTGATCCTGCTTCCGTTTCGATTTACGCTTGCTCTTGATCAGCTGATCGAGGCCGATGAAGTTTACTCTGGTCCGTCCATAGCGACCGGTGACCCGATTTTTCCATACCTCCGGGAAATTTACTCCAGGAATCGAGGTGAGGATATCAACTCTAACCGGTTCAAAGCCGAGCTGGATAACCTTACCCTCGACAGTAAAATCCTCGATGCAAAGTCCAACCTTCTTGAAACCGAAATTCTCTAAGGCATGGAGCACCCTGCGGGCATTTTCCAGATCAGGAGATATCAGAATATCGATGTCTTTCGTGAACCGCGGTCGGGCATGGAAGGCTACCGCAAAGGCACCGACAATACAGTAGCGAACCTTATGTCTGTTGAATAATCTTAACAGATCTTCGTAGTCCTTTTCTACCCGCACCCTTCCCACCTAACTTCTTCCACACCTCCCTCAACATCTGAACGATCTCCAATCGCTCGATCGGAGTCATTCTCAGATAGTAGGCATCATCAAACCGGTTGGCGGTATCAAAGCTACTGGCCCGGAAAACCCAGATCCTTTTTCGCTTAGAGGAGGACGATGCCATCAGCGATCATCATATCGATCGTATTACGAAGCGACTTATACTCCGCTTCCGAATAGACATGGGGCTCGAGTCGGGGAATCGATATCGTCTTCTTGACGATGGCAAAAGCATCCTCTCGCCTTTCTCCCCGGTAGATTACCAGTAGATCGATATTACTTGCCACCGTCGCCCGATTCTTGGCATAGGAGCCGAAAAGGATTACCCGGATCAAGGGAAGCGACTGCTTTAATTGGTCAATGCCGGTCCTCAGTTTTTGTAAGAGCTCGGCGCGATTAAAGCTGGGATAGAAGATCCGAACAGAACTGGATGATCCTCTGGGCATAATCAATCCGCTGCCTGCTGGGCGGAAAAACAGGCCCAATTGTAGTAACCACTCTCGAGATCATGTCGAGCATGATCAGATCCCCTTCAGCTTCATAAAACCAGTCTTTGCTCCGCTCCATCTATCTAAGCACGATCAGGCGGATCGGATGGGCAGATTCTGGGATCCGAACGAAATAGACGCCCGCGGTAAGACGATCGGCTCTGATCTTTACATTCCTCCCTTCGATCGGGATCACCCTTACCTTCTGACCGAGAGAATTGTAGAATTCAAGTGAGGTCTGATCCGGGATCGATCTTATGACCTCAAATCTTCCGGAACTACGGACGATGGTGGGTCGGATTGAGAACCGCCCGGTTATAGTCTTTGCCTTATTATCAGTAACCGTTGGCACCTGGACCCCTTCGATGGCGTCAAGATAGAACTGACTTGAGGCCTCCAATCGGAGATAGCGGACCGAATCAAGACCAACCGAGGCCAGATCGAACTGGGTCTGACCGCTGTTGGCGGTTCCGATCGTGGTCCAGGGGCCGCGCCAGTTGTTGGAGACCTTAACGGTAGCAGAGCCCGTTCCCTGAGAGCGATAGACGGTGAAGTCATTACCCGGGCTGTTGCGGATCGGCCAGTCAAAGGCAAGGACGATCCATTTGCCGGAGTCGAGCCGGTAGGCATCATTGTCATGTGGACCGAGCGCCTTGGTTGGGTAAGTTCTATTGGATGAGGCCGTCACATACTTAGTTCCGATGAGTCGGGTCGCAAAGATTGGCCGAGTGGGATTGGGAACGAGTTTGACTGTAATTGTTACGGAGGAGTCACCGGTTGAGGGAACGGTAACATCGGGAATTACTTTGGTATCATATCCGGGAGCAAGGACGGTGACGGTATAGGTACCGGGAAGATAGAAACGGTGGAAGTCGCCATTGGTCGGACAGGAATAGCTCTGCCACTTATTGTCAACATAGATGAGAGCTCTAAGTGGCTTTCCGGTGACCGAATCGGTTATCGTTCCATGGATACCCTGACCAGCCTTCCGGATGAGATAGAGCATCGCATCCTTCTCCCTTCCATAGAAGATGGCATCGATCGACTCCGCCGGAGGGGTCTTGTATCGGCAGACCTCGATTGACCAGCCGATCTCACCGCCACAGCCATAATCGTAGTCCTTGGTGCAACCATTGATCGGATACATACCAACCGATCCCTGACCGTAGGGGTATCCGGTATAGCGGGAGTAGCCCTGGGAGAGGTGGCGGATCAGATTCTGCTCCGGTGGTTGGAGATAACGGCTGTAGGACCACGGTTCCGAGATATAGATCGTGCCGGCATGATAGGAGGCGTAGATAACGAAGGGATGGCGCCAGAAGTGTTCCATGAACTTCCACGATTCATTCTCGCTGAAGAAGTCTGATCCGCAGGCATATTCGTTCCCCCACATCCAGCCCCAGTTCCGGTTGAGATCAACCCACCGGGCATTGTAGCGGGAGCTACTGTTGTAGCCATCCGGATTGACCATCGGAGCGATCCAGATCTCTCGATTGTCGATCAGATCTTTGATCTGGGGATTGGTGGCGTAATTCTTCAAGAGATAGCCAACCAGAAGGAAGTTTACTCCCCAGGTGATCTTCTCGTTGCCGTGGATATTACCTTCGAGATGGAGGGCCGGTTCGACCTCATCCACCTGAGGATTGTCCGATATCTTCATGGCCAGTAAGAGACGATTCTGATGGCTATAACCTAAGGTTTCCAGACGACAGATGTGGGGATAGGTCTGGGCCATTTTGATCATCGAGTCTCGATACTGAGTATAAGAGAGATAGACACTATAGGGACCTTTACGCTCGTAGTTGTCACGGTAAAAATCGTCGATATCGGAATGGATGATCTCGAGTTGATAGCCGGATTCTCGCAACCCGGGAAGGAGTGATTTTGGAACCTCCGCAATCAGATGACCATCACCCACCTCATTGATCACCACCCCCATCCGGTCCAGGATCTTAAGATCCCCGGGGGTGATATCGGTAAGCTTCACAAGATCATACTCCCCCGCCTGGAGAAGGAGAGAAAAGAGAAAAAGCAGAATAAAAATCCTCATCGCTCCCCCTATTTCTTTCTCATGTAGATGGCGAATCCGCCTCCTCCAGAGTAGACGAGCGGATAGCCAGTCACCTGATACCGCCCACCAAGTCCTTTCATCTCAAGCTCACGGCTCACCGATCCCCCGGTCTTTTTGATCTCATCGCAGAGAGACCGGGCTGTAGCCTCATCAAAATCCGATAGGACCTCAAAACACTTCTTCCCGATTACCTCTGCCACCCCCTTTCCCAACACACGGAAAAAGGCAAGGTTGGCCCTTTTGATGCTATAGTCGAAGTCGATGATGAAGATCGGATCCTCGATCGCATCGACAGTCGCCTCCCACTCCTCCTTAGCCGCAGCAACTGCCGCCTGCAGTCTCCGATTCTCACGGGCGAGTTCGGTCTGTCTGAGGGCCCGGTTGGTTACCATCCGGGTCCGATCTGGTGCAAAGGGAGGAATGAGGAATCCGGCCACATCGATCTTCAGATCGCGGACGATCTTGGTCTGCAGATCGAGAGAGGTTATCAGGATGAATTCCGCTTCCGGATGTTTCGCTCTTCCCGCTCGAAGAAACTCCTCATACTCGAAACCACGGGCATCGAGGAGGATAAGATCCGGCTTCTTCTCGGCAATAATGGAAAGGGCGGTATCGGAATCAGAGGCCAGATAGACTTCGTGTCCTTCGGGATCAAGGGCATCTTTTATATTGGGTGTATCTGGATTCCGAGAAAAGATCAGGATTTTGGCTCGCATCAAAACCTCCTCTCCCAATTATAGCCATCTGTATAGAGGTGGCAAAGAGAAAAAATAAGGCTCCGCCCGCATCTCCCTCAGGAGACGGCTATCATTGGTGGGGGGATATATAGCCAACCCCTGCATCCCGCAATGAGCTGATATAGATCCCCTTTGGCCTGAATAGGATATTCAGGCCGATCCAGGTGTCAAGTTTTTGACCAAAAAAGAAGGGGAAAAAATCCCCTTCTCGATGTGGAAAATATGTGGATAACCCTATCGGTTCAATTCTAAGAAGACCTTTACCAATTCGGGGTCGAACAAGATCCCACTCCCCTTTTCGATAAATTTCAATACCTTTGACTTTGGAATCTTCTTACGCCAGGGACGATCAGACTGCATCGCATGATAGACATCAGCAATGGCGATGATTCGGGCTGGTAGAGGTATGCTCTCACCTTTTAGTCCTTCTGGATAACCGGAGCCATCCCATCGCTCGTGATGATATAGAATTGCCTCCCTCATCAAAGGGGTGAGAAATCGCTCCATAATCTCCACACCCAGTTGGGGATGCTTTCTGACCTCGGCCATCTCCATCTCCGTGAGAGGACCGTCTTTGTTTAAAATCTCCTCCGGGATACCAAGCTTGCCCAGATCATGAAGCAATGCCGCAATCCGGATCTCGGCAACTTCTGACTCCTGAAGCCCAACTGCGGTGGCGAGCTGAACCGCAGCTTTGGCCACCCCCATTGCGTGTCCTTCGACATATCTATCCCTCAACTCAATAATGTCAACGATCTTGCGGATCGAATCGACCATTGATTGATAACCCTTCTTCTCCCATACTCGATACCTGAGCCCCCTTGCAATGATAATGTTTAACTCCTCAACACTAATCGGCTTGTGGAGAAATTCATAGGCACCAGCCTTCAATGTTTCGACTACAACCTCCTGATCCTTCTTCCCGCTAACGACTATTATCACCGCCTCGGGCAGGAGGTCTCTAACCTCATGAAAGAAATCGAGGCCGGTAGTATCGGGAAGGACCAGATCGAGCAGGACAACATCGATATCCTGGTTAAGATACTCCCTGGCCTCGGCACAGGTGCTGACCGCAATGGGTTCATGGCCGTCCAGCCGGACCGCTTCGGCCATCAGCTCCCTTTCGCCGATATCATCCTCAACAATCAAGATCTTGGCCATTCGGCTCTGGCTTTAAGAAAAGCATCGACCACCTGAGGATCGAAAAGTTTACCTTTGCTGTCCTCAAGCATCTTTATTGCCGTCTCATCTGACAAGGCCTTCCGATAAGGTCGATCCGAGGTGAGGGCATGGTAGACATCGGCCACCGCAATGATCCGAGCACCTAAGGGGATCGCTTCTCCTTTAAGACCATCGGGATAGCCCGACCCATCCCACCGCTCATGATGGTGTCTAATATAACCAATGATCTGGGGAGGGAGAAATTTACTCACAATATTGGCGGCCAAGACCGGATGGTGTCTCACCCGATCCATCTCCTCCTGGGTCAGACTACCGGGTTTATTCAGAATCGCCTCCGGTATCCCCATCTTACCGAGATCGTGGAGCATGGCGGCAATCCTTAAGTCCTCGATCTCATCGGGATCGAGACCCAACTGGCGTCCGATCTCGGTTGAATATTCGGCCACTTTCTGAGCGTGACCCTCAAGATAACGGTCCCTAACCTCAATTATCTGGATCAGCATATTGATCGCCTCTAAATAGGAGTCGTGGAGCTCCCGTTTCAACCGTTTCAGTTCCTCCTGGATCTTCAGCTCATGGGCCTTCTTTAGCTCGGTCAATTCGGCGTGTTCTAACGCCCGTTTGACGATGATCACCAGTTCATCGATCTCAAACGGCTTGGTGATATAATCGTATGCACCCATCTTGAGACATCGGACCGCAGTATCGACATCCCGCTCTCCAGTTACCATAATCACGGGGGCATCCCGATTCTTCTGTTTGATCGAACGGAGAAGATCAATACCGAGGCCATCGGGAAGGTTAATATCAAGGAGGGTAAGATCTGCCCCGGCCTTAAACTTCTCCAGCCCTTCCCGACAGTTCGATGCCTTCTCCACCTCATACCCCTCCATACTCAATGTCTCAGCCATAAGCTCAAGCTGAGATTCATCATCCTCAACAATAAGGATACGACTCATCTCTCCTCCTATTTTTTTACCTTAATGGTTCAGTATTCGAGTGAGTAACTACTTCAGAATGACGAAGTCGACCCTCCGATTCTGGGCTCGACCCTCTTTGGTCCGGTTGTCGGCAATCGGTCGGCTCTCGCCATAACCCCGGGCAACGAGACGGGAGGGATCGATCCCATGCCGCTCAATCAGATAGGTCCGCACCGCATTGGCCCTGAGATTGGAGAGCTTCAGGTTGTAGGCATCGGAACCGATCGAATCGGTATGACCCTGGATCTCAACCCTGATCTCCGGATGGCTGGTCAGGATCGCCGCCGCCTCATCCAGGATCGGATAGGACTCGGGTTTGATCGTCGCCTT
>Ga0180300_10000863_pt1 | contig 13797 bp, 12 predicted proteins | sample GuaBasSediGuay15_FD_121798 | JGI IMG/M metagenome (GOLD analysis project Ga0180300, IMG submission 121798) | Subseafloor sediment microbial communities from Guaymas Basin, Gulf of California, Mexico - Guay15, Core 4569-2, 21-24 cm | ecosystem: Environmental > Aquatic > Marine > Hydrothermal... | reverse complement strand
GGCCTACATTCCTGGACAAACATATCCTGCCATAAGCATTACAGGAATGAAATGCTCACTCATGTGTGACTACTGCAAAGCCCATTACTTAGGTGGCATGTTTCCTGCGCTATCTCCGCATCAGTTGTACAAGCTTGCGGGGAAGCTATATGAGAGAGGGGCAAAGGGTTTGCTAATAAGCGGAGGTTTCAACTCTAAAGGAGAGCTGCCGATACAACCCTTTCTTCCTACAATCAAGGAAATCAAGAGAAACTTTAACCTAATTATCAGCGTACATCCTGGGATCGTTTCAAGACAACTTGCAATGGCTCTTGAAGAAGCGGGTGTAGATATCGTAGACTATGAGTTCGTCATGGATCCTATGGTGATAAAAGATGTTATGCACCTCGGGAGGGCAAAGGAGGATTTCTTAAACGGGCTAAAATGGTTGGTGGAAGAGGGACCTCCTTACGTGGCACCACACATTCCTGTAGGTTTTCACTATGGCAAAATCGATATGGAGCAAGAGTCATTAGGGGTGCTGCTGGATTTCGACCCTTATGTCCTGATCTTCATAGTATTTATGCCAACCAAGGGAACGCCAATGGAGGCAATATCTCCTCCTCCAGTTGAAGGGGTGGTTAACCTATTTCGATACGCTAGAAAGAGATTTAACGGAGAAATAGCTTTGGGGTGTATGAGACCTCCCGAATACAAAAAGAAGCTAGACGAAATTATTCTAAAAGAAGGGTTAGCGGATAGAATTGCGGTTCCGAGATGGCAGATTGCTGAGAAGTATGGGCTGAAAAAGGTGCCAGCCTGTTGCTCCATTCCGAAAGAGTTCTTGAGTTTGTTTGAATAGACTACCGAAGTATTACGATCTTTTTAGATTCGAACAGGAAGTCTTCTGAAAGCCCTATCTAAGAAAGTTAAAGAGAAAATTCAGTCTCGAATGGATTTTTGGCGTGTGATCCATCTTAACTCATCACAGGGCTTTATGAAGTTAATGAGTATTAATAAGGACTATCTCAATGGTTCATTGGTCTAGATGTCATTACATCAGCTGGTTAAATGGAAAGCGCTGAAATTTGACTTAAAATACGGTACTAAGCTTCAGACGGATGTTGAAGTCGCCATAGAGGGTCTGTTCGATTTTTATGTTAATGAAAACCTTTACACGACAGCTGTGCTAACTCCTTTCCAGTTAAAAGAATGGTCAATCGGTTTCCTTTACTCTGAGGGCTTAATAAACTCGGTAAGGGAAGTAAAAAGAGTTGTCATTAATGACGACAGCATAGAGGCCAAGATAAGTGGGGATGAGGATATAGGGAGGAGATTGCCCAAAATCGGAAGGTTCCTATCAGACAGCTGCGCATCAACTATTGCGCTGAGAAGGATATCTTACGTTAAAGAGGTATCAGAGGAGATCCTCTCAAATGATCTTACCATCCCCAAGGGGATCATCAGAGACCTGTCAATTTCTCTAAACAAAGCTTCAATGACGTACAGGACAACGGGAGGAACACATTCAGCAGCCTTATTCAACACAGAAGGAGAACTTCTAATCTACTCTGAGGATGTAGGAAGGCACAATGCTGTGGACAAGGTGATTGGGAGTTCCCTTATAGAAGAAGTCCAGCTAGATGACAAAATTTTAGCTGTAAGTGGGCGTCTATCTGAGGAACTAGTGTTCAAGTGCGCTCGGGCTCGCATACCGCTAGTTATGTCTCTCTCAGCTCCTCTCAGCCGAGGATTGGAGTTAGCAAAGATGGCAGGAATCACGCTGATAGGCTTTGCACGAGGTGATAGATTCAATGTTTACACCCATCCACACCGCATTGAATAGAGATCCTCCTCAAATGGACTCCAAATCGCTACACTAAAGGTTCCTTCGACACATTAGAATAGGATAAAAGTCTACAACTCCTATGTAATTAAGAGATTCATCTAGAATCATATAATATGAGTTGAAGTGAAGGGGATAGAAGAAGATGTCACCTCTTTATCTTGAGACAATCGAACTAAAAGAGGCTTGGAAGCATGTAGATGGGATACTAGCTTCTTATGATGAAATAATCTTAAAATCTCACGCTGTAAGGAGGAAATTCGAGAAAAAACTTGTTGAAAACATGAAATCGGCTCTAAAGAGCGCTGAAATACCTTATAAAAAGGTAATCAGAGGAGGAGGTAGGGTTTTTGTTCAGCTTGAGAATGTAGGACTCGCGCTCACCTCCTTGAGGAGGATATTTGGTCTAAGTTGGCTAGCACCAACCCATAGACTTGAAACTACTAAGCTAGAAGACATCTTGAGGTTTTGCAAGGAAAATTATGAGAAGTGGATTCCAGAAGGAAAGACCTTTGCTGTAAGGACGAAGAGAGTAGGAGTTAAGGAATACAATAGCCTAGAACTAGCTAGACAGGTGGGCAAAGTAATTGACAGAGAAGTGAATTTGAAGTCCCCGGACATCGAGCTGTTCGTCGAGGCAAGGGGCAGTGAGACCTATATCTACTCTCAGAAATTCAACGGGCCAGGAGGACTCCCTCTTGGAACTCAGGGAAGCGTCGTAGCCCTGATATCTGGCGGTATAGATTCTCCAGTTGCCGCTTGGATGCTGATGAAGAGAGGAGCTACCATAATAGCCCTCTACGCTCATTCTGGAATTAGCAGGGATTCATTTATGAGGTTCATTGATGTAATGAAGGTTCTTAAGGATTGGCATGCTGGAGAACAAATCAGAGTGTTTGTCTACAGAGAATCGTATGACGTCTCTCTTCTTAAGCCAGATGAGATCAAGTATGCTTACATCTTGGAAAGGAGGATGATGCTAAGAGTAGCTAATGCTCTTGCTGAGAGGCTGGGGGCCAAGGCGATCGTGACAGGAGAGGACCTAGGACAAGTTTCTTCACAGACGCTTGATAACATAGCAACTATAGATGAAGCCTCGAGACTTCCAGTATTAAGACCTCTCATAGGTATGAACAAGCTTGAAATCGTTGAACTAGCGAAGGAAATAGGGACATATGAGATTTCTATCAAAAGAGTTCCGCCAGAGTGTGGTACTCTCCCCATTTGCGTGAAGAAACCAGCGACGAAGGCAAAAATTGAGAAAATAAAGGAAATAGAGAGAAGATTGGGTGTAGAAAAGGCGCTTGAAAGGGCTCTCTTAAGTTTAGAGGATGTCACGAAATTTGTCTTAAGGTAATCATGTAGCTGAGAATCGACAGCGCCCCTTTTCTAATGAGATTTAGAGTCTATTTTAGGAAGCTTAAAGCAGTATATTCCTTTAGATAGCCATCTGGGTCCAACTTCCACTCTCTAACGTTGAATTCGCCCCTAGTTTCAGCAAGTTCCTTTATGAATCTTCCAGCTCCGGGATGTTTCCACCATTTCTCTCCGAATTCTTCCCTCAGCCTCTTTTTAATGGTCATAACCCTAAGGGCCGCTATCACATAGCTTGGAGAATACATCTCGTAATTTGGCATTATGTGATGTAACAACCAGTAACTGCCAGGAACCTCTAAGAAGAACCTCTTTGTAAGTTCCTGCCACCTCTTTGCAGCCTCCTCAGCATTATATTCCTTTCTCCAGAACTCCATCTTCATGATTCCGTTTGCTGCATAAAAAGTCAAGAAAGCAAGCTTCATGAACTTTCTCCTGTCCAAGATGTCGTTTATTTCCGCTTTACCAAGGTTTAGTTCCTCCTGTAGGAATAGAGGTTCCTCAAGCATGCTTTCTGTAAGATAGCTGAAGGTCTCAGCCACGTTCATAGGTACTATGTACCTCTTCCAAACAGGATCCTCAGGGTTGGCGCTTATCCCGTGTATGCCGTGGCCGAACTCATGAAAAACGCTTCCGAAATCAGAAAAGGGAGATACCCTTCTGAAAACTACCCTAACGTCATCAGGAACCCTTATACTGAAACAAAAAGCGCTTGGACTCTTCTTTTCCCTGTCTTCATCGTCAACTTTGATCTTCCTAGGGTCAAACCCCATAGAAGTTAATAGTTCTAGAACCTTCTTAACAGGGTGCATCCCTTCGAAATACTTGTTTAACGGCCTATATATGCGCCCTCTCCAAGTGTAGTAATCATCATAATACTCATACCTTTTCTTCCCAAGAACCTCAGGCGCGTAGTGCTCAGCAGCAGCCAAAAAAGCCTCTTTTGCTCCATCTCCAAGTTTCATTAGCAATTCTCTGAGTTCATCGTATCCAAAACCTTCTAACTCTAGATATGCATCTAACGGGGTCAGACCATACCTTGCATAAACCTCCTTTGAAATTCTGAACCTCTTCTCAACCCAAGGGGCAAGGGCTGGAGCTTTTGTCAGGAACTCATCAAATACCTCTTTTCTCTTGGAAGGATCATCAACTTTTGAGTTGAATTGCCTCCAATTACCCCAATTGACCTTCTTTCCATCTAATTGGTATTTCTCTGTGTAGATGATGGCCATTCTCTTCTCCTCAAACTCTAACCTTGCCTCTAGGGACTCGGATTGGGCAATTGTACTAACAGATTCTAGATACATGCTCCTCGGTTCTTTGTACTTCTGCAGAAACTCTAGACAGACCTTCGATATCTCGCCTGACAAAGACTTCATTAGATCTTTGTCAAAAGGAAGCCCGGCTTTCTGAAAGTAGAACTGCTCGCTTAACTTAGCTCTTATATCCTCATATCTTGATGCCAACTCTTCAAGGGACATTTCCTTCCTAACTGGTTATCTGAAACTAAAAAAATAAGTTGATGCAATCCTCTCTTAGCAATATGCTCAAGAACTAAGCCGTTGCATTCGTCTCAGGAAAACCTAAATCCTTGGACCCAAGCATCCTCGGTGCATGATGTCTCTAATTCCCAAATGGTTGGAGAGGTACAGTAGACAAATCGTCTTACCAGAAATAGGCTCTGATGGTCAGAAAAAGCTCTGTTGCCATCATTGGATGTGGTGCTCTCGGATCAGCAGCGGCTCAGTTGCTTGTCAGAGCAGGAGTAGGAAGGATCAGAGTTATAGACAGGGATTTCGTTGAGCTCAGCAACCTTCAAAGGCAGATATTGTACAATGAGGAGGACGTGCGATCAGGTCATCCAAAAGCAATAGTGTGCGCAGAAAAGCTTGGGAAGATAAACTCTTCCATAGAGGTCGAGCCTGTTATTGATGATGTCCTTGCAGAAGTCCTTCCTGGCGAGAAGGCCAGTAAAATTTCTGAGCTGCAGGAGAAAGGGCACCTTGTTGGAATGGTAGGGGATGGCGTAAACGACGCTCCCGCCCTAACTCAGGCAGACGTGGGATTTGCCATAGGAAGCGGAACCGACGTGGCAATAGAGTCCGGGGACATAATTCTGGTAAGGAATGATCTGAGAGATATAGTCGCAGCTATTCAGCTGAGCAAGAGAACAGTAAAGCAGGTTATGCAGAACCTTGCGTGGGGCTTCGGCTACAACACTATCCTGATTCCTCTTGCAGCTTTTGGTAAGCTTTATCCAATGTACGCTGGTCTAGCAATGGCTCTAAGCTCTATTTCAGTAACATCATGGTCCCTCACGCTGAGACGTTATATCGCTCCTATAAAGAGAAGAATAAATGAAGAAATTACATCAAATTAGTAAAGAGCACACTTAGAGAGTTCTAGAGAGATTTTAAACCCAATAAATGAATGAGTTCTCTTAAAGAATTTATTTTGATGTCTGATTCAACCTTAAGACCTATTGGAATGCATCCTGCCCTGTTTGCGGCCTCTATATCATAAATGGTATCTCCAACAAAGCAAGCCTTTTCAGGTGAAACTCTTAAGGTGCTCAAAGCTCTTAAAATGGGCTCTGGATGTGGTTTTTGAAGGGATACCTCGTCTCCACATATCACTACACCTAAAAAATCAAGTAGTTCAAAGTTTTTCAAAATTTTAAGGGCAAGAGTCTTTGGAGTATTGGTCACACAGCCTGTCTTCAATCCAAAGCGATTTATTTTCTTTAGAACATTCCTTGCACCCGGCATTGGGTCTATAAGATCTATAAATCTTAGAAAGTGCTCAATATACAGCTGTTTGAGTTGTTCAACTGTGAGCATCTTAAAGAAAGTCTCCACATCCTTTTCTATGCTTTGTCCAAGGTGTTTTAGGAATACGTTCCAACTTATCTTGGGGAGCCTGTGCTTTTCTAAAATGAGATTCAGAGTATGATACCAAGCCTTGCTACTCTCTATCAGCACACCATCCATATCAAATAGTACAGCTTGAACCGATCTTAGCTTTTTGGAATCACTCATAGTCGAATCTCCATATTACAACTGGTTCTTCAGCATCATACGCCCTTAACTTTTAAAAAGCAAGCCTCCAGAACTTAGATCTCAAATTTTCGGCTATAAATACCATCTTCTATTTTGTAGGCTCTAGATGCATTATTTAGCCAAATACACTCTCTAGAAGAGGAAGTAAGTTCCTATGAATCTCAAACACCCCCTCTCTTATTTTTCTAACCTGAACCTGCTCTTTTCCATAGGTCCTTCAGTACCGGTATAGCTTCCATCATTTCTCGTGATACCATAGACCAGATTACACCCTTTGGTCTGGGTCTCTTAGGACATCTAATCACACGGCTAGGTGTAACAATAATGTCTACAGGTACGTCGTTCTCTTGAATTGGAATAATAGAAACGATTTGAAGATCGTGAACAGTAGTCACTAATGGAGTTTCCTCAGAGATAGCTCCTACTTCCCTAAGGATCACATATTCGATGTCAGAATATCCATGTCCTTTTCCTAGTCTTCCTCCTTCTGGAGAGACGGCCACTGAGCCCATCACTTTAAGGTTAATAGCGAGCAGCCTCCATGGTTCGACCAATTTCCCGTATTCGAAAGCACCTCTTATTGTGGAAGCTCTCGAATAAGCAGAGGAAGGAATCTTCCTTGGATCCAAGAGGAGGAATCCTTTCTTAAGTCGAGGTGTAGCCATAACCAAAATCTTCCCATCTTTAAGGGCGAATTCTCTCACTGGCCTTTGTGGTGAATCTGGATTGCAAAAAATGACTCTTGCCCGCTTATATTCTTCAAGCTGTCTTAGTTTTGCTGCGGCTATCTCAGCTCCAACGAAGTTTGGAATCCTTCCTTTAATTGGCTTTGGGAATCTGGCAACGCCCCTCTCTTCAAGTAATTTCCAGATCTGCTCCCGTATCTCAGATTTTTTCATGTTATTCAATTAGTTAATGTAACAAGCTAAAGAACCTTTATCTCTTTGCAATGTCAGTCTTGCTGACTGAGTATGAGGCTTGGGTTGATTGTCCCTTCTTCAAATACGACTATGGAAGCTGAGTTTTGGAGAATGGCTCTTGGATGGGCAACAGTACACACCGCAAGGATGAGGCTCAAAAGAATAACGGTGGATGAGTTAGAAGAGATGGAGCAGCGGATGTTAGAAGCAGCCTTACGTCTGGCGGATGCAAATGTAGATGTAATAGGATATGGCTGCACTTCAGGAAGTCTCTTTAGGGGAAAAGATCATGACGTGGAGATAGAGAGAAAAATAAAGGAGAAAACTGGAATCCCTGCCATAACCACAGCAAGGGCCGTTATCAAGGCTTTGAAAAAACTTCAGGTTGAGAGAGTGTGCGTAGCTACCCCTTACACTAAGGAGATAAACGATCTTGAGAAATGGTTCATCGAGGAAAACGGGATAAAAGTCCTGAGAATAAAGGGGCTGGGCACGGTCGATAACAATGAGGTAGGGAGAATGAATCCAGGATCGGCCTATAAATTAGCAAAGGAAGTTTATGTTCCAAGAACCCACGGAATTTTCATCAGCTGCACAAACTTTAGAACAATCGAGGTTATAGCCTCGCTTGAAAGAGAACTAGGAGTACCAGTAATATCGAGCAACACGGCAACTTTCTGGTACATGATGAGGAAGATAGGAGTCAAAAAGAAGCTAGAAGGTCTCGGAAGCTTGTTGACAAATCACTAACGTTTGATAGCACTTGATATTTGCCATTATTGCCTTTAATAAATTCCGATTAGATATTGATAGCGGCCGAGCTAAAATGGAACTTCTTGATGCTATAAGGGGGAGGAGAAGCATAAGAAGGTTCTTAGATAAACCTGTTCCCAAAGATCTTGTTGAGAAAATTCTAAGGGAGTGTACTTGGGCTCCATCAGCCATGAACACTCAACCCTGGTATTTCTATGTGGTTACTGGAGAGGCGAGAGAGAAACTCGTTGAAATTTGCAGCCAATCTTTCAATTTATTGGAAAAGAGGCTAAGGGAACTCTTTTCCGATAGGCATGTTGAATTCGTGAGATGGTTCTTCTCCACTTTAGGTGGTGCGCCTTTGATAGTAGCAGTATACACTGATCGATTGAAGGAACCAGTATACCAGACGGGTGCAATAGAAAGTTGCTCAGCAGCTATACAGAATTTTTTGCTCTTGGCTTACGCAGAAGGTTTGGGGACGTGCTGGATGACAGGCCCTTTGTGGGTAGCTAAGGAAATAAACGAATTCTTTGGAAGTGAAGACAAGGAACTCGTGGCCTTAATAGCTGTTGGATACCCAGAAAAGGTTCCAAGACCACCCCCAAGAAAAGAACCATTCATAAGATGGATAGAGTCCCTATAGGCTACTCAGCCATTAATTTGCTTTGATTGTGAAGCTCTCGATTTTCATGAAAAACCGTGTTTAACATCTGTCTTAATGGTTCTGCGGCCCTTCTAAGCCAAGAGGCATACTTATCGACAGAATAACCCATGAATCCAAAGTCAACAGGATAAGGAATCTGGGACTCTATGTATCTTACCATTTCTGAAACTGAAGCAAGTCTCATAGCGACTAAAACATGCGATACTCTCTTGCAATACTTTTCAAGAGGTTTAGATATCCTCCTTTCAATAACCAGTTCGTTTTCCTCCACAAGTCCAGAATAAAGCTCAGCTTCGCGCTTCTTTACTAGCCTCAAGGCCTTTATTAGGGCTTCTTTAAGCTCCGCTTCACTTGTTGCCTGAGATAGCATCGAAAGACATTTCTCCATCGTCCTTTTAATCAGAGGGGGAGCATCCTTCCTACAAAGTTCTAAGCCTTTGGCTTTAATACCCCCTTCTCTTAATCTGCCGAGATATCTAGAAGGAACTCCCGAAATGCCGGAAACGTCGCTGAAAAAAGTAATCCAGGTGTAATCGGCCTCCACCTTGAGATCGTATCCAGTCTCCTTTTCCATAGTTCTGATAAGCTTTTGGACACTTTCTCGGTCCTTTGAACTAACTTGGACAAAAAGAGAGTCTACGAGGGCATGAAGCACTTTAAAACCCATCCTTTCAGCTATTCGAATCGATTTGAACATTATATCCCTTGCAAGGGCAGTTACACATTCATACGCCTCTATGCTCCCGAACCTCGCATTCCTATATCCTAGATAACCAAAGCAGGCGACAAGGATCCATTTAATTGCTTTTTGGGCTGAATCATACCTCCCAATTTCATCTGGTGAAGCAGATCTGGTTAATGCCTTCAATTGTGCTCTTCTCTCAACTAGCTTGCCCACCACCTCAGCCACAAGCCCCCTGCGTCCGAGGCAAATCGTGTGTCCTACTTCTGGGACCTCTAACTTGGGGCCTGGGCAGTCAGGATCATTGACCGTCTCTGGGCTTATGTTATTCTTTGCCATTATCGAAGGGAACAACGAGTTGAAGTCAATCTGGACAACATTCCAGTAGATTCCTGGCCTAGGGGTTAGAACAACCCCTCCTCTGTCTGCTCTCAAAAGCTCGCTAGGACTCTTCCAGCCTTCGATCGTTACCCTTACTTCTGGTACTAGGTACCTCCATTCAAGAGCTTTAAATGCCTCAATACTCGTGAGAACCTTCCCTATTGATGTAGAAACAGCTATCCTTAGGGGAATTGCAGATAACCTGCTCCACTCGATAAGTCCAAGCAGGTCCACATCTAAAGGAGGAGGCTTGTCTAGAACTACGAGCTTCGTGGCATCTACGGCTGCTTTAAAACCAGGCACTTCCTCCATTAATCTTCTCCAACCCTTTCCCTCGAAAATCAGCAAGTGCGGACTAAGATCCACCAATAGATCAATAACTTCCTCCATCCTGCTTACAGGAATGACTCTTGACCAGCCATCTGATTCTAAAACAATCCTGTCGATGGCATGCCAAGATGGCTTGTTTGGTCTTCCAGCCCAACCCTCAAATCTTAGCCATAGAGGTCGAAGTTCAGGCAAAGAGTACTCTAGGGAGTCTGGTCCCTCCAATAGTTTAACTGCGCTCTTTTCTATACAAATGTACGATGAAGCCGTAATTCCTAGGCTTTTCAATGCCCTCTGGATCCTTGAGGGGAATAGATTCCATATTTCTGCTACTCCGCTTTCCTTGAGATGTTTGAGAATTTTCTTTGACTCAGAGGGCTTGACTTCAGCGACTAGGACACTAGCTTCCTTTTTATAGCGAGGAGGAAGGTACCACCTTTCAACATTTAGTCTCTTAACTCCATTAGCCTGATCGAGTATATTTACCAACTCTTCTAGACAAAATCCGTTCTTCGGGGTTAGATACAGCCTTTCAGACCAAGGTATCTCAGCTTTAATGATTTCACTGGAGTCAGAGATAAGCTTCATCGATACCAAGACCCTCGTCAGCTCTGCGTCCAGAAGCCATCCTTCCAGCATAATCAAACCTCAATGTGAGGTATTTTGTATTTAATGGTAAATAATGGACACTAGAGTAACTTAAAAAGTCTTTATGGAAAACTTTTCTCTAATATCTCTGTACCTACAAAAAGTTCCTCAGTCTTTTTCAACGGTGATTGCTAGCGCACTCTGGGTTATGTTAGCTCAAGTGACATGCCGGAGGATAGCCTTATCCACCAGAATAGGAGCACTAGATTATTTACTTGGGGGAGGTATAGAAGAAAATTCACTTACAGAATTTTACTCTCCAGATAATGGACTTTTATCGCTCTTATGCCATCGGCTTGCTGTTCTATCAGCAGAAAAGGGGAAGACACTCTTGCTCTATATTCAGGAGTTTGGCGGGCTGGACCCATATCTCCTAAAAACAATGGCTGAAAGACTATCTGTCTCTTGGAATTTAGTAGATAGCAACCTCAAGGTCGCTAGAGCGTTTAAGTTTGAGGATACTTTAGAACTTGTTAATTCTGCAGTTAAAGAGGATTCTGAATTCCTCTTAGTGTTTGATCCTTACTTACACGTTGAATTCCGCGATTTGCAGAGTGCTTCAAGGCTTACTTGGCTCATGAAGTTGCCCTCTAGTGATAGAACTGTAATTCTATTCAATAAGCCCATAGAGGATAGGTTTTCTCCCTTGGGTGGGAACTATCATGCCCATTCTGTGCACATACTCGTAAGGTTGGACCCTGTAGGTGGAAGAGGAACCGTTAAGATCAGGCTAGTAAAGCACCCCTCGCTTCCTCCTACTTCAGCTCTGATAAAGAAGAGAGAACTGGAGGGTTTGGAATGGGAAGGTCAGCACCTACTCTCCGAATGGCTTTAAGACGAGAGATTGAGAGAATTGTGAAGATAGCTAGGGTTGAGAGAGATCCACATACCAAAAAAGCCCTTAAGGAGCTAATAGCTTCCGCTAACAGGTTGTTGGATGCGTATTCAGTTGATCCTCCAGCCGATGCAAGAGAGGTTTTGATGATGAGCGCCATAGTGGAGCTGTTTGTTAGGCTGGAAGAACTTAGGTCAAAGTTAAATCGGGACATGCCTTGAGCTTTTGAAGCTCGTTTTCCCCAACTATTCTATCTATTCACTCCCTTAGGGCCATCATTCCCAGAAAATCCAAGTGGAAAGAGTTTTCTAAGCTCTTTCTTGGCAATTTGGGCTTTATCCATCATGTCATCTATTACACTGTCGTCTAGATATGTTATGCTCGCATCTTCGTCTTTTATCATCGCCACAAGTGGTCTTCCACCAACTGTTGCATCAAGTTCTTCGCTAACCCAAGAGATCACAAATGCTATCAGCTTTGCGTTCTCTTCAACGCTAAGATCCGGTGATAGAAGATATTTCGCTAAAGCGGTCGCATAAGGCCCGCCATGTCCGCTGCAGATGAAGTTAACCCTCTCCCCATATCCTATTCCATGTATAAAGTATAGGATGGCCTTTCCTCCAGTTATTTTCTCTAGACCAGCCAAAAGAACCCCTATTGGGGAAGAATCACCAACCCTGTCTGCATATCTCTTGGTAAGGTCTGAAATTATGTCCTCAACGATGACCTTCATCTCATACAGCTTTGTTATCTTTTCACCTCTCTTTGCGATCCCAGCATCTAAGAGCAGCAGAAAATCATCTCTCAGTCCTGTAAGCCCCTCGATCCCCATGACAACGTTGTTCTTTTCAAAAATCTTGTCTGAGTATTCTACTTCGCCTCCTCTAAGGATTTTGGAATCAGCACCGGCAGCGACTCCGTCTCTACACCTAACACCCATTAGCAGAGTCACCTAATCACCATGTTTTGTTAATACCAAGTAATTCTAAAAAGAAGTAAAGCGCGGATTTCAACTAAGAAAGTTGAAATGAAGGGTCGCCTCAATGCCGGCTTCCTCATCCCCTGAGTCAGTGCCGGGAGTAGAGGCTCATCCCCTATAAGATTAAGAAACCTAGCTTAATATATCTAGTGGAAGCCTCTCTGGAAGCTGTGGATTAGCTCCTTAGCTTCTTACATACGAAAAGAAGGATAAGTAACAAGAACGATGCACTTATTGGATTTAATACAAGGAGTAACACCCTTCCTATCCCAAATTCACTAAGAGGAAAATTCTCTGCTATGGTAAGATCCACCACATCTGACTTAGCAAACTCAATGTCGATTGCTTCTACCCACCTAGCCCTTATCTCGTATTCTCCTTCTATCAAGGGAGTCCATTCATAGCTGTAGCAACCGTAATCGTCCGTAGAAGTTACACCCAACACCTTCCACCTCGTTGATCCCTTAGCCCTATAGTCGATGAAAATTACTCCAACAACTGGGGGCTCCAAAACCCCAAATACCCTGACGGTTTTTCCTGTTTGTCCCCAAACCTTGTCTAAATTGCAAGAGATATAGGTTTCTTTGATAGGAAAGCCCCATTCCTTGAACTTATTGCTTAGGTCCTCACCAGCAGCTATACTAATTAGATAGACGAATGCATTAACCTTTCTATCTAAAGAGACTTTTGGAAAGACAGTATATCGATCTACAAGATTGAAATATCTGATAAAGAGCTCCCATCCGTATTTTTCCTTTAATTTGATCATCATACCAGTAAGAACCTCTGCATTAATTTCTGAGAAGTTTGAACCTCTACTCTCATAAGTTTCCAAGGCCTTCAGAGCTTTATCTACTTCCTTCTCAAAAATATCATCAAACCCAAGGTTTTCAAGCAAATAGAGCTTAGCTATTTCTGCAAGCATTTCTGAGAATTCTCCATAAAGAAAATCGTAGCTTCCTAGGAAGACGTGCCCCATTTCATGGAAAAGTATGGGAACTAGTCTCTCTGGATCCCCACCTACTTCGGGGAGCACCCATATGTCAATGAAGGTGGGATTCCCTCCTAGGCCTGATACTGGCATGCCAAGCCTCCAGTATATGTCCTTCGTAAAGTCCAATACGATCTGGTCACCATCGTAGGGATGCCTTCGGGAGAGCTTTACTAATAGAGAATACACTTGATCTAAATAGGGTACTATTGAGGGTATAGATTTGTTAGCATAGGGAGGATAAAGTACAACAAAGTGTTCTGTGACTTCTCTCATTGCATACACCATCGATGCCCATAGCTGTCCCTTTGTCGCCCAATAGAGAGCGTTCTCGACAAAACCCCCCTTAAACCATG
>Ga0180300_10000862_pt1 | contig 13807 bp, 18 predicted proteins | sample GuaBasSediGuay15_FD_121798 | JGI IMG/M metagenome (GOLD analysis project Ga0180300, IMG submission 121798) | Subseafloor sediment microbial communities from Guaymas Basin, Gulf of California, Mexico - Guay15, Core 4569-2, 21-24 cm | ecosystem: Environmental > Aquatic > Marine > Hydrothermal... | reverse complement strand
TCTCGGCTTCAACGTTTTGCCTTTGTGGACGGGAACAGGGAAGGTAACCGTATTTCCTGCGATTGATTTTCTTACCTGCACGTGACTCCCTCGCCGCCTTACAACCTCAAATCCCTCCCTTTGCAAAGCCCTGACCAGTTCATCTCCCGTAATCCGGGGCAGTTTAGGCATTGATTTGTAAAGTGAGTGCCCTACGCTCTACCTTTTTCAGCTTAAGGTTTTGAAGCCCGGTTTCCTCGATGTGAAGCTGAGCAGCTTCCTTTAGGTTGGCAAGAGCATCTTCAACGTCCTCCCCCTGAGTATAGATATCGAGCTCAGGGCAATACACGGTGTAGCCGCCTTCATCCTCCTCAATCAATTCCGCCGTGATCTCGATAGTCCGCTTTTCCATCCTCTCCCTCCCTAAGCTATTCTAACCCTCGTCGCACATTTTCATAGACAGCTTTGACGCTGTTATCCCACTGATGCCACCCCGTGAACTTTTCTTCCAAAATTTTCTTGCCCTCTCCCGGTGGCGTCAGTCCGATGGCCTCCATGTCGGCGTCAACCATGATCCTTACCAGTTCTCTAAAAGTGATCTTGGGTTCCCAGCCCAGCTCCCTCCTCGCCTTCGTAGCATCTGCTAATAGAACCTCTACTTCGGTGGGCCGGAAGTACCTGGGGTCGATCTCCACATATTCTTGCCAATCCAGCTCCACGTAGGCAAAGGCCTCTTCCAAAAACTCCTGGACAGAATGCGCCTCACCCGTTCCAATGACGTAATCATCAGGTTTCTCTTGTTGAAGCATGAGCCACATTGCCTCGGCATACTCGGGGGCATAACCCCAGTCGCGCTTAGCTTTAAGGTTCCCTAAATAGAGTTTCTTCTGGTTGCCCGCGATGATGTTGGCAATGGCCCGCGTGATCTTGCGGGTGACGAAGGTTTCACCACGCCTGGGCGACTCGTGGTTAAATAGGATGCCGTTGCAGGCAAACAGGCCGTAACCCTCGCGGTAGTTCACCGTCATCCAGTAGGCGTAGACCTTGGCGCAGGCATAGGGACTGCGGGGCATGAAAGGCGTGTTCTCGTTTTGTGGCGGGGGAGCGGCGCCGAACATCTCCGAGCTGGAAGCTTGATAGAACTTTGTTTTTATCCCGCTCCGACGGATCGCCTCCAGGATCCTGGTAGTACCCAAACCGGTAACATCCCCAGTGTATTCAGGCATGTCAAAGCTCACCCGGACGTGGCTCTGTGCTCCGAGATGATAGACCTCATCCGGCTTCACGTTGTAAATCAGGTTTGTCAACTGCTCCCCGTTGGTCAGATCTCCATAATGCAGGAAAAGCCGTGCGCCGGGCTCATGGGGATCCTGATAGATATGATCGATCCGGTCGGTATTGAAGGTGCTGGCCCGGCGGATGAGCCCGTGGACTTCATAGCCCTTGGCCAGCAAGAGCTCAGCTAAATAGGAACCGTCCTGGCCGGTTATTCCCGTGATCAATGCTTTCTTCATGGTTTCTCTCTCCCCCAGTGAGATAAAACATCCTCAGCTTTCTGCAGCGAGAGCAAGGTTTTTCAAGGAGACCTTTCCCTCCTTAATCCCTGGGACCAACTCACTCGCATCTAGCACCTCGATCGCTACAATGCGTTCTCCTGGTCCGATGTCCACGGCCACCTGATCGTTAAGGCGGATCACCTCACACTCTACCCTCTCTTTAACAAACCGGATGGTTAGGGCGTCAACGGACGGATCATAGACAATCTCCATGTTTTCTCACCTCCCTTAGAAATAGTATACAAACACCGTCACCACAACCAGCCTGTTAGGCTCTTCCGCAACGACAGGAACCACTTGTTTGACAGCATAGTGCTTACCACGCCAGTGTCCGTTAAAGGTGAAGTTCTTCCGGAACATGAGCCGTCCTTTACGTGCCGGCTCAGGGCTCCCAGTGCGAATGGCTGCTTTGACTTCGCTTTCTGTAGCTCCACGATCCAGCATCTTCTCTCGGGCATGGGAGCTGAACTCAATCGGCTTTTGTAGGTCTATAGCCTTATTATTTGTCATCTGCCATCATGTATATCTAGTCCTGGTTTAGCCGAATGAGCCCATGCACCTCGTAGCCTTTAGCGAGCAGTAGTTCCGCTAAATAGGAGCCATCTTGTCCGGTAATCCCTGTGATCAGCGCTCTTTTCACCCTGTCCCTCCTTCAGATCAAGCTCACCTTCTCAGATCTGCCTCTCCACTTCGACAACGCGTCTAGGATAATCGATCGCTAGCCTATAGTCCTTCAGAAGCGAGGCTCCAATCAACGTGTCCTGCGAGTTCGTAAAAATCAGGTCCACCACATGGGCACGTCCGCCGAACAGGATGGTTCCCCGAAACACATCCATGACGACAACCTCACTATTGGCCAACTCATAGCGCTCAACATGGTGAAACACCATCTTGATCTTGTCCTCATATCGCTTAGATAGACACAGCTGACCGCTGAACCCAGTATCAATGACCGCTGGAATGAACTCCGTGGCTTCCCCTCGCTTGAGTCCTATTTCAATTATCGGATCCAGTGCCTCAGTCACATATCCTTGGATCATGGCGCTTCAGCTTATGCACCGCCTTATATCCAACGCGGATCAGGCAGAAAGCCTTGTCGGGATGGATCTTTTCAGCTTGCTGAAAGGCCTCCTCGGCGGTCTTTCCCACAAAATAGTCCCCGCTGTCCACCTCGATCACGACGTACTCACCGTGATGTTTAGCCTCCAGCTCCTGTTTGATTTCCTCATAGCGGGCCCAGCCAAGACGGTCCAGCTCCTCAGTGGAATGCGTGGTCTTCTCGCGCTTGAGCCGCTCGATCTTCTCCTTGACGGTCATAACACATCACTCCTCGATTCAACCGATGCACACCTCTATCCTACTCAACCGACCGCCGCACTGCGACTCCGAGCCGGAGTGCCCGTCCGGCGGATGAGCCCATGGACCTCATAGCCTTTGGCCAACAGCAGCTCGGCTAGATAGGAGCCATCCTGTCCTGTGATGCCCGTGATCAACGCTCGCTTCGCCATAATCCGTCTCCTTTTAATCCAGGCCTAACTCATTGGCAAGTGCGCCACAGCGAGCATTTATGATTTCCAGGTCCTCCGGGGTTGCCTTCTCAATGTAGTGAAGCGCCCGCTCAGGGCTCATTCGGTGCTCACAAAGATACCACCAGAGCTACCAGAACAGGTTCAATGCCTTAAGGGGCTGCATTTTGTCCCTTACCCACAAGTTCACGATACAGCGCAAGATGACGCTTTATAAACAGTTGTAGATTATATTCCCGTTCTGCTCGTTTTCTGCAAAACTCCCCCATCTTTTTTCGTTTGGTATCATCAGTGAATAAGTCCGTGATGGCCTGCCCTAAGGCCTTTGCATCGCCTGGTGCCACAAGTTGCCCGCATTCTTCTGTCACCTGCTCGGAAATCCCTCCCACGGCAAACCCCACTACAGGGGTCCCGCACGCCATGGACTCCAATACAGTAGTTGGAAAGTTATCCGCCAACGAGGTGATGCAGTAGAGGTCCGCAGCGCTGTAAACCTTCGCCATATCTTCACCTTCCTTCACATACCCGAGTTGTCGCACTTCAACACCTTGTGGAACCCAGCGTCTGATATCGACCGCCCTGCCTACTGCCAAGGCCATCCAGTTATCAACTTGTACATACTTAAGGGCTTGAAAGAAATACGCGATACCTTTCAGCCTTTCAGTCAGCTTGGCTGCCGCAAAAAGGACGATTTTCAGGTCCCCCGGGAGACTCAGTTCCTTCCTGGCTTGCAAGCGATCTACCGGATGGAAAACCGTTGTATCAATGCCGTTTGGAATCACCTCAATGCGAAGCTGTCCATTGCAGGCCTCCGCAACTAAGTTTGCTAACCACCGAGACGGTGTAACAATCACCGGCTTCCAAACCTCTCCTAAGAGTTTCCACTTTCTGGGCCACATCCAGGCCGAGCTGTCAAAATAAGTCTTGGGATACTCTCTTGGATACGGGCACTTGCCGCAACCGGTTTTCCAGCGTTCGCAATCAAGAAAATGCGCACACCTCCCACTTAGTGGCCAGGCATCGTGCAAGGTCCAGACCACGGGGATGCCCAGTTTGTCCATGGCTTCGGCGATGCTCAGGTCAAGATAGTAGCCGTGGATGTTGTGGAAGTGAATGATGTCCGGTTTCCACTCCCGGATTAGCCGGATCAGCCGACGGGTGGATAGCCACGTGCCGTATCCCTGCAGTCCCGTTAAACGTGTTAGGGCAACATGCAGGTAGACCTCAAGTTGAAAGGCAAAGCGAATGGTTCCTGGCTCTTCTACTTTAGGCCCCCTGCCATAGGCAAACAGGCTCTCCCAGCCCTCCAGGGGGTTCAACGCCCGATGGAGCGTCTGAGCAATACCCGCTGCTCCCCCTCGCTTATAAACCGTGTTAACTATCAAGATTCGCATGCTTACTTCTCAGTCACTGCCCGAATTGCGACCAAGAACGCCTTTGCCGAGCGTTCGATGCTGAATTCCCGGCAGGCATACTCGCTAATAGCTTCTCGCCGCGCTCTAATCTCCTTGATCTGCTCTTTTGTCTCTCGTATCAACCCTGCTAATTGATCCACATCGCGTGGATTAAAGGTTCTCCCATTCCAGCCTTCCTTTATCAGGTCATAGGCAGCGCCGGCTCGATTCGAGCAGAGAACATAGAGCCCACTTGCTAATGCCTCATTAACCACCAGGCCCCAAACTTCTTCTGTGGATGGCAGCACGAGTCCATCCGAAAGTGAGTAGTAATACGGCAACTCATTTTGCTGATGGAACCCTTTCCAGTACACGTTCTGCACTCCTAACTCCTCGCAGAGCCCCTGCAAGCTCCTCTCCTCTGGTCCACTGCCCACAACCATTAGGCCGATATCCGGGTCTCTCAGTTTGCTGAGTGCATATAACAGCTGCTCCAATCCCTTGCGCGGGATTAACTGGCCCACAAATAGCACGAGCACACTAGGATAGTGCGAACGCCATAGTTCGTACTTAGCTTCAGCTCTAATTTCACGGGTCCGGTCCCGAAACCATTGCATATCGACTGTGTTTATTCCGATGTGGATTCTATCCTTAGGAGCCCCAAGGGATTCAAGATATTCAGCAGCCTTTGTGCCATAGGCGACATAGCGATCTGCACCTCTGATTATGAAGCGTTTCACTTGGCCGATAAACCCACCGGTCGTTCTCGTGCTTAACAGCGTAGTTCCATTCCAGAGGATGAATTTCTTCTTGAAGACCTTGCTGTAAAGGAAAGCCTCCCAATAAGCTAGGGCATCATAGCCTGAGCTGATGATGACGTCAGGATCATATCGGCGCAAGGCCCGCCATAGGCCCCAGTTCAGGTGAATCGGTAGCTCTTTACTCCAGAGAAAGGTGTGCCAGCCAGGAAGAATTTGGTAGTTAAACCGAATTTGATTCCTAGCTAATTGCCATTCTCGATTTTTCTCCTTCTCGGCTAGGGCCACTACTTTAAGTTTAAATGCTCCTACTTCATGAAGTTTGTTAAACAAGGGTATGCGATATGGAGAAATAATATTGGTAACGAATAGTATTTTTATCTCTGTCTTTTTCATTTCTGGTAATATCCCAGGTCATTCATTAAAACTCCGGCTATTTTGTCAAATAGCTCTAGATCTTTTTCCGAAAAGTAGTTTTTATAATCTCCAATTACCCCCTTGCGCGGCAAAATCGCAGATGATTTAACGCTTCCAGGAAAGATCTTCCTCAATAGCTTGCCAAATAGTTCATATTTTTTGAGATCTATCTTGTCTATGCCGCTTGATTTTACAGTTACACCAAGAAAATCTGATAACTGTCTAACGGTATTCTCATAATCGGTGTGGAGCTGCTCGTAGGAAACCGTGGCAATGTCCAAATTGGATCTACCTAACCACCCTTCTACATGCTCTTTCCAATACCCAACGCGATTCACCGGGTGATAATAGGGATCGAGATCGTTTGGCATCCTTATGAAGTCGGAGAATTCAGGCAATTCATCTCGAAAGCTTCTCATATAGTGATATAAAGAAACCAAAACATCACGCCCATCTCTATATACATAGATCACTTTGCTATTCTCCAGTAGCTCTTTGACAAAATCTCTTTCCTCCGACTCAAAAGGCGTTAGATGAGGAGACATATGGGTTTTCAATAGCACATACCTACCACGAGTTTTGGCTATTTTTAATGCCAACTCATTGGCAGAAATAGGTTTCTCGTGCCTTCGCGAAATCTGATCAAGATTGTAAAATTGATATGATACAGCCGGCAGATTATTTCGAAGGGAATCAATAACCCAATGGGTACCGGATCGACGATGAGAGATCACCAATATTAATCGCTTGTTTTTCATCTTTTCCTCTTCTTAGCCCTTAGCTATTTTATCCTTTCGAGCCTTAACAATGATATCACCACAGAGCAATGATGGCCAGCAAGTTCGAAACTTAGCCAAGAAACCAATTCCGCTCTTTCCCCCGATACAAAAGCCTTGGGATTCAAATAGTCTGCAGAACGTGTTTTGTGTGAAATAATGTATATGTCCACCATCCCACCCGATTTCTTCCCAGTTATACGGAGAACTTGTAACCGGCAGTTTTCCTAATAGAAGTGAAGCCTATGTTTCAAATAGGCAATATTGGGAACCTCTGCGATGACATAACCGTCTGGTTTGAGCACCCGATACATCTCTTTTGCCAAAGAGAAAATATCGTAGACATGTTCTATAACAGCAATGCAGGTGATTGCGTCGAAGTATTTATCAGGGATAGCTAAAGGATCATCTGCGTTTCCTTCGACAAACTTAAATCTCGATATTTCGGAAGGATAAAGCTCTTTGATCTTTGCTTCTGCCTCGTGAAGTCTGGAAGGAGATACATCCATCCCATAAAGCTCCTCGAACTTGTCCTTAAGTTTTCTCAGAAGGTAGCCCTCTCCACACCCGATATCTAAAAGCCTCTCTCTTGATTCGATAAGCTGTTCAGCTACCGTATAGCGATCCCAATCATACTTCTTCAAGAGCCGTCGCAATCCCCGAAACTGCCTTTGAGGAGGGGATATCAATTTTCCCTCTCCATATTGTTTTTCATAAAGTTTTTTGTAGTTCATGACCTTGACCTTTCATTAAGTTCGATTGAGGTGTGCTTCGAAAATTAATGCGCAATTATTGTCCTCCTCATAACAGAACAGCTGCAAAAAGCCAATAATAACTTGAATATTATGCCTTGTACAGGTAAGACTGATCTTGATCATAGCCCCAAAAGGAGGAGATCCAACTTCCCAAATACCAGAATTTCTTGTTATTCAGTCCCTTCAATCTGTTTGCGTTAATCCGAGAGGGCTCAAAAATGGGCGAATCGTTACGCGAAACGCGATTTCCCGAGAATATATGCTTCCTATGGAAAGGCTGACGCTGCTCGATATGAGATAGACTCTCCGAGAAATCGTAATACACAAATTTGCCGATTCGCTTAATTACTTCCTGTGGGTGCAGCATTAGCTCCTCAAATGATATGCGGAGGTAGCGGGTTTTGGCGATCGCCCGTACGATCGTAGAGGCTACGCCATTCTCGGTCCACTGAACCATCGGGGTCATAAACCTCGGCCCTTTCCCCGCTCTCGTCGACGTTTGTTGACCGAATTCACATAACCTCGCGGATCGCGAACCAAATGCAAAAATAAACATCATATTTGCTAACCCGCAACAGTGCAACTGCCCGCGATAGGTTCTTTGGAGAATCAATCAACACATCTGCATCGCTTAAATGAAAGATGGCCCGGAATAGCACATCCTGAATGGAAGCATATAACGAGGAAAAAGCGTCTTCTTTTCTTGCTTCCAGGTTCTCTCGATCTCTCCTGGGAGCCAAACATACAAGGCCGAACTACTGGCTACCTCAATGACCAAAAGGTCAGGTACCAATCTGCTAAATGCCTTTACGCGGGCATAATGATAGGGACCAAGACAGTTATATATTAGAGCTGTGCGCCAGTTATTATTGCTCATTGGCCATTATGTAAAACAATGAGACAAGGAGTATTACACTCGTAGGATTGCCTACACTAAACCAATATCGCTCCCCCATTCCCAGGACCATATAGCTAATACCCAAAGTAGATAAAAGCAAATGTTCCTTACCTAACTTCATCCAGGCCTGACGCGTAGACAAACAGATAGGCCATACCATCAAAATTATAGACAATATCGCACCTGGCAATCCATAATCCACCAAATTGGCTAGAATACCATTGTGAGTGGAGGAGGCGACAATTGGCCCTAAATCTCGTAACAACACTTCGTTTGCTCGGGTACCCCAGCCTAAAATAGGTCTTTCAAAAAACAATCGCAAGGATTCTTTCCATTCCAGGAAGCGATAAGAAAGGCCAGAAGAGACCCCCCGGTGTGGATCATTCCACAATAGCACATCTTCGAGAACAAAGGGGGATATTTCTTCAACATTGACCAGTATCCCCACCAGCATCAAACTGATTATACCGATATACATTAGCATTGATTTTCTACCCGCCATCCCTTTACATTGGAGGGACCTGAAATGAAATACCGCTTGTAGAAATACGACTATTATGCCGGCAAAAAGGGAGGTTCTATGCTCATTAAAGAATAGCGATATCAAAATTAAACTTTGAATAATCGTACGAAATGGAAACCGAAATAAATAAGTGGCGGAGCATAACGCCGCCAAGGATATAACCCCATAGGAAGGATTCCTGTAGGTGATATCTGTCACCAAACCTGATCCCAGCCAATTGGCCCACCAAAGCACCGTGAAGGGGAAAGCGGTCCAAAACGCTACTCTGAAAAGGCTAGCTAGAGGAACAGTATGAAAAATGGCAAACAGAAAAGCGGTGAGCACACCGGCTATAAGCACTAGTTGATACAAAAGTGACCCATAGGCAGACCCGAGATTAGAAACTACTCCCCAAGTTAAATATAAGACCCAAAGGAAGGAATAGATCAACAGTTTTTTGGGGATCATCACTTGACCACACATCTTGCTATAAAGCAAGAATTGCAGAACCAACAAATACAAGGAAAAAGACAACCCCCCGCCAGCGACAAGGAGACCTGTTCTCTCCGGCAAGAACTGACGCAAAGGATAACCAGTAATTAACCAAATCACTATCGGAATTAGAAACAGCACGCTTGAGGACTTTGTCTTATCTCCGCTCATTTACACTCCCACATAGATGATATTCTGCATTCCGTTATTGTGAGAAAAAGCTTAAATCCTTAATTACCCAATGGCAAGATCCAGGCCGGTCGGTTGCGCAGGACAGAGCCCAGCAATATAAGGCCCGTAAACAGGCAGAGAGCCACGCTATCCAGGCAAAGACATCTGCGACAACAGGCATCTTAATGCCTCGATTTCAACAGATGTACAATTGTTTCAACAATTCTATCGGCTTCTAACTCGGGTTGTATGAACTCTTCAACGATCTCACGCGAACGCTCTCCCATTTTTATTCGAGCTTGGGAGTCCGTTAAACGGAGCATTGCCCTGGCCAGGGCATCGGCGTCGTTGATGGGCACCACGTAACCGTTTACTCCGTCACGCACTAAGGTATAAGCAGCGCCGCTAGCCGGCGTTGTAATAAGAGGTAAACCAACTAGGGCAGCTTCCACCAACACTTTAGGCCACACATCCTTCCGTGTTGGGAGTACAAACACGTCGGAGGCTCTATATATCGCAACCAGTTCTTCCATACTCTTACGTCCGAGGAAGATAGTCCTCTCTAAAATGCCTAGTCGCTGCGCTTGCTCGCGCAATGCGGTTAGCTGCCCGCCCTTTTTTCCATCAGGCCCCACAATCCACAGGTAAGAATTAGAGGTAAGAGGACTCATTTTAGCAAATGCCTCTAACAAGACATCCACTCCTTTGAGATAAATCAATGTTCCGACAAAGGTGAACACAACCGCGTTTCGCGAGGTACAAAACTGAGCACGTATTTCGTCTCTATCCGTGAGCGGATATTGCTCCAGAAGCTTCTTGAAGAATCGCCCACCACCATCGAACGGTGCATACACCAATTGGTCGCCACGAATACCGTAGACCTCACGTAATGTTTGTTCACTGGCCTCCGATTGAACGATATGAAATTGCGCCATGCGTAGTACCAATTTCTTAGGCCAGCGAATGTACCAGGGTCTTCTCCTTTCCATTGCAGGCGGCATTGTCTGATTAATGGGTAGCACAGGCTTATGCATCAGCCGAGCTAAGAGAGCAGAGATAACAGCCGGAATTGATTGAATCCCCAGTAAAACGATCAAGTCAGATTCGATTAGTAGATTGAAAATGGTAGAGGGTTGAACTGTCAATAGCCAACTATCTGGCACTTTACCCTTTATCACCCAATATCTTCCTGTAAACTGATTGGGATAATAGGGGAAATGGATATCCAATCCAGAAATATCTTTCTTTACGAGCGGAAAGGCCTTGAGTCGCAAATCCTTTGTGTCTAAACGATCAACCAGTCTATTTAGCAGATCAACTGTTGCCGGCGTTAAACCATAACAGAGCACCCCTATCCTGTACTTCTTTCTCACTTCGCCGCTCCAACACCTTTGCATTGGCAGAGCCCTCCCAAGTTCAACCTGACAGAAGCCTCGTCTTCTCACAGAGTCGCATGGCGATGCCTATGATAAATAGAAATTCTTCAACTGTTCATCGCTTCGCATTTGGGGAAACCTCACTTCGCAGCTTGCTAATGAGAAAATACAAAGTTCTTCTGTTGATTCCCCAGAAACTCCCCCATTCAGCAAATAGTTTTTCGTGACAGAACAGCACTAAAGTACCAAGCACCGCAATCTGAGCAAGCAAGACTGCTATTGCCATCCCCGTAATACCATACCATCGGGTCAGGACAAAGCCACCTATAGCCAAAATGACCAAACCTGTCATGTTAGCTATCGTACCAGGTACTCCATATCCCATGCCCCGTAGTCCATTATCCAATATCTGATTTAACCCCCGAAGGCCTAATGCAACAATCAAGATATATGCAGGCAAGATGGCAGGCAGAAATGCTGCGCCGAAAAAGTACCGGATAACCCAGGGAGTAACCAGCGCTATAGTCAATGCCATACCGACAACCCCTGGCTGAGCCAGGCGAAACTGCCTCAATAGAACATTTACAGCTGCTTGAGACGATGTATGTGAAGCCACTTTGGGGAAGTTGACCAGCACCAGCGATGTAGCTATCCCGATCTGTCCCATCGCAATGGACATCGCCACACTATAATAACCAATCTCTTCAGCAGAAACCATGCGAATCAATATTGGCATATCAGCCCGCATCAAGATAACACTGGCAAGGGTGGGAAGATGAAACATCACCCCGCGCTTAAGTACTCGCTTTCCCGCCTCAACCCAAAGGGGCGCGGAATAAGGAAGCAATTTCTTGCCAGCTATACTTGCGCGAATCCAGCTAGCAACGAGCTGCGCCAACAGATTACTCAATACAATCGTTATGACATTGGCCTCTTGTAACCACCAAAGCAACAAAATCCCTACTATATAGAAAACAGCAGGCAAGAGCCGCAAGAGATTATAACGCCCGAACGCCTGTCGTCCCTGATCTATACCCAAAAGCGTCAAGCCGGAGAAGGCTATCGGCAGGTACAATAAGAACCAACGGCTAATGCTGACAAGATATTGTTTATTTGGCCCGAGGATGTATGGAATCACGGGATATAAGATAGCTGCCTCAATCATGCCCAAAATGAGGCCCAGCCAGAAACCCGCCGCGGTCAACATCGCATCGTGCTCTGGATGGCGGCTCACTTCAAATGCAACCGCCTGTGGTAAAGCCAGGATACCCGCCGCCGTCATCAGTCCAGGCAACCAAAAGACCGTGGCCAGGTCACCCTTGCCCGCGGGGCCCAGAAGTCGGGCGGTCAAGACGCCCGTGACGATGCCAATCCCTTGTATTAAGCCTGTTGACAGGAAAGTCAAAGCGTAATCTAGAATATCAGACTGCTGTTTCCTCTTTGATCTCTTTTGTCTGACGACCACAACTGACCCCACCTTAAAATGAAATTCTACCCCAAGTCAAACCCAGTCGGTAGAGCAACCGGAGTCTACCATCTCTGAAAGCGCGCCCTGTCAACCCCCGCTGTCCCCTTTTCCCATCCCTAGCTATCCCTTTGTGTCCGGTCCTCTTGGAACTATGGTTATCCTAGTGGCGCCTTCGCCAACTCCTCTCCTATATGGGGATAGCCATCGAGAGTCATGCACTTAAAAGATCTCGACGCAAATCCGATGGCGCTCGATGGGCCGAAACTTCAGGCCCTCCAACTCTACTTCTTGGAAGTGGAGCTCTGCGGCTTCCTTCAGGTTAGCCAACGCCTCCACCACCGTGTCCCCTTGAGTGGAGACGTCCAGCCCTGGACAATAGGCGGTGCAACCGCTCTACTCCTCGGGGATCAACTCTGTTGTTATCTCCAGCGTCCTCGCTCTCACTAACCATTTCCTTGCTTCAGACTTGCACGCAAACTTACACGCCCCCTAAGACCGCGCCGGCACCGCACCGACGGTAAAACACAGGCCCATAAAAAAGGACTCTAATAGCCTCATGCCCAGGGTGTTCCGCGTCAGGCAGAAGCACAGGTTTCCAGGCTTTCCCACCACCTGGGCGATCACCCTCCCTAGCCAACTGTTAAGAAGCGCGTCTCCCACGGGCTTCATTGGCCTCTACTCAGTAAGGTAGCCCTCCCCACGCAGATGGTCCAAGATGACACCGGCTGCCCCTTGAGACAAGGAGAGGCGTAATCCGGCAAGAACAAAAGCACCCACAATGCCTTAGTTTCCCTGGACCGTAACCGCAGTCCCGAAAATGCGTGGAACCTCTTCCTCTTTGCTCTTGCCTAAAAACCTGCATCACAAACTTCATGTCACCCGCCCCAAGCCTAAATCAAAGATGAGGTCAAGAAGCGTATTACGGGCCAAAAGCCCACTGCTGAGATTTAACTGCGCCACCCTGGATATCCCTTGAGAGAGCATCCTGAGAATTAGCTCCACCGGTATCCTCGTCCCCTTAATCACTGGTTTCCCAACCATCTCGCTAGAATGAAGGCCCGAGTTGCGGCTAAATCGGTGATATCGAATTCCTTACGAGTCGCAGGAATGACCTCGAAACCATCAGCTAGAACCGAACAGAGTTCGCTCCCAAGCTGTCCGGTTGCGCCAGTGATAAGGACTTTCATTTTCTACCCACGCCTCTATAGACAAACCCGATATCTACAGGCTCTCGCCCCTCCAGCAAGTTGCGGCCATCCACCAAATTCGGAGCTGCCATCAACCCCTTGATCCGCTGCCAATCTAAATCCCTGTACTCCGGCCAGCCTGTAAGGATCAAAACGGCGTCAGCGTCCCTAACCGCCTCATAGGGGTCTTCGCAGTACTCCACCCTGGGCTCGATCGCTCTGGCCTCGGGGATTGCCAGAGGATCGTGGGCCCGGACGATCGCCCCCTCTCGCAAGAGGAGATCGATCACCCGCAGGGAAAGTGAGGTCCGCACATCGTTCGTCCCAGGTTTGAAGGCCAAGCCGAACACGGCGATGACCTTGCGGTAAAGCAGATACCCCACAAGCTCCTTGAGCTTTGCGATCACCTGCCGCACCTGGTACTCGTTCTTCTCCAGCACGGCCCGTAGGAGCCCGGGCTCGTAGCCGCTCGCCTCCGCGATCTTAATCAGGGCTTTAAGGTCCTTCTCGAGACACGGCCCGCCGAAGCCGATCCCCGCCTCGAGATATTCG
>Ga0180300_10000861_pt1 | contig 13812 bp, 15 predicted proteins | sample GuaBasSediGuay15_FD_121798 | JGI IMG/M metagenome (GOLD analysis project Ga0180300, IMG submission 121798) | Subseafloor sediment microbial communities from Guaymas Basin, Gulf of California, Mexico - Guay15, Core 4569-2, 21-24 cm | ecosystem: Environmental > Aquatic > Marine > Hydrothermal... | reverse complement strand
TAAGAATCAAATTCCATGGTGTTCCTAAAGTTATATATAATTAAGACGGGTACTTAACTCTGTACAGGTGGAAAGTATTTATGAAAAAAAGCAAAGCTATATCGCAAACTGTGTGGATGGCAATAGTCGCGATTCTCATCATAATAATAGCAGCAATGGGAGTAGGATGGTACCTAACTCTACAAGCACCCAGAGAAAAGCCAACACTAACCGTCTTCAGCTTGTGGAGTGGTGCAGAAGAAGCAAATTTTAAGGAAGCCTTAGAAAGATTCACAAATAACACTGGAATCACTGTTAGACACATAGGGTACTCAACTCAGGAACTCTTGATAACAGTACCAACACAACTTCGGGCAGGAGTCACTATTGCAGATGTAATAATAGCGCCATGGCCTTCTTGGATCTTGAGCCTAGCAGGAGACGGCCACCTTACAAGTGTAACTGACATGATAGATGCCACAAAGTTTCCAGAAACCTACCTTGATGTTGTGACTACGGGTAACGAAATTTATGGTATACCCTTCAAAGTGTCTGGCAAACCCGGCTTTTGGTACAGAAAGTCCTTCTTCACAAACAATGGCTTAACTGTTCCCACAACCTATAATGAATTTAAGACTTTGTTAGCCAACATCTCACAGATAGAAGGCGTCGAAGCTGCTATCGCCAGTGGAAACGGTGTTGGATGGCCCCTTTCCGATACAACAGAAGCCTTTATCATCGGTTTAGGCGGATATCAACTGCAGCTGGACTTAATATTTGGCGATGAGCAGTTCAATAGCACTACGGTCAAAGATGTTTTCGTAGAGTTGGTGTCACTGCTACAAGCGGGTTACTTTAGCGTTCCCGATGATTTCGACCTTCAAGTAGCTAGGGTTTGGGACGGAACCTACGGCATATACTTCCAAGGCAGCTTCATAACAGCCTTTGAGCCTTTTAGTGAAAACCTAGATGATGTAGCCTTCTTCCCCTTCCCTGGAACGGATGGCGCAACTGGCGCCGTTGACTACGCAATTATGCCAGCGCTTACGAAGCACCCAGTTGAAGCACGGCAGCTCATGGAATTCTTGGCAGGTGCAGAGGCTCAAGAAATCATGGTTGGCCTTGGCGGTTTTCTAGCGGCTAACAGTGATGTCCCTGACACGGCTTACAGTCCAATAGACCTATCGGTGCTAGAGTTCATGAGAACTGTAACTATTGTTCCAGACCTCGATGATGCTATAGGACCGCCTTTCCAGACTACCTTCTGGGATCAGCTGAAAGGTCTCTGGGTTGCCCCGACCACAGATTTAGATACGCTGCTTCAGGCTCTGCAAGACGATTGGGCGCCTCCTCCCTTCTAGGCAGAGGGAGAACTAACGATAATGCGCCGCCAAATCTTTCCCTTTCTTTTTCTTATTCCTTCTCTTTTTCTGTTGGTGATTTTCGTTCTTTTCCCTGTAGTGAACACCGTTTACATAAGCTTCTTAAATCAAGAAGGTAAATTTGTTGGATTTGACAACTATGCAAAGGTTTTTAGTGATAAGAGCTTCTGGAACCCCAAGAACCTCATTGAGGGAAAACCTCCTCCTTATGGTGCCTTAATTCACAACGGCATATGGATAATGATACATCTCCCATTGTCTGTCTTCTTCGGTCTCCTTCTAGCCGTGCTCCTGAGGGATGTCAAAGGAGGCGCAATAATTAAATCAGCAGTCTTTCTGGGTGTGGTTATCCCGATGATAGTGGGAGGCGTTCTGCTACGGTTTATCTATGAGGATGATGCGGGGATAGTGAATGCATTCCTTAGAGTTATTGGGCTAGGACACTTAGCCAGAACATGGACTGCTTTTCCGGATACCATACTTCTCTCTCTAATCCTCGGAAGCGTTTGGATTTGGACAGGCTTCAGCATGATAGTCTACTCAGCTGGTTTAGAGGGCATCCCTACGGAGCTCTTTGAATCCGCTAAAATAGATGGAGCATCTCGCTGGCGAACCTTCTGGCGCATCACCGTTCCCATGCTGAAACCAGCTACAATAGTTGTCGTTACGATGACGCTCTTGTGGGAGCTTAAGATTTTCGACATAGTCTGGGTTATACAGCAAGGTGGTCCATTAGAGGGCAGCATGGTCATGGCTGTAATAATGTACCTTCAAGCCTTCGTTTATAGACCTACTAACTTTCACGTGGCTTCGGCTATAGCGACCCTATTAACCGTTATGACGTTTGGGTTCGCAGCTTACCTAGTCAATAGGATGGTGAAAAGTTGAGTAGATTAAACATTGTTAAAAGGCTGAAAAAAGTAAAGAAGTTCACGATTTTGGTTCATGTAATCGCTTTTGCTGTCTCATTAGTTTGGATAATACCTTTTTTTGGGGTGTTCATGGCGTCGATAAGACCTTTACCTGAGATTCTAGATGGTTGGTGGAACTTTGAAGTTTTCAACCCAACGCTTAGAGGCTATATAGAAGCTTGGAACCATCCAAGTGCTCCACTAAGCAGAGCGCTTCTAAATTCCCTCTTAGTAACCATACCTTCAACCTTCACGCCCATATTTATCGCTGCTCTAGGAGCATACTCTTTTGCAAGGTTCAAGTTTCCCACTAGAGACATACTCTTTCTTGTAATTGTTCTTCTCCAAACAATTCCTCAGCAAATGGTCATCATACCCATCTTCAACACCATGATAAGGATAGGTCTATGGAACAATTACATAGGTTTAATCCTCGTACATACAGCCTTCGCTCTTCCATGGCAAATTCTCTTCCTCAGAAATTTCTTTTCCGTCCTTCCCGTGGAGGTTGAGGAAGCGGCTAGAATAGATGGTGCCTCATACCTCAAAATCTTCTATAAAATAGTCTTACCATTAACTCTGCCTGCCCTCGCTTCTCTAACAGCACTACAGTTCGTTTGGGTTTGGAACGACTTCTTCTTCGCTACTGTCCTTATTCTACCAACCCCCGAATCGAGGTTAGCCACCCAAGCTATACCAGCCATGCTTGGGAGACTCCAACCAGACTGGACCGTGGTATCAGCTGCTTCAATAATAGTCATGCTCATACCAATCGCAATTTATGTGGCTCTGCAGAGATACTATGTTAGAGGCATCGTAGCAGGAGCGGTCAAAGGCTAGAGAGTTACACCAGCGTGACACCTGTCTTCTTGTCGAAGACGTGTATTTTATCTGCGGGAAACTCTATCCAGAGCTCGTCTCCTAACTCAGCTTTAAAGTCAGGACTCACAACCGCTTTGACCAGATAATCTCCAACTTTGAGGTCAAGAATCGTCACATCCCCAAGGGGCTCTACCACATCAAGCATAGCTTTTATCAGTCCCTTCTTCCTCTTCGCATCCTTATAAACGAGAACATCTTGAGGTCTCACACCCAATATACAAACGTCGGAGGCACATTCCTTTGCTGCTTCTGCCACATGCTCAGGTAGAGGATACTTGAACTCTCCAACGTCAAGAATGTAAGGAATCCCTTTCATCAAGGTACAATCGAAGAAGTTGGTGGGCGGGCTGCCTATGAAGCCGGCTACAAACACGTTGGATGGATGGAAGTAAATCTCATCGGGTGTACCGGTTTGCTGTAAAGTACCTTCGTTCAAAATAGCAATATTGTCGCCCATGGTCATGGCTTCAACCTGGTCGTGGGTAACATAAATAGTTGTGACCCCGAGTTCTTTCTGAAGCTTCTTAAGTTCAGCTCTCATGTAAACCCTTAACTTAGCGTCCAAGTTACTTAGAGGCTCATCCATAAGGAAGACCTGTGGATCTCTAACCATAGCTCTGCCTAAAGCCACTCTTTGCCGCTGTCCTCCACTAAGCTGTTTCGGCTTTCTGTCAAGAAGCATATCTATCTTCAGCAACTCGGCAACTTTCTGAACCCTAATCTTTATCTCATCCTTTGGAAACTTCAAATTCTCTAGAGGAAAGGACAGGTTAGCGTAAACAGTCATATGAGGATAAAGAGCATAGCTTTGAAAGACCATGGCTATATCTCTCTCCTTAGGATCCAAGTCATTCACCAGCTTATCTCCAATGTAGATTTCTCCCTCATCCGGAGTTTCGAGACCAGCGATGCATCGAAGAACAGTCGTCTTTCCACAACCAGACGGACCCAACAAAACAAGAAATTCTTTATCTTTCACTTCTAAGCTTAATGAATTAACCGCTACGACTTCTCCAAAGCGTTTAGTTACATCCTTGAGAAGAACTCTCGCCAAGGCAGCCACCAGAATAGATAAATTTACTGAGAACTTTATGGGAAATCTTTCTTAAAAGCGATATGATATGGGCGTCTTCTCCTTATACTTTTGAACTTGTTTGCAGCATATGTCATAAGCTTACAATTAACCTAAACCGACATTTGCATTTAAAATTACAGATGTTAAATTATCTGCATTCAATAATTACTGGTACTCTACTGGGAAAATCTTAAAAATAGCTGATGTACATCTCACACGTTGATCAAAATGAAAATATTGATAATAGGATGTGGAGAGCAAGGAGCTACTATCGCTAAATACTTAATTGAAAAACCAGACGTTGACGAAGTAAGACTAGCGGATATAGACTTGAAAAAAGCGGATACCCTAGCAAAGAATCTGAAAAGTTCAAAAGTTTTCCCCTACCGTGTCGATGCGGGAAACATTGATGAAGTGTTAAAGGCTGCAGAAGGAGTTGACATTATAGTAAACGCTGTTGTACCTAGATTCGATCTTCCCATAATGGAAGCTGCTCTTAAATCAAAAGCTAACTATGTAGACATGGCGTCTGGTCCTCCCTATGTTATCGATGAACAACTGGGACAAACCGAAAAATGGAAGAAAGCGGGATTAACCGCTCTTATCAACACAGGTATTTCTCCCGGCATCTCTAATGTACTCATAGCGCGTGCTGCAGACCAGCTAGACAGCGTGGAAGAAGTGCTCATAAGAAGCGCCACTAAGATAGTGCCGGGAACCCGCGTCTATGAAGGAAAAGAACTGTTTTTGGAAACTTGGTCGCCAGAAACCATGTGGCAAGACTTCATAGAGCCGCCGGTAATATTTGAAGATGGAAAACGGAAAACTGCTCCTTTGTTTGGCGGAGAGGAAGTTTATAATTTTCCTGAGCCAGTAGGCGCTTGCACCGTTGTATATCATATACATGAAGAAGTTTTCACGTTGCCTTACTTTATTAAGGGACTTAAGAAAGTGAACATGAAGGTTGGTTGGCAACCTGCATTGTTTATAGCTAAGGCTTTAATGGAGCTAGGGCTATTCAGTGATAAACCTATAGAGGTCAATGGCGTTAAAGTGGCTCCACGGAAATTATTCTTTAAACTAACTAAACCTATCCCGACAACAGACGAGTTGATTAAGAAAATTGAAGCAGATGTGCTTCTTGAAACAATTAGCGCCTTCGTAATAGAAATTAAGGGCGAAAAAGCAGGTGAGAAAACAACCTATAAATATTTCCCAGCAGAGCCTCCCATGACTCTTCGCGAGGGATACAAAAAATATGGAAGAAGCTTTCTGGAGCGCCCAGGCATAGTAGGCACCTCTTGTGCTATCTTTACATATATGCTTGGCTCTGGACGGATAAAAACTAAGGGAGTTATTCCGCCAGAAGGTTTAACGAAAGAGGAAAGAGACCTCTTCCTGAAGGAACTGGCTGAAAGGGGTTTCGTTTACAAAGAAGTGGTTGAAAGAAGTCTCTCATGACCACCTAGTGTAGAATTTTAGCAAGCCCCTTATTTTTCATTTATCTCTTTTTTATGTTGAAAGGACTTTCAAAAAGTCTTTTAGAGCCTTCTTGGGGTGAGGAAACCTCACCTTAATGGGCGTAATGGAGATGCGATTTTCCTTTTTTATTACATGTATATCTGTTCCAGGCTTATCGTCAGGGTAACCCGATAGAACCCATCCTCCAATTTTGTATCCTTCCTTCCGTTTCGTGTAGATGTCACGGTACCCCTTATATGATAGCTCAGTGAGTTCCACTTCAATTGACTTGAGGGTTTCAGGCACGTTTATCGAAATAATATCCACATCAGGAGGCATGCCATTCTTCAGCACGTATTCAGCAGCTTTTTGAGCAATAGTGGCGGTTACCTCTAACTCTTCAGGGGTAACAGAATCTTTCCATGATGCCCTTTCCAGAATTTTTCGTACGCAATAAGAAACTGCTATGGCAGGAATCTTATGGATAGCGGCTTCCAACGCAGCGCCTAAAGTGCCAGAATTCAAAAAATCATCAATCCCAAGGTTTGGACCCAAGTTTATTCCAGCCACAAGCATATCAGGAGAACGTTTCAGAATTTTGTTCACAGCCAGAAGAAAGGCATCAGCGGGCGTACCTGTTATGGCATATGCCTTTGACCCATTGCTGAGTTTTGTCTCTTTGACTTTGATGTGATCATAGGTGGTTAGGGCTTTTCCGATGCCGCTTCGCTCTTTTTCTGGAGCAACAACGATTACTTCGCCTAGTTTTTCTAGTTTCTGTTTTAGGGTGACTAAGCCGATGGATTGTACGCCGTCATCGTTGATTAATAGGATGGTAGGCATAATGAACCACTCATCTTGGACTTGAGTTTGAAGTTTTCCTTCAAAATAAACCTTTGTGCAAAGAATAAAGTCGTGTCAGAGTATGCGGCTATATCCGTAACGTATTCTAAAATCTTTGAATTCGCCAGTGTAACGTTCCCATCGAACTTCAATATGGTTTACTCTAGCGCCTGGAGGACCTCTTCTGCAAAATTCGATGAGCTTTTCCACGTCATCTTTTTCTCCCTCAAAAACTGCTTCAACTCTTCTGTCTGGTAGATTTCGCACCCATCCGCTAACGTTTCTTCTATTCGCTTCACGTCGAGTTTCAACTCTGAAAAAAACGCCTTGAACTCTTCCGCTCACGAAAACATGGGCTCTGACCCGCAATTTTTCCGCCTACCTTAAGCGATAAGCAAATGTAAGCATAGTCCATGCTATGGGGCGTGGCATGTGGATGCTCCAACGCCATAACAAATCTAAAGAATATTTTGTCTCAACTCGTGAGAATCCGCATCGTTTAAGAAGCCTTTCAATCGATTCAGAAGTGAAATAGGATACATGTGTTTCATCGTGAAAAGGTGTGTTAATTCGTATCGCTCTGCACAAGTTTTTAGTTAGTTTCGAGCTAAATATGGATGAAGCATTTGGCGTGGTAACAAAGAGTAAACCGCCATGTTTTAGCAACCTCCAAGCTTCTTTAAAGAATTTATCTGGCTCTGGAAGGTGCTCAACCAATTCACACGCTGTTATGACCTCAAAGAAATTGTCGGGAAACGGCAACGGGTTCTGTGCATCCGAAACAAAAATTTTAGCGTTTGGACACATTTTTTTAGCTTCATCTACTGCGTAAGAGCTGGTGTCAAATCCAAAAGGCTTCCATCCATGCTGATTCGCTATTTTCAAAAGGAAACTCTTGGCACATCCAGCGTCAAGCCAGCGTCCTGACTTATATCGACTGTGAAGGATGACATCTTTGAAATGGCTCCGCAACAAGTGACCAACAGTTTCCCATGTGTAGCCTCTCCTATAACCAGAACCGACACCGTAGAAGTATTTCTCTTCATACTCAGCTGGCAACTCAGAGCCTCTATTCTTTCGGGGTGTTGTTAGTTATGAAATGTTCATTATTAAGAATTTATTTTGTTCCTAAATTATTTTAGTTATTACTCCATAAGGGTATAGACGGAGGTTTAATTTGAGCAAGATTCACATCCCTCTCATTCTCGTAAATTTTAAAACATACTCTGCAGCCACTGGGCGCAAAGCCTTAGAACTCGCTAAAATCGCTGAGAAAGTCAGCTTGGAAACTGAAGTTTGCATAGGCTTAGCTCCTCAATTCGTTGATATAAAGTCAATCGCTGACACCGTGTCCCTTCCAGTTTTTGCACAGCACATCGATACAATAAAGCCAGGCAGCTTCACAGGTCACGTTCTCGCTGAATCGGTGAAAGAAGCGGGGGCAGTAGGAACGTTGATTAACCATTCGGAAATGCGATTGAAACTCGCTGAGATTGAGGCAACTATTGCGAGAGCACGGGAAGTTAATCTAACTTCAGTGGTTTGCGCAGATACCGCTGTTGTGAGTGCAAGGATAGCTGAATTTAAACCAGACATGATTGCGGTTGAGCCGCCTGAATTAATTGGAACAGGAATTCCCGTGGCTAAGGCTAAGCCAGAGGTTGTTACGAATGCTGTTAAGGTTGTTAAACAAACAAACCCCGATGTCGTTGTTCTTTGTGGAGCAGGACTAACTAAAGGCGAAGATGTGGCTGCAGCTCTGAGGCTTGGAACAGAAGGAGTTTTGGTGGCAAGTGGTATTGTGAAAGCGAAAGACCGATATGAAGCTCTGTTAGATTTTGCAGAGCATGTAACTAGCATGTAATAAAATATTTTTTATGAAGTAGAAGTGGTCTGCAAACTTTTTCATTTAGGAACCCGAAAATGTGACTCCTTCCCAGCACTGATGTATTCTCCACCATTATCACGAATAATAGACGCTATTTTCGCAAAATTTTCCGACCCCAAATATTGACGCGGCTTTATTCTGATATAGTCTCCCACATCTTCAAACGTTAACATCTCCTCTAAATTCTTAGGAAACCATGCCTGAACACTCTCAATCGTTCGTGCTTCAGTGGGTGCAGCGGTATGGGCGGGGGCAGCGGCTTCCCTCAACGCTTTCGTAATATCTGTGAGGTCCCTAGAAATCATGTTCAAAACGCTGAGAAGCTCATCAATTCGCTGTAGCAGTTCTTCTTGACTCAACTTTTTTTCACTCAAACACTATGCCTCCACGCATAACTATTTCATTATGCTCCTTCATTTGTTTTGTCCTTCATGCTCCATTTTAACGAAGAAGAAACTTTAAACCAGACACAGAGAGGTCAATTCTAGAGGTTTAAGCGTGCTGGAAATTGACGGCAGCCAAAAAAGTGGCAGCGGAACTATCCTACGCCTATCCATAGCCCTAGCCAGCATTCTAGGTGAACCACTACATCTTTACAACATCCGTAAAAAACGCCGCCAGCCCGGTCTACGCCCCCAACACCTCGAGGCTACGCTTACCGCTGCTAAACTTTGCAATGCTGAAATAAAGGGTGCCACATTGGGGTCTCGTGAACTCTGGTTTAAACCCAGCGAAGTCGTTGGTGGCGAGATAGAGGCTGAGATAGGCACCGCTGGCAGCATACCTATGTTGTTGCTGACTATTTTGCCTATTTGTGTCTCTGCTAAAAAAGCCGTACGTATCCATGTGGTTAAAGGTGGCACTGACGTTCGCCATGCGCCTACAATAAACTATCTGAAGCATGTTCTGCTTCCCATGCTTAAACGAATGGGCTTGAAGGTAGATTTAGCTGTTCAAAAATATGGTTATTACCCGAAAGGCATGGGAGAAATCTCCCTAGAAGTTCAGCCATGCCAGAAACTGAATCCACTACGTCTTGAAGAACACGGGACTATAGAGGAACTGCGCGGAGTCTCTGTGTGCACTTTCCTAGCAGAGCGAAAGGTTGCTGAACGCCAAGCCAAAGCAGCTAAGGATTATCTTAAAGCTCGTGGTTTCGAAGCTGACATAGAAGTGGTTAATGATGTTTCTAATCCTCTTCAGAAAGGAAGCTCCATAGTGTTATGGGCAAAAAGCGATACTGGCGCTCTTTTGGGAGGAGACGCTATTGGTGAACTTCGCAAACCAAGCGAAGCGGTGGGTCGTGAAGCCGCTGAAAACCTTTTCAAGGAGTTAAAGGCTGGAGCCACGGTGGACGTGCATTTAGCTGATATGCTGGTGCCTTACGTTGCATTGGCTGAAGGCAACTCCATCTATCTTGTTCGTTCTATGACGGAGCATCTGGATACAAATCTCTGGCTTGCTCAGAAGATTCTAGGCGTAAAGTTCAAAGTTACAAGGGTAGATAGGCTCTTTAGAATAGAGAAGAGAGGAACGTAAAAAGGGTAGAAATCAATAAGTCATTAACAAGAAAAAAAGCAATATTGAGTGGTGCCTCCCTTTAGATGCAGCGTTTATTATTCTATAACCGTTTAAGAATTAAATAAAACTAGCTTGCTTCAGTTTCTTTATAGTAAGCCTTCCATTATGCAGAGCTGTAGCCACCAGCACACCCGCCACTCCCATACTTCTCAGCTTTTCCAAGTCTTTAATGTCTCGTACGCCTCCACCAGTTAGCACCTCAACGCTGGTTTGTTCAAGAATCTCCTTCACTATCCCCAGATTAATTCCCTTATTCATTCCAACCCTTGCTAAATCTAAAACAATAATTTGGGCAACCCCCATTCCCTGAAAAGTCTTTGCGAGTTCCAATGGACTCCTCGACTTTATGTCAGGAAATTTGCTTATGATCTTTCCACCCTTTAAGTCGAGGCTAATAATAACTCTGTTCTTACCAAAGAGACTAACAGCCTCCTCAACAAAAGCTAGATTTTCTAAAGTTTCAGTACCTATTATGATCTTTGAAACCCCATTTTCTAACACTTCCCGCGCCTTTTCTAGGTCGCTTATGCCAGCGTCAACCATTAAATTTAGATCAGCCCTAGCCTTAATCCGTTTATAGAGGGAAAAATTTGCATTATTGCTTAATATCGCATCTAAATCAGCCATATAGAGTTCATCAAACCCAAGTGACCTAAATGTCAAAGCTACGTTCACTGGATCAGAAGATTTGCATAAAACGCTTTTTATCGGATAATACTTTTCTCTTTTGCCCCCAACAGCATGTACAACTACACCATTTAAAACATCGAGGACCGGAATGATTTTCATGGAACCTCCTCCAATATTAGATAGTGCAGAGGTAAAAGTTTGAAGCTTCTCATTTATGAATATATCACAGGAGGAGGATACGCGGGTAAAGAGATTTCGCCGAGCATTCTAAGTGAAGGATTTGGAATGTTAAGGGCGTTAATCTCAGACTTTAAAGCTGCTGGACATTTTGTGACAACCTTTCTTGACTCTAGACTCACCGCGTTCAGTTCGCTGGTTGATGCCGACGAAATAATTACTCCTTCTCCTAAAGAAGAATTAGAGAAAACTTTAACATCCCTCTCCGAATCAGCTGACGCCACTTATATAATTGCCCCAGAGTCTGCTCAAACATTACAAAGACTAGTGGAATGCATAGAGAAAGCTGGCGGCGTCTCCCTTAATTGCAGTGCTACAGCAATAGAGAAAATCTCAAATAAACATACGCTTTACGATGAGTTGAAAAGAATTGGAATACGAACCCCTGACACATTAATGGTTGACTCATGTGAGGATATTAAAGAAATTAAACACTCCGTTAGTGAATTGGGTTTTCCGCTTATCTTTAAGCCTATTGATGGTGTAGGCTGTCAGGGATTAAGCATTGTAAGGAATGAAAAGCAAATAAAAAGCGCCCTTGATAAGCTGATGAAAGAATCGTTAGGTAGATATTTCTTAGCCCAGAAGTTTGTTAAGGGCACAGCTTCCAGCGTTAGCTTAATCTCAACCGAAGAGGAGGCATTGCCACTAACGTTAAATGAACAAATAGTTACTTTATCGCCGCCCAGCTCTGACTCAGCTTATACTGGTGGCATAGTTCCTCTTCACCATCCCTTGTTAGAAGATGCTTTAGAAACGGCGCAAAGAATTGTAGAGTTGTTTAAGGGACTTAGAGGCTACATTGGAGTAGACATGGTTCTAACAAATGATGAACCTGTGGTGATGGAGATTAACCCTAGACTCACAACCTCCTATATCGGCTTGAGAAAAGTCATAAATTTTAATCTAGCCCAAGCAATAGTCAACGCCGTGCTAAAGCATGAACTCCCCGACAACGTGCAAAGCGGGGGATATGCATTTTTTTCCAAAGTAAAAGTTCCCACATCGTTAAGTAAATTCCATCATAAAATATGTAAATTAAAGGAAATTGTCTCGCCGCCCTTTTCCAGCATAGGTGAGAACAATGCCTATGCACTTCTCATTGCCCATTCGACCAAATTAAAAAGTGCTAAAACAAAGCTGTATGAGACCACAAAATGTCTCATAAACATGGCGTCAGAGAGTTGAAAAAATGAATGTTTTAGGTTGGGACATAGGAGGAGTAAACACTAAAGCAGCTTTTATAAAAACCCAGAAAGGCACGGTTGGAGAACTCAAGACCGCAATAGAATATTTCCCGGTATGGAAAAGAGGAAAAGAAAAGCTTCCAGCTGTTCTTGAAAAACTGAAAAAGCAATTGGCAAGCTCAACCAAGTTGGATGGAGTAGGAGTCACTATGACAGCCGAATTATCTGATGCATATCAGACAAAAAGGAACGGAGTTAACCATATCCTCACTTGCGTAGAACAAGCTTTCACTAACACGCCAATTTACGTTCTAGATGTGGAATCAAACCTGAAGTCGATTGAGGAAGCGAGGCGGGAGCCGCTTAAAGTCGCAGCTGCCAATTGGTCAGCCACAGGATGGATGGTGTCCCAATCAATTAAGGATTGCTTTATAATTGATATTGGAAGCACCACGACAAGTATTATCCCAGTGATTGATGGGAAAGTCGTTGCAGCGGGCAAAACCGATCTCGAGAAGCTTTTAAACGGAGAATTAGTTTACACAGGAGCCTTACGTACGAATGTCGCTGCTATTGTAGATTCCATCCCAGTTAGAGGTGGAACTGCCCGTGTTTCATCTGAGCTATTTGCTTTGTCTGGCGACGTACATCTAATCTTAGGCAACATTAACGAGGAAGACTATACCGTTGAAACAGCGGATGGTCGAGGAACAACAAAGCTAGAAGCTATGGCTAGATTGGCACGTGTAGTTTGCGCTGACATTGAAATGCTAAACGAAGAGGAAATAGTTAAGATGGCTAACTACATTTACGAGGCGCAGATTAAGCAGATTGCAGACGGATTAAGACAAGTCCATAATAGGATAAAGCCTCGTATGAAAGACAAGGTTCCCGTTGTAGTCACGGGTTTAGGCAGAGACTTTTTAGCTAGGAAGGCAGCTCAGAAAGCAGGCTTCAAAGAGATTATCAATCTTGCAGAATTACTTGGTGACGAGGCTGCCGTTGTCTCCACTTCAGTTGGTGTTGCTTTAATGGTGGCAAGTAAGCTGGAGGGCAAAGTGATAAGATGGTAGCGGTCATAAAAGTTGGAGGAAGCTTGGCTGAAGACTCTGCGAGCCTAATTACTTTATGTCAAAAATTAGGGACGCTCGCAAAATTTTATAGAATGCTCATCGTGCCGGGAGGAGGTAAATTTGCTGATGTCGTAAGGGAGTTTTACCGTAATTTTGATGTATCTGAGACTGTTGCGCATAAAATGGCTATTCTTAGCATGGATCAGTTTGGAATGTTCCTCTCGGGTATTACGCCGAACTCGCAGACCGCTTATGGGTTAGAGGAGGCTAGGAGCCTTTCTTCTACTGGAATTTTACCTATAATTTTGCCTTCCAAATTAATGTTTCAAAAAGACCCGTTAAAGCATTCGTGGAATGTAACCTCTGATTCCATAGCCGCCTACATTGCAGGTCTGTTACTTGCGAAAAAGCTGATTTTGGTCACTGATGTGGACGGAATTTTCACTGAAGACCCGAAAAAGGATTTGAACGCTAAAATGATAAAGAAGTTGTCAGTTAATGAGCTATTAGATTGGAATAAGAGAACAAGTGTTGACAAATTCTTACCTAGAATGCTTTTGAAAATAAGAATAGATTGCTATGTGGTTAACGGTAAGCATCCTGAAAGGATTAAAGCGATTTTGGAAGATAAGAAAACAATTTGCACGCAAATCATAATCTAGTCACTTACTTTCATATTCATG
>Ga0180300_10000860_pt1 | contig 13812 bp, 14 predicted proteins | sample GuaBasSediGuay15_FD_121798 | JGI IMG/M metagenome (GOLD analysis project Ga0180300, IMG submission 121798) | Subseafloor sediment microbial communities from Guaymas Basin, Gulf of California, Mexico - Guay15, Core 4569-2, 21-24 cm | ecosystem: Environmental > Aquatic > Marine > Hydrothermal... | reverse complement strand
GGAAGAGCTGTTCCAATACCTTTTCCTGAAATTGCTATTGATGTGGACAAGAAAGAGGACTTAATCTTTGTAAGAAAGATAATGGAGAAATTAAAAGATGAGAGAACTACCCCTTGAGTTAATGTTTAATGAGGAAGCTGAAATAGAAAAAATAACCAGATTTATAAAAAATCATCTTAATAAATTTGGAAGGAGTGGAGTTATATTGGGAGTGAGTGGGGGAGTGGATTCTGGTGTTGTATTGAAGTTACTTTTGAGATCTCTTCCTAAAGAAAAGATCTTTGCTTTAATTTTGCCAGATAGAGATACTGAAAAAAAGAGTGTTTCTCTTGCTCTCTCTTTACTAAAAGAGGAAGAAGTATCATACAAAATCATAAACATTTCTTCAATACTTTCAAAATTTGGAATTTATAGGAAACTACCCTATTGGTTGCTTCCCACAAGAAAGATGAGGGAGAATATTACGAGGAAGTTTTATAACGATTATACAAAGAGATTTAAAAAATCTCCCTTCTTTCTTGGATTGAAGGTTCCTGAAGAGTTGTTAGAAGATAAGTGGTTTTTGAAAGGTATTGCATATCATAGAATAAAACATAGAATAAGGATGGTTACACTTTACTACTATGCAGAACTAAAGAACCTGCTTGTTGCAGGCACGTGTAACAAAACTGAAAAACTTCTCGGGTTCTTCGTAAAGTATGGGGATTCTGCAGTGGATTTAGATCCCATTGCCCATCTCTTTAAAACACAGGTCTTCAAACTTGCTGAAAGACTTGATGTACCAGATGAGATAATTAATAGACCACCGTCTCCAGATTTAATCCCGGGCATCACAGATGAATTCGCCATGGGTTTGTCATATGAGCTGGTTGATAGGATACTTGTAAGGCTCATAAATGGGGAGGATCCAGCAGAAATAGCAAAAATTGTTAATCTCAATGTGGAAAAGGTCAAAATCTTAAAGGAGGCGATGGAAAATTCGCTACATATGGGATCTCTTCCACCTTCACTTACTTAATCTTTTCTTTCAATGTCTATTACAACCCCTTCCATTGTCCAGTAATCTGATTCTAAAGTGAGTATTCCACCTATTTTAAAGTAATCTTTACCATACTTTAGATTTCTCGATTTAAAAGTGAATTTAGCGGTTATATCCACGAGAACGGGTTCTTCGGCAATAACTACTCTTCCATCTGAGGTTTCTACCCATTTTTTTGAAGGTTCAATTTTTGGTTCCTCTATTATGCTTCCAAAGTATCTTCCAGATTTGTCTATTATTCTATCTCCCTTTTTTACTGCCTTTGCAATTTCTGGAGAGATCTCCGTGAGTTTCATAGTAATGAGGTAGTTATTTAGAACTACCTCATTTTTTGAAAACATCGGTTTTAAAAAGTAAAATCCAACAACCAGAATAAGTATAAATACTAATATGTCAAAGATGTTGAATAATCCAAATAGTTTGAACTTTATAAGTTTATTGTTTCTTTCCATATCTTTCCTCCTAAGTGTCTGATTTTCTCATGTAAATTGTAGTAGCCTCTTTCAATATGATATATCTTTTTTATTATAGTCTCTCCCTCTGCTCTTAATCCTGCAAGGACAAGTGCTGCGCCAGCTCTGAGATCAGTAGCAGTTACCTCTGTTCCTATTAGTTGTGCAACCCCTTCTACAAAGGCAGTCCTTCCCTCCACTCTTATCTTTGCGCCCATTTTTCTTAATTCAGGAACAACCATAAATCTATTCTCAAACACAGTCTCTGTAATAAGACTGACCCCTTCGGCTATTGTTGCAAGAGCAAGCATTTGAGATTGTAAATCTGTGGGAAATCCAGGAAACGGCATTGTTCTTATTTCAAACTTTTTAGGCCTCTTTTTAGCTATCACCCTTAGGATCTTTCCGTTCTCTACTTTTATATTAACGCCAATTTCCCTCAACTTGAATACAAGGGGTATTATATGTTCAAATATGACTGGTTTTATAGTTATATCTCCCCCTGTAATGGCAGCTCCTATCATAAAGGTTCCAATCTCTACCCTATCGGGGGATAGCGTAAAATCTGTACCGTGAAGTTTTTTTACTCCCTCCACCCTTATACATTTTGTGCCTGCACCCTCTATCTTTCCACCCATTGAATTTAAGAAGTTTGCAAGTTCAACTACTTCTGGCTCCTGTGCGGCATTTTCAATAAAAGTTTCTCCTTCTGCAAAGACAGAGGCAAGCAGTATGTTTTCTGTAGCTCCAACAGATGGGTAATCAAGATATATCTTCGCTCCCCTCATCTTCTTTACCTTTCCCTCTATCAGGGTGCCAAGAGCCTTAACATCTGCTCCAAGTGCCTTAAATCCCTTTATGTGAAGATCTACAGGTCGCGATCCTATATGACATCCTCCAGGGAATGGAAGTCTTACTTTTCCAACACGGGAAAGAAGAGAGCCTACAAGAGTTATGCTTCCCCTTATTTTGCTTGCTCTTTCATCAGTGATTTCCCAGTTTAAATTTCCAGCTTCCACGCTTACTGTTCCATCCTTTAGATGTTTTACTTTTGCACCCACTCCTCTTATTACTTCAATAAGGGTTTCCACATCCAGTAGTCTTGGTACGTTTCTTATATAGACAGGCTCATCAGTAAGGAGACTTGCTGAAATAAGAGGAAGTGCTCCATTTTTTGATCCTTGTGCTGTTATCTCACCTTTAAGTCTGTTTCCGCCTTCTATTCTATATATTTCCATATAAATACTCCTTTATTATCTTTAATATTCTTTCAGATGCTCTACCATCACCAAAGGGATTATTTTTAACCCTGGGTTTCCATCCATTTTTTATAATTTTTATAGCTTCATTAACAATCCTTTCTCTTTTAGTTCCCACAAGAAAAACAAAGCCACTTTCAATTGCTTCGGGTCTTTCTGTTTCATCCCTTAAAAGAAGCATGGGTCTTTGAAGAGTAGGTATCTCTTCCTGTATTCCACCAGAATCTGACAAAATCAAGAAACTTCTTTTAAGAAGATGTACGAAGTCTACATAATTTAGAGGTTCTACAATTTTTACGTTGCTTAAATTGGAAATTATGGGAAGGATCTTTTCTCTGACTATAGGATTTTTATGCAATGGAAAGACAAAGTATACTTCCTCCGGGAATTTAAGTGCTATCTCTTTTATAGAGAGTGCTATATTTTTAAGTCCCTTATCCCAGTTTTCTCTCCTGTGGGCAGTCACAACTATCAATTTCCTGTGGTTGGGAATTTCAAAAAGGGGACGCCTGTTCATTTCAAGAATCTTTAATACAGCATCGACCACAGTGTTTCCTGTGACAAATATATTTTTCTCATCCACCCCTTCTCTTAATAAGTTCTCTCTTGCTATCTCAGTTGGAGCAAAGTGTAAAGTTGCAAGTTTACCTACAAGGGTTCTATTCATTTCTTCAGGAAATGGAAAGTATCTATTGTGTGTTCTTAAACCTGCTTCTACATGAGCAAGGGGTATCTTATAATAGAATGAGACAAGGGAGGATACAAAAGTTGTTGTTGTATCTCCCTGAACAAGAACAAGATCAAATCTTTCTTTCATCAAAATTTTATCCAATTTTTCAAGTATTCTCTCTGTTATTTCCGATAGAGTTTGTTTTTCCTTCATGATGTTTAATGAATAGTTTGGAGATATTTGAAAAACTGGAAAGAGATCTTCTGCCATTTCTTTATGTTGTCCTGTAAAGATTATTTTTAATTCAATATCTTTCTCTTCTTCCATAACTTTTATTAGAGGAAAGAGCTTTATAACTTCTGGTCTTGTTCCAAATACCACACCTATTCTTTTCATAGAGAAAACCTCTTTAGTATTATTATGGAGAGGATAGAGAAGAATATGGTTACAAGATAAAGTATTAAAATTACCTGCTCCTGTTTCAGTCCGCTGAATAAGAGTTTGTAATGTATATGCTCCATATCTCCTTCAAATATATTTCTTCCCTTCCTCGCTCTTCTTATAATTGAGGAAAATGTATCTACTATTGGAAATCCTAAGGCAAGAATTGCAACAAAAAGTATCACAGATGTTGTTGTCTTTAATGCACCCCATACAGCTATCTCACCTACTATAAAGCCGAGAAGAAGTGATCCAGAATCCCCAAGGTACACCTTTGCTGGAGGAAAGTTAAACATAAGGAAGCCAAGTGTGAGTCCAGTTAGTCCAAAGCATAAACTGGCAACAATGAAAAGCCCCTTCTCTATGGCGACAAATGCAAGGGTTGCTGTGACTATCCCCACTACCCCAGAAGCAAGTCCATCAAGACCATCTATTAAGTTTATGGCATTGGTTATTCCTATAACCCAGAGAAGTGTAAAGGGTATACTCAGCCATCCAAGGGTTATATATCCGCCCTGAGGATTGGTTATGAAGTTGACCTTAATCCCAAAAAGTATGGGTATCACTGCTCCACCAATTTCTCCAAGGAGTTTTTGCCATGGTCTTATGTTGAATTTGTCATCTATGAGTCCTGTAAGAAAAACAACAGTTCCGCCAAGAATAAGTGAGAGTATTTCCAGAGATGGATTTATTATGTAGAGAACTATAGAGATTATAAGAAATGAAAAGTATATTGTTAATCCCCCGGTTCTTGGAATTGCTTTTGGTGTTATCTTTTCTCTTTCCCCTCTTCTTTCATGAGGTTTATCGAGTATCTTAAACCTATTTCCAATATATATGGATAATGGAGTAAATACAGATGATGATATAAAGCCTATAAAAAGATAGTAAACGTGTGGAAGTATATTTTTCATCTACTTTGTTCCAAACAGTCTATCTCCAGCGTCACCAAGACCAGGGACTATGTACCCATGATCATTCAATCTTTCATCTATGGCTATGGTATAGATTGGAATATCTGGATAGAACTTTACCACATAATCAAGTCCTTCTGGAGCTGAAACAAGACATATTACATCAATATCTTTAACCCCCTTCTCTTCCAGTATTTCCACTCCTTTTACTATAGACCCACCAGTTGCCAGCATGGGATCAAGGAGAAAAACCTTTGTTTCGTTAATTCTTTCGGGGAGTTTAACATAGTATGTTACAGGTTTAAGTGTTTCAGGGTCTCTGTAGAGTCCAATATGTCCTACTCTTGCATTAGGTATTAACTCAAGTATTCCATCACTCATAACCAAACCAGCTCTCAGTATTGAAACAAGGGTTATCTCTGTAGAGAGTATGAGCCCTGTTGTTTTTGAAATAGGAGTTTCTATTTCAGTTTCCTTTAGTGGTAAATTTCTTGTTATTTCATAAGCCATCAATGCCGATGTCTCTTTCACAAGTTCTCTAAATTCCTTTGGTTTTGTATTTTTGTCCCTCAGATATGTTAATTTATGTTTTATTAAGGAATGGTTAAGTAGATGCACATTTTTCCAGTTCATCTTACCTCCTTTCAATCTTTAAAAATTATATCACAATTTGATAAATACCGCTCCTTCTATATCCTTTGAGAGAGTGGCTATCTTTTCTTTAAATTTTAATTTAGTTTCAATGTTATCTATTTTCTCTAAAGTAAATTCTGGGTATTCGAATATGAGTCTGCCCCCTTTTTTTAAATATTTTACCGACTCCGTAAGGAGAATCTTTATAAATTTAAGACCATCCTTTCCACCATTTAGAGCTTCAAGCGGCTCTCTTTTCACATCGTCATCAAGCTCATCAAGCATGCTCTCTGGAATATAGGGTGGATTGGAGATAATTAAATCAAATTCTCCTTCTACCTTTTCAAACATATTGCTTTTAACAACTCTTCCAGAAATTCCAAATTTATCAAGATTTGCCTTAATGTTTTTTATTGCTATGGAGTTTATATCGACAAACATGCAGTTCTTAACTACTTCTTCAAGCATTAAACTTATTCCCATAACTCCTGTTCCTGCACACATATCAAGGCAATTTTCAAATCTCTCCGTTTTGTTTACTATATGGTGCATGATCTCCTCTGTTTCAAATCTCGGGATAAAGACGCCGTCAAACACCAGAAATTTTCTTGACAGGAATATCCTTTCACCTGTTACATATGATAAAGGTTTTCCTTTTTTTCTTTCTTCAAACTTCCATATTATCTCGTTAGTATCTTTGTAAGATAGTTCTTCGTTTATTTTCAGTATAAATTCTTCTTTACTCAAACCCAGATGAGTGGAAATAATAATTTCAGATTCAAGATAAGGGTTTTTTGTTTCTGAAAGAAGTTTTCTTCCAAGTTTAAGGAGGTCAAATACTCTATAGGTTGAGTTCTTCAATTTTCCTCTTTCTGTCTTCCTCTTTAAGTGCATTGATGAGTTCATCAATGTTACCTTCCAGTATTTCAGGGAGATTATATAGGGAAAGACCTATTCTGTGGTCTGTAACTCTGTTTTGCGGAAAGTTGTATGTTCTTATCTTTTCACTTCTCTCTCCCCACCCAACCTGTTTCTTTCTCTCTCTACTTATTTCCTCTTCCTTTTTCTTCTGATGCATATCAAATAGTCTTGCCTTAAGGATTTTGAGAGCCCTCTCTTTGTTTTTAAGCTGAGATCTTTCATCCTGGCATGTAACAACAATTCCTGTGGGGATATGAGTTATTCTAACTGCTGATTCAGTTTTTTGAACACATTGACCACCATGTCCACTTGCTCTGAAAACATCTATTCTTAAATCCTCTGGATCTATTTTTACATCAATATCTTCTGCTTCAGAGAAAACTGCCACAGTTACTGTAGATGTATGAATTCTTCCAGAAGCTTCAGTTACAGGAACTCTTTGAACTCTATGCACTCCACTTTCAAACTTTAGGTCGCCATAGGCACCTTTTCCTATTACAGAAAAAATTATTTCTTTATACCCTCCAAGATCAGTTGGATGGGAATCCATAACCTCTATTTTCCATCCCCTTTTCTCTGCATAATAGGCGTACATTCTAAAAAGATCTGCTGCAAATAGAGCTGCTTCTTCCCCTCCTGCTGCTGCTCTTATCTCCATTATTGCATTTCTTTCGTCTCTCGGATCCTTTGGAATGAGAAGGAGAAGTAATTTATTATTTAGCTCTTCTTCCTCTTCCTTAAGCTTTTCAAGTTCTTCTTCTGCAAGTTCTTTCATTTCTTCATCCTTTAAAAGTGTTTCTGTTTCAGCTATATTTTTTCTAACCTCTTTAAGTTTTCTATAGGTTTCCACTATTTCTGAAAGTTCTCCCCTCTCCTTTACATATCTATTTAGAAGCTCAGGATTTTTGTAAATCTCTTCATCATACAACTTTTTTTCTATTTCCTGATATCTTGATTCAATTTCTTTTAATTTCTCCTCAATTCCCATGTTTCACCATCCTTAATAGTAGTATTTTTGTATTAAAGGTAACCTTACCAGAAGGGGTATCTCCCCATATTTCCTTTACATGGAAACCTCTAAATTTAAGAAACTCCTTTACTCCATAGGGTGTAAAGAGTTTTTTCTTTTCGTAAAAGACTTCTTTGCTATTTAAATTAATGTTTTCTATCAGGACATAATCGTTCTCTACATCTAAATTATAGATTAGAAGAGTCTTACCCTTTACTTCTATACCTTTTACAATGTAATAAAATAGATTTTCACACTCTGTATAAATTTCTCCATCAATTCCTTTCTTTATTTTTTCCCAGTCAACAGATTGATTTTCAAATAGTGAAGGTAGGAATAAAGGATTTTTTACAATTTCTCCTTTTTCTATAAAGTCTTTATATGATAATACATTGAGATTCTTTTCTTCTATCAGTTTTTGCCATTCTCTAATTCTTTCTTCTACCCCATTATTTCCTTTCTCTCTGTATAATATCAGGTTTATCTGGCACTATGTGATGTCTTCTACATCTTGCCTCATACTTCTCCTGCGCTCCTATCACAACAATAGGGTCATAATAGGATGCTGGTTTTCCGTCTATTATTCTCTGAGTTCTTGTTGCTTCTTCACCACACACCATACATATAGCTGTCAATTTATCAACCTTTTCAGCTCTGGCAAGAAGTGCTGGCATTGGTCCAAATGGTTCTCCTCTGAAATCAAGATCAAGACCTGCCACTATGACTCTAATTCCTCTATCAGCTAAAAACTCAATTACATCTACAATTTTTTCAGAAAAGAACTGTGCTTCATCAATTGCTACAACCTGCGTATCATCATCTATCTTTGCGATTATTTCTTCTGGATGATCAACACTTATTGCTTCAACCTTTGCTCCTGAATGAGAAACTACCTTTGCTTCATCGTATCTGGTATCAAGGGAAGATTTAAAGACCTGAACTTTTTGCCTTGCAATTTTCGCTCTTCTCACCCTTCTTATAAGTTCTTCGCTCTTACCCGAGAACATACATCCAGCAATTACTTCAATCCACCCCTTTTTCATTAAGATTCCTCCTCGGGCACGATTGTATTTAGAAATTCTTTGTTGCTTTTAGTTTTTATAAGCATGTCTGCAAGCTTTTGAAGTGCCTCAAAGGTATCTGCATTAGCAAGTACTTTTCTTAAGACCCATATTCTCCTGTATTCTTCTGGATCATATAGAAGTTCCTCTCTTCTTGTTCCAGATTTCTTTACATCTATTGCCGGGAAGACTCTTCTTTCAGCAATTCTTCTATCGAGAACGAGTTCCATGTTACCTGTTCCTTTGAATTCCTCATAGATTACTTCGTCCATCTTACTTCCAGTTTCTATAAGAGCCGTTGCAAGTACTGTGAGGCTTCCACCCTCTTCAATATTTCTTGCAGCACCAAGAAACTTTTTTGGTCCACGTATTGCAGCAGGATCAAGTCCTCCAGATAGGGTTCTTCCAGAAGGTTGAGTTATTAAATTATATGCCCTTGTAAGTCTCGTTATTCCATCGAGGAGAATCATGACATCGTGTCCCATCTCAACAAGTCTTTTTGCTCTTTCAAGCACAAGTTCTGTAACTCTCACATGGTTTTCTGGTGGAAGATCAAAGGTTGATGCTATCACTTCTCCCTTAACGGATCTCTCCATGTCTGTTACCTCTTCTGGTCTTTCGTCTACAAGGAGTACCATAAGTTTTATCTCAGGGTGGTTTGTTTCTACAGAGTGAGCTATTTTCTTCATAAGAGTTGTCTTACCAGCTTTTGGTGGGGAAACGATTAATCCTCTTTGACCCTTTCCAAGCGGTGCTATTAATTCAATAAGTCTTATGGCTAAATCTCCATTGGGTGTTTCAAGTCTTATCCTCTCATTAGGGAATATTGGTGTTAGAGTTTCAAATACGGGTCTTCTCCTTGCCTGTTCAGGAAGGAGACCATTTATAGATATGATTTTTAAAAGTGCCGGGTATTTATCCTTTTCTGGTGGTTTCCTTACCCAGCCTTCAATTTCATCTCCAACTCTTAGATTAAACCTCTTTATCTGTGAGGGAGCAACATATATGTCTGAGGAAGATGGTGTGTACTTTGTTCTTAAAAACCCATAACCCTCGGGAAGAATTTCAAGTATCCCTTTTGCTATATATTGTTCTTCCTTTGGTATGTAGGGAAAATAATCGCTTTTTCTTTCAGGTTTAACCTCTACTTTAACTGCATTCTCTTTTTTTGTCTCATCTTTACCTGCCTCTGACTCACTCATTTTCTCCAGGATCTTTTTTATCAATTCATTTTTTCTATAATGAGAGTAATTCTTAACTTTTAGATCCTGAGAAATTTTGTAGAGTTCTTTCATAGTTTTTTTCTTTAATTCTTCTTCTCTCATTCTTTTATACCTCCAATTTAAATTTCAAATTAATGTAAAAATCTGAGGAAAAACGGTAAGAATACCAGGGATATAATACTCATCAGTTTTAATAGTATGTTTATGGAAGGTCCAGCAGTATCTTTGAATGGATCACCCACTGTATCTCCTGCCACTGCGGCCTTATGGGCAGGAGAACCCTTTCCACCAAAGAGTCCCCTCTCTATAAGTTTCTTCGCGTTATCCCATGAACCACCGGCATTTGCCATAAATATTGCAAGAAGCGCTCCACTGACAAGTGCTCCTGCAAGGAAACCACCTAAACCATCTTTGCCAAAGAGGAACACCATTATAAAAGGAGAGGCTATTGTTATAAGAGATGGTATAATCATTTCCTTTAAAGCTCCCTGTGTGGAAATATCAACACATTTTTCGTATTCTGGTTCAGCTTTTCCTTCCATTATTCCCGGAATTTCCTTGAATTGTCTTCTAACCTCCTCTACCATTTTATGTGCTGCTTTTTCCACAGCCGAGAGAGCGTAACTTGAAAAAAGATATGGAAGCATTCCACCTATAAACATTGCTGCAACAACATTTGGACTTAAAATACTTATTATGGATAATTTTGCAGTTTGGGCGTAGGCAACAAAGAGAGCAAGTGCGGTTAGAACAGCTGATCCAATGGCAAAACCTTTCCCCATTGCTGCTGTTGTGTTTCCAAAGGCATCAAGGGAGTCTGTAATTTCTCTTACCTTTGGATCTTGATGGCTCATCTCTGCAATTCCACCCGCGTTATCTGCAATAGGACCATATGCATCAACTGATAGTGACATTCCCAATGTCGAAAGCATACCTAAACCTGCAAGAGCTATTCCATATATTCCTGCAAATCTATAAGCTCCCCATATGGAGAGAGCAAGTATAAGAATGGGAAATATTGTACTTTCCATCCCTACTGATATTCCAGCTAATATATTTGTAGCTGTACCTGTAGTAGAAGCCTTTGCAATTCTTTTTATTGGATTTCCACCTGTATAATATTCTGTAATTAGGCCTATGGCTACACCACTTATAAGTCCAAGAAAAGTGGCATAGAAAGGCTCAAGACTTCCAAGATACACATTAGTAACAATATAACCTGCAATTGTAAATAGTATTGCTGTGAAGAATGTTCCTCCCCTTAAAGCATATTGAGGAGTTATATTTGTTCCAAGCTTTGATGAGAATTTCACGTAGAGAACTCCAATAATAGAAGATATGAGACCTATTGCTACAAGAATTAATGGATAGAATATTCCTTTTTCTCCGAAGGGAGCTGTTTTTGATAATGCATAGGCAATAACTATTGAGGAGACCGTTGCACCTACATATGATTCATACAGGTCTGCTCCCATTCCAGCCACATCGCCAACATTATCACCTACATTATCTGCTATAGTTGCCGGATTTCTTGGATCATCCTCAGGGATTCCTGCTTCAACTTTTCCTACAAGGTCTGCCCCAACATCTGCAGCCTTGGTGAATATTCCCCCACCCACTCTTGCAAACAGTGCAACAAAGCTTGCACCCATTGAATAGCCAGTGATCAATGAAAGAACACTCGTAGTTTTAATGAAACTTGCACCAATAAAATATACTATAACTAACCCCAAGATTCCTAAAGATGATACAGTTATACCCATAACTGCACCACCGGAGAAAGCTACATCAATAGCTTTTCCAGCAGAATGCCTTGCTGCGTTTGTTGTTCTTACATTTGCCCGGGTAGCAACTGTCATTCCTACAAAACCAGAGAAAGCAGAGAGAAATGTTCCAAATATATAGGAAACCGCAACCCATGGATGGATGAGAATACCTACAATTACAGCAAAGATGAAAACTATTACGCCCATTACTTTCCATTCTCTTACAAGAAAAGCAGATGCCCCCTTTCTAATAGCTATGGAAATCTTTTTCATTTCCTGTGTCCCTTCAGGGTTTCTTAGCACTTCCCAGATGAGAAGAACTGCAAAAACAACCCCAATAATAGCAGCAGAAAATGGATAAATAAGTGAACTCATATTATCCTCCTTAGTTCTGGAGCCAGCGGCCCGACTCGAACGGGCGACCAACTGATTACGAATCAGTTGCTCTACCTCTGAGCTACGCTGGCAAAATTGGGAAGAGGCTTCTGGAGCGGGAGACGGGATTCGAACCCGCGGCAGCCACCTTGGCAAGGTGGTGCTCTACCTCTGAGCTACTCCCGCATGGCGGGATCGACGGGATTCGAACCCGCGATCTCCAGCGTGACAGGCTGGCGTGTTAGACCACTACACCACGACCCCGCGTAAATATTTGCTCAGTGGTGGGCGAAACAGGATTCGAACCTGTGACCCCTTGCTTGTGAAGCAAGTGCTCTACCACTGAGCCATTCGCCCTGCTATATTATTCTAATAAAAAATTACCTTTTGTCAAGTAATTGTATAAGTCCACAACATACCCACCAAATCCAAACTCATATATATGCATTATTTTTGCTAAGTATTTCAATGCGATTCTGAGGCTTTTCATTCAGTTTTTGACCTTCTTTTCGAGCTCTTTTATAAACTTTTCCTCATCCTTTGGATCTGGAGTTACTCCATACTTCCTCTTCTTCGTTTTAATAAGTAAAACATTGCTTCCTGCACTTGTTGCATACATTCTAACCATACCTTCATCTGAATAGTAAACATTTCCCAAAGAAAAACCGGGAAATCTCTTACTCGCCAAAGGATTAAAGACAAGATTTTTCTTCTCCCAACTCTCTATATCCTCATACTTAATTACATCATGGTACCCTCCGCATATAAGGTGTAGTCCATCTTCTCTAAATTCATACCTCATTGATCTGTAAATCACAAGAAGGTATCCGAATATAATCATGATTATAACCATTAAAAGAGCAGTGACTATTAATCCTGATAGTCCTTTAAGATTTCGATATTTAAAAATTGGATAAATAGTGAATATAAATAATATTAATGCACCAATCTCTATTCCAATGAGAGTTGCATAAGCCCAAATGCTAAACTTTGGATAGAATACAATTTCTTCCATCCACACCTCCTATTAATTAAAGGATGTAAGGAAGGAAGATAGAGAAAATGACCCAGACAGAAGTTATCACGATAAACATTATAATAGATCTTGAAAACTCCTTTGTCCTTTTCTCTTTATCCACTATCTTAAGGATTCTATAAAAGATAAAGGAGAAAGCTAAACCAATAACTACAAATCCGATACCTCCCACTGTATTTACTTTTCTCCACAGAATTGGGTTGTTAAGCGTTCTTGAAGTTCTTATTCCTATAAAACTATTTTGTGGAATAAATGGCATGATTGCTCCTGTAATTAAAGTTGCCAATGAAATTACTAAAATTAAGATGATGAGAGGATTTGTTATTGTAAATGTTTTAGAAACGCCTTTCCTTTCTCTTGCCACTTTTTTAGAGTAGATTATACTTATAATCAATCCTATTCCTATAGCAGCAAGGAAAAACGCTGGATAAAATTTGAACCATAACCTGAATTTTAGAAGATATGAAACTATTGACATAAAAATAAGGAATCCGCCCACTATTAGAAAAATAAAACCTGCAAACCTATTTGATTTTTTCCACACTACCTCATCTGAGAGTGTTTCCTCTGTTCTAAAACCAACAAAGAAATTCTTTTTAACAAAGAACATAAGAGGTGAGAGTGAGGTTATTATTATTGCTGGAATTAAACAGGCAATCAAATCTTTCATTTTTCCCTCCACTAAGGTGTGTTAGAGTATTGATAAGCAGAGTTTGCTAAATGTAAGTAACTTACACTTTCTACAGCTATAGCTCCAGCAGCTACATATAACGTACTCACCAGAAATATCGCTACAACTACAATAGGTACAACACTCTTTGGATCTGCTTCTCCACCACCTACAGGTTCAATTGTTGGAGATTCATATCTCTCCATTCACACCTCCTAAAATATATAAGCAAAATTAGTTAAATGTATAGAAACTACCAACAAAAGAATCTTTATTAGTGTATTTGAAATTATAAATAATGCAGAATTTAATAAATATAAGAAGTATAAAGAGAACACAGGAT
>Ga0180300_10000859_pt1 | contig 13824 bp, 17 predicted proteins | sample GuaBasSediGuay15_FD_121798 | JGI IMG/M metagenome (GOLD analysis project Ga0180300, IMG submission 121798) | Subseafloor sediment microbial communities from Guaymas Basin, Gulf of California, Mexico - Guay15, Core 4569-2, 21-24 cm | ecosystem: Environmental > Aquatic > Marine > Hydrothermal... | reverse complement strand
TCCTTCAACAGAAGGGAGCTGGCTTCGCAGTTAAGGAGTTCCGCCGCCGCCTCTGTGGCCTTCCTCTTGACATACTCAAAGTCAAGGGAGGAGTTGAGCAATCCGCTTAACCTGGAGAGGGTCTTTAGCCTGCTGCACTTCTCCCTCATCATTGCAAGCTCAGCCTTAAGGCGCTGAAGATCTTGCTCCCTCTCTTTCCGTAAGACTTGCTCTGCTTGGGCCCTGATATCCTCCCCCCTCAACCGTCAACCTCCTTTAACACGATCTTTTCTTCGGAGAGGGCCAACAACTTGAAGTTGGCTTTAATGATCTTTTGCTCGCCAAAGATATTTTCCAATCGCCACATCTGACCATCAGGTTCTATAAGGTATACCGCCTCTAAAAGGAGCTCCTCCTTTCCATCCTTTTCTAAATAGACATTGGCCTCACACATCGACTACCTCCTTCAACTGTTTTGATACAAGATCTTCCACTAAATGAGGTAAGGGCTGATGGGTCACCCCTACAATGGATACCTTCTCTTGAGAAAGGGGAAGTAAGATCTTGTGAGCAGGGCTGGAGGATATGGCTTCGGCCATCTTAGGTGTCAATTCACCCATCATGGAATTGGCCATAATAATGCTTATTGGACCTATTATATAGTCGGCCTTGGGTGCCATCCACACAATAGCATTTTCACCAGTGGCCCCTCGATTGGCTCTAGCCTTCATCATCGCTGCCGTGGCAATGGAATTAGTCCCCAACGCAATGATCTCAACGCGCTCTTGAAATACCTCTTTAAGCCTCTTTACAATAGTACTTCCAATCCCCCCACCCTGTCCATCGATTACACATATCCTAATCCTTCTCGGGGCCACTACTTTCTCTCCTTTTCTATCTCACCCGTCATCGGAACAAACACCACTGCTGTGATCTGCTTCTTTTCGATCTTGCCCTCTCTTTTGGTTATCAAAGTGAGGGATTGGAAAAAGGGATCATCGCCTAGGGGCAAGATCATCCTCCCCCCCTCTTTAAGTTGTTCAATCAGGTGTTCAGGAATTTTTGGTGCCGCACAGGTAACAATAATGGCATCATAAGGGGCGTGCTCCTTCCAACCAAAGAAGCCATCACCACACTTTACCCAGACATTTCTGTATCCCAATCTCTTTAAGCGCTCTTGGGCCTTTTCGGCCAACTTTTCGATGATCTCAATGGTATAGACCTCTTTGGCCAACTCCGCCAATATGGCTGCCTGATATCCTGAGCCTGTCCCTATCTCCAAGACCTTATCCCCAGGTTTGATGTGTAGGTGATAGGTCATCAGGGCCACAATGTAGGGTTGAGATATGGTCTGCCCTTCTCCAATGGGCAGGGGGCGATCTTCATAGGCCAAGTGGCGATAATCTTTGGGGACAAAGAGATGCCTTTTAACCTTTAACATCGCTTCCAGAAGCCTTGGATCATCTATCCCCCTTTTTTGGATATCCTCCTTCACCATCCTTTGCCGGGCGACCAAATAGGAATCCTCCTCACTGCCCTGAGGCGAACAGTTCAGCACAAAGAAAGTGGCCAATATTATAAATAGTATCTTAACTAGTGGCTCCAGTACCATTTACCAATAAGTATTCAAGCCTTATGTTGCTGAGAGCACGAAAGATATTCCTCCTTATCCTCTTATCCATCCTATCCAGCTCCCCTAGCAGGAACTTTATCTCTTTTCTGCGGGTCAAAGCCTTAGTAGGACAACCATCATATACCTCGGGAAAACCTTGAAGTTTGGCGTACGCCCGGATCTTGTCCTCCTCTACCAGTGATAAAGGTCTTATGATGGAGAGTTTGCCCCCAAAGAGAACCTGGTGAGGAACCATGGTACTTATCTCTCCGCAATAAAAGACGTTTAATAGGAAGGTCTCTATGATATCATCCCTGTTGTGCCCCAAGGCCACTTTATTACAACCCAATTCCCTAGCTGTCTCAAAGATGACCTTACGCCTTAACCTCGCACAGAGGAAACAAGGATTTTCCCGATTTGTGGGGCTGTGGGCTAAAGGCCCTATTCTGGTCTTTTTGAGAGAATAATCACATCCAAGACCCCTTACATATTCCTCCAATGCCTCCAAATTGCCTCCCTCATACCCAAGATCAACGGTTATTACCTTAAGCTCATATTCTATAGGAACCCTAGATCTGCGCTCATGAAGGAGCTTTAACATTACCAAACTATCCTTACCTCCGGAAAGGGCCACCAATATCCTGTCACCATCATCGATAAGTCGATAGCGGTGTATCGCCTTTCCTACAAGTTTCCTTATTTCCCGTTCGAGATAGGCCATCCCTCCTCCAGGGGGCAACCGGTGCAGACAAATTTGGTTTTACAAAAGGTCTTGGCCAGTTTTACCAAAAGGGCGTGATATTCCTTATACAAAGGGACGCTTCGTGGAAGGTTCCGCATGAAGAGATCCTGGATATCCTGATAAGATGCCCCATCGGTGATGACTCCATGTCGGGCTAAGATCCTTTTGGTATAGGCATCAACCACGAAAATCGGCTTTCCTCCTGCGTACAGAAGGATGCTGTCCGCCGTCTCAAAACCTACTCCCTTTACCTTGAGGATCTTTTGTCTAAGCGTGTGCAGAGGCTCACTAAACATTCTGTTTAAATCACCCCCATATTCCCTGTGTAGGAAATCCATGAAGTTTTTCAGTCGTCTTGCCTTGACGTTATAATATCCAGCTGGACGCAAAAGCTCTGCTAACCTCGAAGTCTCTACATCTTTCAAGCCCTCGGGGCTCAATATTCCCTCCCTCTTGAGGTTTTCGATGGCTCGTTCTACATTTCTCCAAGCAGTATTTTGTGTCAAGATAGCCCCTACCACCACTTCAAACGGGGTATCTGCCGGCCACCATCCCTGTTCGCCGAAAAAATTCAATAGTTTTTGGTAAACAACTATAATGGTTCTTTCTTCACCCCCACCCATGAAGATACCGTTTCTATCAAAGGCTTAAAGGCTTAAGGGGCTGAATGTCGGTAGATGTGTCCTTAAAAGCCTAACACAAGGGATAGAATATTTCAACTGATAAACTCATCAGGGGCTTTACCACGAGGAAGCACAGTCTGCTATGGCGAAAAACAAAACGAAAACCCCCTCTCGGGGGCAAGTCCTGGAAATGTAATGGCGAAAAAGGGGAAACTAACTCTTCCTGGAGGTCTTGGTCATGAAATGGGTGATCAGTTGTTCCAACTTTTTCTCTCCGCACTTGGGGCACTTATACTCTTTACCTTCGTATTCCTTTAGGCTAAGGATCAAGGATATATCTTCTTTACACTTGGGGCAGTGGAATTCATAAGTTGGCATATCTACTCACCTCCTTTAATCCAACCTGTTTTTAGGCTCTATACCAGCCTCCTCAATTGGTTTGTAAATCCCTCAAAGGGATCATCATCTCCCCTATCTCTAAAAAAGAGGCTTCGTAAGTAATTGAGGCCCCCTACATAAAACTCGAATCTAGTGGATAGTTCTTGAAAGAGTACGGCCTCGGGGTGATAGAGGGCTCGATCAATTTCGCTCACCGACCAATAGGCCCTCGAGCCCTCTTGTAGATAATAAGAGGTTATAGACAGCCTATTGGTATACTCCCTAAACATACCGGTCATAAAGAGGACATAATCTCCCACGTGCCTCCTGATCTCCCTCTCCCTTAAAAGGTCATAGTCGGTATGAGCAACTTCCTGGGCCTCAAGAAGCATCTCGACTATGGTCTCCAATCTCCTGCCCCTTTGATCCCTTATTTTGTAAAGGTTCTCTGTGCGCGCAAAATTGGTGAGGAGAGAGGAGATATAATCGGTCACCTTCTTATCCTTTACGTTCAAGTCCCAAAAACTCCTCCTTGTAGCCCAATCGAAAAACTCTTTTAATCTTTGATTGGGTACCTCTGCTTCTGTCTTCATCTTTAAACCTCAAACAAATCTTTTTCTATATAAAAATTATATCATTTGAAACAAGAGCTGCAAGTCCCCAAACGGCCTTTTCTGCAAGACATTTTGTTGCTAAACCACATACTTGGTTCCCCTAATATAATAATATTTTGCTCTAAGGCACGGCCTTTATTTAGGGGTTTCCGGGTGAATCCCTAAGGCAGCTTTCAAAGACCTTGAGGTTTAAGGGACTTTCGTGCTATCAATTTATCGGGAAAGTATTTGGCAAAAATTATATATCAACATGTAGCAGAAGGCCATACTCTTATGAGGGGAAAAACACTGCAAGAGAACAGGGAGATCGTTAGAGCTACAGGAGTGGTTGGATCTGCCACCTTCATGAGTAGGATCTTAGGGTTAATCAGGGATATGGTTATCTCCGGCTATTTCGGTGCCGGTATGGCCACCGATGCCTTTTTTATCGCCTTTACTATTCCCAACTTGCTAAGAAGGCTCCTCGGGGAAGGATCCCTCACGGTCTCCTTTGTCCCCGTCTATACAGAATACCTAACTAACCAACCCCAAGAGGCCCGACGTATCGTCCACGTTACCGCTACCGTCGTCGCTTCCCTCCTTCTTATATTGACCATCGTGGGGGTTGTCCTCACCCCATGGATAATCAAGTTCCAGGCCTTCGGCTGGAAGGATACATCTCTGATAAAACTCACCATCCTGCTGACGCGCATATGTTTCCCCTATCTCTTTTTCATCGGCCTGGTAGCATTGGCAATGGGAATCCTCAACTCGCATCGCCACTTCGCCGCTCCAGCTCTTGCCCCTTGTTTGCTCAATATCTCCATCATCACCAGTGTCCTCCTGCTGGCCCCCAGAATTAGCCCCCCTGTACTTACCTTGGCCATGGGGGTATTCTTCGGAGGTTTGGCACAACTCCTTCTCCAGCTCCCTTTTTTGCGCGCCAAAGGAATAACCTTTAAGATAGACTTTGATTTGCGGCACCCGGCCCTGCGACGTATCGCCGTAATGATGGCCCCTATGGTGATGGGAATCGCGGCCTTTCAGTTTAACCAGGTTATAAACCGTTTTCTGGCTTCCTTCCTCCCTCAGGGGAGCATCTCCTACCTTTATTATGCCGACAGGATATTCGAGTTTCCTCTCGGTCTTTTCGCCATCGCTCTAGGGGTCGCAGTGCTGCCCAGTTTTTCTCGCCTGGTGGCTGAGGAAAGAATGGAGGAGTTCAAAGAGGGAGTAAATTTCTCCTTAAGGATGATCTTGTTAATCACCGTACCCGCCATGGTAGGACTTATCATCCTCAGAATCCCCATTCTCAATCTCATCTTTCAACACGGGGCTTTTAGCTACCACAGCACCATCATGTCGGCCCAAGCTTTACTCTTTTATTCCTTCGGGATTTGGGCTTATGGGGGGATAAATGTCCTCTCGCGGGCCTTTTACGCTATGGAGGACGCCAAGACCCCTGTAAAGGTGGCCTTAATAGCCCTGGTGGCCAACTTCGTACTCGGGGTAGTCCTTATGCATCCTCTGCAACATGCGGGTTTGGCCCTGGCCAACTCGCTCTCAGCCATCTTAAACGTGTCATTCCTGACCTACTTTTTCCATCGCAAGACCAGGGGGCTGCGCTGGAGGGAGTTAACCTCCTCCATAATTAAGATAGCTCTGGCCATCATCCCCATGTCCCTGGTAGTCCTTCTGATCGAGCAACTATATACGTGGAGGGAAAGTGGAGGTTACGGGGTTAAAATACCGCTTCTGAGCGGGGGGGTAATTGCGGGCATAACCATCTTTTTTCTCTGCTCTTATTTTCTGAAAAACAAAGAGCTGCAATTCTTATGGGAGTTCATTAAGGGTGCGCGTGCTCAGCAATAGCCTTCCTCAATTCCTCCGGAGTCACTATAGCTGTGCCCACCTTGCCCACCACTATCCCGGCAGCGTAGTTGGCCAAAACTGCTGCCTGGGCAAAATCGCTTCCCGCGGCTAGGGCCAAAGTCAGGGTACCGATTACTGTATCTCCTGCCCCTGTGACGTCATAGACTTCCTTGGCCACAGTGGGGACTTTGGTAATCTTTCCCGTTCGCTCAAACAAGATCATCCCCTCCTCCCCTCTGGTGATAAGGACCGCCTGGCTGGCAAACCTTTCCAATAAATTCCTTCCCACCTCTTTCAGAGAATCCTCATCCCTTATCTGCCTGCCTGCGGCCACCTCGGCCTCTTTGCTATTGGGGGTTAAAACCGTTACCCCTCTGTATAGCTCAAAATTGTTCATCTTGGGATCTACGGCCACCAATTTGTCATCGGCCTTTCTTTTATCCATGATAAACCCCATCAGGCCCGGGGTAATCACCCCTTTGCCGTAATCTGAGATAATGATCCCATCGACTTTATCCCAGCAGCTATCTATATAAGTGAGGAGTTTTTGCTGACTTTGCCTGTGGATAGGCTCCAAGCTTTCCCTATCAAAGCGAACTACTTGTTGATTGTGGGCGATAATTCTCGTTTTGACTGTGGTGGGTCTTTCAGGTTCCACTGCAATACCTTCCAGATCTATCCCTTTTTCGGCCAAAAGCTCCTTCATCTTCTCTCCCATTCTATCGCTCCCAATGACTCCCGTCAGCAAGACTCTACCACCCAAACTATGAACATTATTCACCACATTGGCCGCTCCCCCTAACAGAAGGGTATCACTGGTAACGGCCACCACTGGCACTGGGGCCTCGGGAGAGATTCGAGATACCCTGCCCCAGATAAATTCGTCGATCATGACATCACCCACTACCAAGAGGGTGGTCCTCGCAAACCTATGCAGTAGCCTATTTATGTTAATTTTTTTGGTGAGTTGCTTTAACATCTTTCACCCCTCTCAAGCCCTCATTGGATGGGCAGAACTTGAGGTGCCATAGCAAAAGCCGGCAACACGTCGTGCACCGCTTCCTATACCTTCTCTTCCAGATCAGAAAGGAATTACCAACTATCCCCCCTAACATGCGCAATATCAACCCCGATTTTAAGAGCACTGTCCTCGTTCTGCCCCTATGCTTTTCGAAGAAGAGATAGCGGGAACGATAAAACTCTATCTTGGCCTCTGTCTTCGCCATTGCAACGCTGGCACCCTGAAGATGGAGGATCTGCGCCTGAGGCACAAAACATATCCGCCAACCTTTATCCCTCATCCGAAGACACCAATCGGTCTCCTCTAGAAAAAAGAAATACCCTTCATCTAGCCCCCCTACTTCCTCCACGGCCTGACGACGCACAATTATACAGGCACCCACTAAGGACTCGACGTCTATGGGGGAGGAATAATCCCTCTCTTTGCCCGGGTATCTGCGTGGGAAAAGCATCCTCAGAAGGCGCTTATTTAGCAGCTCGGTGGCCAAGGAGGGGAAAGGGGCAATGGAATTTTGCCTTGTGCCATCCTCATTGATCAGTTGACCCCCTGCTATGCCAACATCAGGGTTATCCTCCATAAAAGTCACCAGTATCTCTACCGCCCCTTCCTTTAACCTAGCATCACTGTTTAGAAAAAAGAGATATCTACCTGTCGCTTGTGTCAGGGCCTGATTGATGGCCCTGGCGAAACCGAAGTTCTCCTCGTTGATGATAAGATAGGTCTGGGGAAAAGCTTCCTTTATCGCCTCAGGACTCCCGTCTTCTGAGCCATTATCCACCACCAAAACCTCAAAGGTATAGCCGCCTACTGTACTGAAGATAGAACGCAGCGCCCCTAGCACAAGCTCCTTGGTATTCCAGTTGACCAAGATAAAAGACAAATCTACTCCCATCGGCCCAAAAACTCCTTTATCTCCCCCACAACCGCTTCTACCTCTTTCTTTTTAAGTTCAGGGTACATGGGCAGACTCAGAATCTCCCTCGCTACTTGCTCAGTCATCGGATAGGCCCCCTCCCCTATCCCCAAGTAGCTATATGCAGGCTGCAGGTGTAGCGGAACGGGGTAATGGATACCAGTGGAGATCCCCCTCTGCGCCAGATATTCCCGCAGGAGATCTCTCCTTTTCGTCCTGATAACATAGAGGTGAAAGACATGGGTGCTGTCTTCTCTGACCTTTGGCCTTATCACCCCTTGTGTGCCCTCCAAAAGGCGGTCATAAAGGTAGGCCCTTTCCTTTCTCTGCTGATTCCATTGGTCTAAGTAGCGCAACTTCACCCGCAGGACGGCAGCCTGAATGGCATCTAACCTGGAGTTTAAACCTTCTATCTCGTGGGTATACTTCTTTTTGCTGCCATGATTTCTGAGCATCCTCACCTTTTGGGCGATATAATTATCATCGGTTACCACTGCTCCTCCATCGCCATAGGCACCCAGGTTCTTGGAGGGATAAAAGCTAAAGCAGGCTACATCTCCCATGCTCCCCACCTTTCTCCCCTTATACTCTGCCCCATGAGCCTGGGCTGCATCTTCAATCACCTTTAGATGATACCTCTCGGCCAAGGCAAGGATGGGCTCCATATCTGCTGGTTGTCCATACAGGTGTACGGGGATGATGGCCTTGGTTCTTTCAGTGATGGCACTCTCGACCTGAGCGGTATCGATGGTGTAACTGGCTGGGTCGATGTCCACGAAGATGGGTCTGGCGCCGGTCAGCGTGATCGCTTCAGTTGTGGCGATAAAGGTATTAGGTACAGTTATCACTTCATCCCCCCTGCCTACCCCACAGGCCAAAAGGGCGAGGTGAAGGGCCTCAGTACCGCTGCCTACCCCTATAGCAAATCTCACGCCGCAATAACTGGCAAACTCCTTCTCAAACTCCTCTACCTCTTCACCCCCCACAAAGACACCACTCATCAAGACCCTTTCTATGGCCTCTTGAAGCTCCTCCTTGATATCATCATACTGGGCCTTAAGATCTACAAAAGGAATCTGCATCTGCCAATACCTCACAAACTGGGCCGAAAGAAAATTCCCCGAGCAACCTCTCCACCTTTGCTTGCACCTTACCCAGATTATGATAGAGGGCAAACCTCCCTCTCCAGTCTAATCCTAACCTAGGCAACTCTGGATCCAGCTCCCAGGGGTGGAGATAAACAACGGAAGGAAACCCTTTTTTGTTCATTTTTTTTATACAAAATTTTATAAAATTATAAGGCAACGTCCTGAAATACAATCCGCCCGAAAAGGGAAGGCGTAATTTTCCTATTACCATAACAGAAGGGGGTACCTCTATGATCTCGGCTTCTTCCCTCTTATGTATCCAGGGATAGGATCCAGGAATACCGCCCAAATAGGCCTTGGCTGGCAAGATGCTTGAGTCATATCTAAATCCCATATCGGCCAGTATCTTCAGTGCCCAAAGAGACCTTTCGGTAATGGACCAAGAAGGGGCTCTAAAACCGATGATCTCCTCCTCTGCGATACGTTCAAGCAGGACCTTTGCTTTTTGAAGCTCATGACGAAACTCCTCTTCTTTTTGCTCATAAACAAGTCGGTGGTGATAGCCGTGTAGAGCAACCTCAAAACCCTCTCTTGCCAGCCCCTTCACCAATTGAGGGTAAAGTTCGGCAACCTCACCGAGTACGAAAAAGGTGCCACTTTGTCCATAGGCCTTCAGCAGGGAGACAACTCGCTCAGTTTGTTCCATCACCCTGCTGCCTAAAAAGTCCCTCTGTTGCCTGGATAGGGGAAAGTCGTTTCTGTGGAAACACTCCTCTACATCAACGGTAAGGATATTCTTAACGATATCCATGAGACGAATTTCCTTCAAACCAAGCCACTGTCTTGCGTAACCCATCGGAAAAAGAGACCGCAGGCTCATATCCCAATAGTTTTCTCGCCCGTTCTATGCTGGCTAGGGAGTGTCTCACATCTGCGGGGCGAGGTGAGCTATATTCAACCACCAGATCTGCATCGATGATCTTCCTTAACTCCTCTACCAGTTGGTTTATGGATATCTTTTGCCCACATCCCACATTTATCGTCTCTCCTGCCGCCCCTTCGGCCTCGCAGGCTAGCAGATTGGCCTGAACTACATTGGCCACGAATGAGAAATCCCTGGTCTGTTCTCCATCCCCATATACCACCAGGGGCTTCCTGCTTAGAGCCTGGGTTATAAATTTAGGGATGACGGCGGCGTATGGGGAGTGGGGATCTTGCCTGGGGCCGAAGACGTTAAAATAGCGTAGACAAACCGTTTCCAGACCATAGACATGATAAAAGGCCCGGCAATAATATTCACCGGCAATCTTGGAAGCAGCATAGGGGGAAAGGGGGGAAGGAGGGAAATCCTCCACCTTAGGCAGAAGAGGGGAGTTGCCATAGACCGAGGAGGATGAAGCATAAACTACCCTCCTCACATTGGCATTGTGGGCAGCCAAGAGCAGATGTAAGGTACCATTGACATTGTGCTCGGTGATTCCCTTGGGATCCTCTATAGATCTGGGGACGGAGGGGATAGCTGCCTGATGCAAGACAAAATCAACCCCTTGTACCGCCTTTTCGGCCACATCCAGATCCCTGAGATCTCCCTCCATAAACTCTATCTTCTCCATTAGGCCTTGAAGGTTTTCTCTCTTGCCGGTGGATAGGTTATCTATAACTCTGACTCGCTTTCCCAACCTGACCAGTTCCTCCACAATATGGGACCCGATAAAACCCGCCCCTCCTGTTACCAGATATAATCCTTCCATACCCTTCCTTTCGTCAGCAAAGATGCACTGATCAAAATACTTTGACCAATACTGTTCTGCGGCGGGGACCGTCGAACTCGCAAAAAAACACCCCCTGCCAGGTCCCTACCGATAACCTTCCCCCCATTACCAAGATGGTCTCTGAGGGACCCACCAGGGTCGCCTTTATGTGGGCATCGGCGTTGCCTTCCAGGTGACGGTAACGATCCCCAGCCGGGACAAGTTGGCTTAACTTGTCAACGATGTCAGCCCTTACACTAGGATCGGCGTTCTCATTGACGGTCACCGCCGCCGTGGTATGGGGTACATAAAGGAAGCAAACACCATCTGCTACCCCCGATTCCCTTACCACCTTTTCCACTTGGGGTGTAATATCGACCAGCTCCGTTCTTTTGTTGGTCATTACCTCTATCTCCTTAGTGATCATCTCCCATCTCCTATGTTGAGGAGTTGAAGGTCTTTTAGGATACCTTCTATATCCTTTATCTCCCTTATTTTGTAATCAGCCCCGCCCCCTTCTCCCCTTCCCACATATATGGTCGTCATCCCCAATCTCTTGGCTGCAGAGAGAGTGGGTAGATGGTCATCCACCATAAGGCACTCCTTTGCCCTAACATCCATATAGTCCAGCACTTTTTGAAAAGAGGAGGGGTGAGGTTTGGGTTTATAATCCATAAAGGCAATATCGAAGATATAAGGGAAGAATGGTTCGATCCCGAGGGAGCGCAAGATGCGTCTTGCATGCTGCTGCGTGCCGTTAGTGAATATGGCTTTTGCTACGGGGATGCGTGTCATAAGCTGAGCAAGTCTCCTGTCCTCGCTGATGACTCCATCTATACTTATATCGTGGACAAAATCTAGATAGTCTTGAGGATCTATTTTATAATGGTTCATCAACCCAATGAGGGTAAGTCCATATTCTTTAAGATATCTTTGCCTCAAGGCAACAGCCTCTCCAAGAGCTAGGCCCAGCTTGAGCCTAAGGTACTCAATGATCCTGCCCTCGATAAGGCGAAACAACCCACATTCTCTCGGATAAAGGGTGTTATCTAAGTCAAAGAGGATGCACTTTTTGATCATCCATACCCCTTTGGAATTTTTGGCTGATAATTATATGTCTTTTAGTAGGGATAAGCAATAGGGGGAAGCAACTTTCTGTCCTTGCACCGGAGGAAGAAATATGTTAAAAGCTCTCCTTAGGAGGTGAAACTCTATGAAGTTATCCCGCAGGGCCCAAGAGATCAAACCCTCTTCCACCCTTGCAATTACGGCTAAGGCAAAGGCCATGCGTGCCCAGGGGATCGATGTGATCAGCTTTGGCGCGGGGGAACCTGACCTCGATACCCCCCAACACATAAAGGACGCTGCTATTAAGGCCTTGCAGGAAGGCTTTACCAAATATACCCCAGTTGGTGGTATAGATGAGTTAAAGGAAGCTATAGTCGAAAAGCTAAAAAGGGAAAATGGACTAAATTACCAAAGAGAACAAATACTGGTCTCGTGTGGGGGAAAACACGTTCTTTACAACTTGGCCCAAGCCATATTAGATGAGGGTGATGAGGTGATCATCCCTGCTCCCTATTGGGTCTCCTATCCTCCCATAGTCATGTTGGCAGGGGCAAAGGCGGTCACTATCCCCACCTCAGAAGAAGAGGGATTCAAGCTTTCGGCTGAGGCCTTGAAAGAGGCGATAACCCCCAAGACCAAGGCAGTAATCATTAACTCTCCCTCAAATCCCACTGGTACTGCTTACACCCGCCAGGAACTGGAAGAATTGGCTGAAGTGGCCCTGCGGCACAATATATATATCATCTCCGATGAGATCTACGAGAAGATAGTTTACGACGGCTTTAAACATGTGAGCATCGCCTCCCTCAGTGAAGAGGTAAAGGAGGTCACCATCCTTGTCAATGGTGTCTCCAAGACTTACTCCATGACGGGCTGGAGGATTGGATATGCGGCGGGGCCTCGCGAGCTCATTGAGGCCATGACTCGCATCCAGAGCCAGAGTACCTCCAATCCTACCTCCTTCGCTCAGAAAGGGGCCACGGCTGCCTTGCTGGGAAGCCAAGAAGGAATCCCGGCCATGGTTCAGGAGTACCAAAGGCGAAGGGATCTTATCTGTGAGATGGTCACCTCCATAGAGGGTGTTTCCTGTTACAAGCCGGTTGGGGCCTTTTACGTCTTTCCCAATGTAGGGGCCTATCTCGGCAAAAATTTTAAGGGAAATCGGATCGAAAATTCTTCTCAGTTAGCCAGTTATCTCCTCGATGAAGTACGGGTGGCGGTGGTACCAGGGGTCGATTTTGGGGTGGAGGGATATCTGCGTCTATCCTATCCCATCTCCCCTGATGTCATACAAGAGGGGGTAAGGAGAATAAAGGAGGCCCTGACGGCGTTGGATTAGAGGGCTCTGCGTCTGCCCGTCCTTTTATATGTAAAATAGTCTTTTAATATCTGGGCATGGTCAAAGGCAAGCTGAAGCGGTAATTCCTCTTCAGAAAATATCCCTATCTGCTGGGCGTCATCTTGGGCTTGAAGCCTCCCTCTTTTGGCTCTAGCGATATAAACGGTGGTGATATTGTGTTGCCGTGGGTCACGCTGGGGATCTGAATAGGTATGGAATTGCTCCAGAAGCTCTACTTCAAGACCGGTCTCCTCGCGGGCCTCCCTTATCGCCGCTTCCTCCAAGCTCTCTCCATAATCGCAGTACCCCCCTGGTAGAGCCCATTGTCGGGGTTCATTTCGGCGAAGGATAAGGACAACCCCCTTCTCTTTTTCGATGATGATATCTACTGTGGGGAAGGGATTGCGGTATTCCTTAACTAACGCACCACACTGGGGGCAACGAAGCCCTCTTTTTTTCTCGAACATGTTCCTCTCCGTTTTATGCCCGAGCAGTTTTAAGGCAAACTAACAAAGCCAAAGCCACTATCGACTTAACCCTTACCCCTGAACATATCCTAAAATCCACCTGGACCCCCATCGATGATGATATAATACTAATTCACCCCACAAGACCTTGGCTTGCGGGATATCTAAAAAGTGGCGAAATACAAATCGTTCCTGCAAACACTCAAATGTAGTTTGAACATAATTTCTTTTACTGTGGTTCAAGACTTAAGCATTTCAGAAATTGCATTAACAAAATCCCCCAGGGTTATTTGGGCAAATCGGATAGTGATTGCATGCTGCCATTCGCCAGTAGCTCGGTAGCCCTTAGAGAACATAAGTGCCCTTGCTGCTTGCAGC
>Ga0180300_10000858_pt1 | contig 13832 bp, 8 predicted proteins | sample GuaBasSediGuay15_FD_121798 | JGI IMG/M metagenome (GOLD analysis project Ga0180300, IMG submission 121798) | Subseafloor sediment microbial communities from Guaymas Basin, Gulf of California, Mexico - Guay15, Core 4569-2, 21-24 cm | ecosystem: Environmental > Aquatic > Marine > Hydrothermal... | reverse complement strand
TCCTCCACCAGTCGAGAAGCCACTATTCCCAGAACCCCAGGATGCCATTTTTTTCCTTTAACCACTATTGCCTTTTCCAGCGAAAAGTCGAACTCAGATTCTAACCTTACACGAACCTGTTTTAAAACCTCTGATTCCAGCTCCTGCCGCCTACGGTTCGCCCTTTCCAGTTTCTCAGCCAGTGCTTCTGCCTCTATTTCATCTTCGGTAACTAATAGCCGGAATGCGTCATTAGCCGAACTTATCCTGCCGACGGCATTCAATCGAGGAGCAATTATAAACGAAATCTCCCGCACTCCTATATGTTTATTCAATCTTGCCCGTTCTACTAACTTCCGTATCCCCAATCTGGGATTGGTATTTAAAACTTCCAGCCCATATCTTACCAGTATTCTGTTCTCGCCTCTGAGGTCAGCAAGGTCAGCCACAGTCCCCAATGCTACCAGGTCCAGGAATCTTAAAATTCTCTGATCCTTACCAAGAATTGCCTGAATGAGTTTAAATACCAGGCCCACCGATGCTAAATCCTTCTCAGGATATGAACAACCCTCCTGCCAGGGGTCAATAATAGCATCAGCAGGAGGAGATATGTCCTTGGGTTTATGGTGGTCAATAACCACAACTGTAACCCCTGCCTGTTTGAGAAAGGCTATCTTATCTGCTGCTGTTATCCCACAATCCACGGCTATAAATAGATTTATTCCTTCCCGTCGTGCCCTCTCTATCCCGGGGTAATTTATTCCGTAGCCTTCCTGAATACGATGGGGAAGATAAACCACGGGATTTATTCCTCGAGATATAAAAAACTGATACAGGAGGGCGCTGGCCGTAATCCCATCCACATCATAGTCACCAAAGATCATCACCTTCCAGCGTTTATCCAACGCCTCTTTTATAAGGCCAGCAGCCTTTGTCATATCTTTCAACAGAAAAGGATCGGGTAAATCATAGAAACTGGAGAAGAGAAACTTCTCTGCCTGAGATGGTTCGGTGATGCCTCTGTTAATAAGAAGTCCGGCAAGAAGTGGAGAGATGCCAACCTGATTGCTAAGTGTGGAAACCTTTTTGAAATCGGGAGATGCAACCCTCCAGGTTCTTCTCATAGTGACTCTGTCCGGAAAAATCCTTCACCGTATGGTTGTTTCATCCCCAGTTCGCTGGCAAGTTTGGAATCCCGACGTTTAACCCTTTCCCATAGCGGATCCTCTGGAGTATGTACATCGGGATTTTTCTGCTGAGAACGAAACTGTTTAAGGGCTTCTATTTTCAACTCCATAATCCTGTGATCAAATCCCACACAGAAATTAACCTCTCGTGGTTTGAATTCCTCCCAGATACTCTTATAACAATAGATAATTGTAGGAATCTCATACTGAATCAATGCCTCATCTATAACTTCAGCACCTTTCTTATGAGTGGAATTGGGGTCATTGTCGATACACACAAAAATTATATCCGGCATAAATGTGGTCAGAAGTGCAAACACCTCATCCACATCTTCCTCAGTCACCATTCTGGTATAGTAGTAAGGGAGATTTAAAAACTCTAAATTTTTCTCCCTGACACCCAAAACCGCTACTGCTTTTTTGGCTTCCTTCCTGCGCAACTCTTTCTTTCTGCTCTGGACCATAGAACCTGGCACTCCTCGTTCTCCATCGGTAAGGTATACAATTTTAAAAACATTTCCCCGATGAGCAATATGATATATGGTAGCCCCCATTCCAATAACTTCATCATCAGGATGGGGAGAAAATATCAAAATTTTCTTATGTTCCGGAATCTGCTCTATCAACTCTATTTCTCTTTAGTCCAGTCAACAACAATCGGGGACGCTACAAATATTGAGGAATAAGTTCCCACTATGATACCCACAAGCAGGACAAAGGCAAATGGATTTATAACCTCACCTCCGAAGACAAATAGAGACAGAACAGTAAGCAAAGTGGTCACGGAAGTCAAAATTGTCCTGCTCAATGTCTGGTTGATGGAAACATTCACAAGTTCTGCAAACTTCAATTTCTTCCGCAGTCTCATATTTTCTCTTATTCTGTCAAATACCACAATGGTATCATTTATAGAATAACCGACGATGGTCAAAAGTGCGGCTATTACCGGAAGGGAAAACTCTCTAGCAGTGATACTCATTGCTCCTATGCTCACCAGAACATCGTGAATAAGGGCTACAATGGCTGCAATTGCAAATTTAAATCTGAACCTCATGGAAATATACAAACACATGGCAATAAGAGCAAACGTAATGGCATTGAATGCCTTTTTCCGCAGATCTTTACCTACCATTGCTCCCACTGACTCTGCTCTCAGAAGAATCACATTATCCTTACCAAATTTTGTCTCTAATACCTCCAGAACCTTTCCACTCTCCACTTTATAAGTGCGGATAATATACCGGAAAGTTCCCTTAACATTCTGAATGAGAGAATCTCCAAGGCCGATTTCCTCCAAGGCATCTCTGATCTTCTGGGTATTCACACCGGTCTTGAATTCAAATTCCTGAAGTACACCCCCTGTGAAATCGATACCGAAATTCTTCTCCCCTCTCTTAACAAAGGTAAACATCCCCAAGGCAATTATACTTACAGAGAGAATATAAGCCAGTTTTCGAAACCTGATGAACGGAAAATTTGGAGTTCGGGGAAAAAAGGTAAGCATTGGTAATCGAGTTAACCCCCGGGTAGTGAGGGCATCGTATATTATTCTGGTCACAAACAAGGCAGTGAACATACTGGCAATGATACCGATACTTAATGTGGTAGCGAATCCTCGTATAGGTCCAGTTCCGAACTGAAACAGGATTAACGCTGCTATCAATGTCGTGAGATTGGCATCAAATATGGTGAGAAATGCCTTTTTATAACCCGCCTGAATACTGGCAGAAAGGGTCTTACCCAACCGCAGTTCCTCTCTTATCCTTTCATAAATCAATACATTGGCATCTACTGCCATACCAATGGTTAAAACAATACCTGCTATACCTGGAAGTGTAAGTGTTGCTCCAAAGTATCCCAGAGCTCCCAGTATAATGCATATATTTAAAATGAGAGCAAATACAGCTACCAGCCCTGCAAACAGATAATACAGAACCATAAATATCGCAACCGCACAACTCCCGATGACAATTGCCCTTATCCCTCTATCAATTGAATCCTTACCCAGAAGTGGACCCACTGTCCGTTCCTCTTCAATTACCAAGGGAGCAGGAAGTGCACCTGCTTTTAAAACTATGGCCAGGTCCCTGGCTTCCTGAAGATTGAATCGTCCTGTAATAACTGCCTGTCCGGAAGGAATTTTCTCCTTAATTACCGGAGCTGATTTAACCTTACCATCCAGAAGTATCGCCAGCCTCTTCCCCACATTCTCTCCGGTTATTCTGGCAAACTTCCTTGCACCTTTAGAATTGAATTGCAATGCCACTATTGGTTGACCAAATCTTGACTGATCAAATCTCACCTCAGCATTGACCAGATATTCTCCAGTAAGCTCTGCCTCCTTCTTCAGCAATAAAGGTTCATCATCAAGATATTTCAATTCATAACCTGGTGGGATATTCCCGCTCACTGCCCTCTTAAGCAATTCGGGATCTTTCTCCACCAGTTTAAATTCCAGAAGGGCCGTCTGACCGATAAGTTTTAAAGCCCGCTCACGGTCAGTTATTCCCGGAAGCTGTATTAGAATTCTATTCCTGCCCTGCTTTTGAAGAACTGGTTCTTTTACACCGAACTGGTCAATTCTATTCCGCAAAACCTCCAGAGCCCTATCCACCGCATCTTTCCGTGACTCTTCAGGGATTTTCTCCACCGCTACTCTGAGGATGAGATGCATCCCTCCCTTTAAATCCAATCCGAGGTTAATTTTCTCCTGAGGAGGGTAAAGGTTGTAAATCGAGATTCCAATAACCACGAGGACAATCAGCAACTTGAGCCAGGTATATCTCATCTTCTCCTCCCTGTGTTATTCTTCTTTTTTCCTCGCTATCGCAGACTTATCCACCATAACTTTGGTCTCATCATCAATCTTGAGGACCACGGTATCTTTTTTAATATCCTGAATAACGCCGTGAATTCCCCCAATGGTCACCACGCGGTCGCTCCTTTTTAAGGAATCCAACATTTTCTGATGTTCTTTCTGTTTTTTCTGTTGAGGGCGAATTAACAGAAAATAGAAAATCCCGAAAATGATGATCAACGGCAAAAATGCGGCCAAAGGGTTAGGTTGAGGCTGAGTTTGAATTTGTGCGAGTATCATCTTCTTCCTCCGGATAAAATTTTAACACATCCTCCCTGAACTTCTGCCATTCCTCTTTTTTTCCATAATACATCCTGATTTTTTCCATAAGTTTACTATAGAAATATATATTATGAAAGGATAAAAGCCTCAATCCTGTTATCTCACCACAATTAAAAAGATGCCTGATATATGCCCGACTATAATTCCTGCATACAAAACAATCACATCTCGGGTCTAAAGGAGAAAAGTCATCTTTATACTCCGCGTTCCTTATAACCTTCTTGCCCTCCCAGGTAAATGCAGTTCCCGTCCTTCCGTATCTAGTAGGGATAACACAATCAAACATCTTGATTCCAAATTCAACTGTCTTCAAAATATCCCGAGGAGTACCCACCCCCATCAAATATATGGGTTTATCTTGAGGAAGAAGTTCAGCGGTGTATTGGGAAATCTCGTAGACTAAAGACCTGGGTTCCCCTACACTCACCCCCCCGATAGCATAGCCATCAAATCCTAACTCCACAATTCTCTCTACCGCCTCCTTTCTTAAATTTTTATAAGTTGCACCCTGGATAATTCCAAAAAGTAATGGTCTGTGAGGATCTTGTGGCTGATAGGTTTTAAAAAAGTAATCCCTGCTTCTCCTAGCCCATAAAACCGTATTCTCAACCGCCTTCCTGCTCTCCATTTCTCCCGCAGGATAACCCACTGGTTCATCTAAAGGCATAAGTATATCACTCCCAAGTTCGATTTGAATCTGTATCACTTTTTCAGGGGTGAGAAAATGATAACTGCCATCAATATGAGATGCAAACTCCACACCCTGGGATGTAACCTTTCTCAATTTTGCCATGCTGAACACCTGATATCCACCACTGTCAGTGAGGATATACCCTGACCAGGATGTGAATTTTTTCAGCCCCCCACAGGACTTTATCAAATCTATACCCGGCCGGAGATAAAGATGGTAGGCATTGGCTAAAATTATCCTATACCCGGCATGGCTTATATCACTCCAGTCCAGTGTCTTAACACTGGCCTGGGTGGCAACAGGCATAAAAATTGGCAATTGTAAATCAAATATCTCCATACAAGATGTTTTCGATTCAGGGCTGAAGCACTGGCTTCAATCCCAGTTCAGATTCGATTCTTTCTATAAATTGTCTATTTATCTCCACGCCCTGAGATACCTCCATAAATACTTTCCCCCGCGACTCTTTATAAACTATCCTCAAAGGGATTTTTCCCTGAAACTGCTGGATTATCTGATTCAATTTCTCGAGCTTCTCATCCACAGCGTCACTCTCCTCAATCTCCAGCCATACTGAGGAGGCCAGTTTATATTGTGCCTCTTCTACTGGGATGACTTCCGAAACAACTATCTGAGGCTGATCCCCTCGCAGTGTATATTTACCCTTAAGAAAAACTATAGCACCTTCGGCTATAAGATGTGAATTTTTCTCATAAATCTCAGGGAAAATAACTGCGGTGATGGAACCATCGAGGTCCTCAAATTCTACTATCGCCATCCGCTGGTTATCTGCTCGGGTAAATTTCTTTTTCAAAGAAGTGATTATTCCTCCAATTTTTACTTCCTGATTTTCGCGAAGGTTAAGAATATCCTTGGTGGTAACTGTACTATAGGTGGTTATCAGTTCTGCATATTTATCCAGAGGATGACCGGAAACATAGAATCCGAGGTAGTCCTTTTCAAATCGCAGTATCTGCTCCTGAGGCCATTCACTTATATCGGGAATGAATTTTTTAGTATCAATTTCAAATCCGGAACTGGCAGAATCAAAAAACGACATCTGCCCCTTTATTCTGTCACGCTGGAAATTCTGGGCAAACTCCAGTGCTTTATCCAGAACAGCCATAAGTGCCGAACGTTTATATCCCAGAGAGTCAAACGCTCCGGCTTTAATCAAACTCTCTATTACTTTCTTATTTACAGCCCGGGAATCTACCCGTTTGCAGAAGTCAAATAAAGAACCAAACTTCCCGCCTTCTTTGCGGGCTTTAATTATCGATTCCACTGCACTCTCTCCAACATTCTTTATGGCTGAAAGGCCGAACCTTATAGCATCTTCAGAAACCAGCGTGAATCGAGCATAGCTCTCATTTATATCTGGAGGTAAAATTTTTATTCCCTGCTTGTTAGCGTATTTCAGATATTCCCGGAGTTTATCGGTATTGTGCATTTCACTGCTCACAAGTGCTGTTATAAACTCACAGGGGAAATTTGCCTTGAGATACGCTGTGCGGTAAGAAAGCATAGCATAAGCAGTACTGTGGCTTTTATTGAAACCATATCCTGCAAACTGCTCAATTAAACTGAATATCCTCTCGGCTTTCTTTTCACTTACCTTCTTTGCCTTTGCACCTTTAATAAATTTTTCCCGCTGAGTCTCCATTACTTCCGGGAGTTTCTTACCCATCGCTCTTCTGAGCATATCCGCTTCTGCCATACTGAAACCAGAAAGTGCTGATGCAATCTGCATTGCCTGCTCCTGATAGAGGATGATGCCGTAAGTTTCTTTAAGAATCGGCTCCAGAATGGGATGTTCATACTGAACTTTTATCTCCCCATTTCTTCTCCTGATAAAATCATCAACCATTCCTGACCCTAAAGGACCTGGACGGTAAAGTGCAAGGATTGCTATAAGGTCTTCAAACTTCTGAGGTCTCAACCGCGTAAGTAAAGAACGCATACCAGAACTTTCTAACTGGAAAACTCCTGTGCTATCCCCATTGGACAGCATCTCATAAGTAGGGGCATCATCCAGATTTATATCCTCTATATCCAGTTCTATATTCCTGGTCCTGGCGATAATTTTTTTACACTCTTCTATCATGGTCAGTGTCTTAAGCCCCAGAAAATCCATCTTCATCAATCCCACCTTATCTACAGAATCCATATCATATCCGGTAACGATTTCCCCATCCGGTGTTTTATAGAGAGGGATCAGTTCCATCAATGGCCGGTCACTGATTACCACACCCGCAGCATGGATGGAAACATGACGGGAGAGTCCCTCCAGGACCTTGGCGACTTCAATCAAATTTTTAACTTTATCATCTCTCTCTATCAAATTCCGCAGTTCGGGTTCAAGCTGAACTGCACGATTCAAATCCATCCCAGGATCTGAGGGGATGAGTTTAGCAATTCTATCGGCATCCTGATAAGGAATATTCAAAGCCCTAGCCACATCTCTGACCACAGCCCTGGCCTGCATTCTGCCAAAGGTTATAATCTGAGCAACATTATTTTCTCCATATTTATCGATGACATAGTCAATTACTTCCTGCCTTCTCTCGTAACAGAAATCAATATCTATATCTGGAAGACTGACTCTATCGGGATTGAGAAACCTCTCAAATAATAACCCGTATTTCAAAGGGTCTATCGTGGTTATACCCAAAAGATAACTGACTATACTACCGGCAGCAGAACCTCTTCCAGGTCCAACGGGTATACCTTTGCTTTTAGCAAATCGTACAAAATCCCAGACGATCAGAAAATAACTTGTAAACCCCAATTTATTAATTACACTTAATTCATACTCTATACGGTGTTTTACCTCCTGAGATGGATGGGGATATTTCCTCTCCAGATTCTCGTAACACAATTTTCTCAGATACTCTTCCTGAGTATACCCTTCCGGTGGCTGAAAACGGGGAAGATGGATTTTGTTAAACTCAAGTTCTAAATTACATCTTTCGGCAATGGCTATGGTGTTAGTTATCGCCTGAGGTAGCTCTGAAAATAATTCCTTCATCTCCTCAGGAGATTTAAAATAAAACTGGTCACTGCCCAACCTCAATCTCTGAGGGTCTTCAATCGTAGTCTGCGTCTGGATAGCCAGAAGGACATCATGAGCAAAACTGTATTCCTTCCTGAGATAATGAACATCGTTGGTAGCAACACATGGTATATCCATCTCCTTAGCCAGTTTCACTGCTTGACGAATCAATCTTTCCTGATCAGGCAAAAACTGCTGTTGCAATTCTACATAAAAGCATCCTGGCTCAAAAATTTCCTTATAGAATTTAAGAGACTCCTTAGCCTTATCTATATTTCCTTCTCGCAAACTCTGGTTTAATTCTGACTGCATACAGCCACTCAGTCCTATCAAACCTTTTGTGTGCTGACTCAGAAGATGTTTATCTATCCTGGGCTTATAATAGAACCCCTCCAGATAACTTAAAGATACAAGTTTGATGAGGTTTCTATAACCTTCTTCATCTCTTACCAGAAGAGTTATATGCTGGAGTTTTTCCTGCTTTAAGCCACCTGTCTTATCGAATCTGGAACCAGGCGCCAGATACATCTCACATCCGATTATCGGCTTTACCCCTGCTTTCATTGCCCTGATATAAAAATCTATTGCTCCAAATATATTTCCATGGTCGGTTATCGCCACTGCTGGCATACGATATTCCCTGGCGACCTCCAGAAGTTCATCTATCTTACAGGCGCCGTCCAGAAGGCTGTATTGAGAATGTAGATGAAGATGGACAAAATCTGAATGTATCATAACCTCCCCTTATCCTACCTCCCTGTATCCTGTATACTGTATCCTACCTGCTGATTCACTCCCATTCAATTGTAGCCGGAGGTTTAGAACTTATGTCATATACTACCCGGTTTATTCCCCTCACCTCATTTATAATTCTATTAGCAATTTTACCCAACAGAGAATAAGGAAGCTTTACCCAATCTGCAGTCATCCCATCCAGACTGTGAACAACTCTTACAGCCAGAACATTCTCATAGGTCCGTTCATCTCCCATAACTCCCACACTTTTTACCGGAAGCAGAACTCCAAAAGCCTGCCATACTCGTGGATAGAACCCCTCTCTTTTTATCTCTTCAATTATAACAGCATCTGCTTCTCTTAAAATATCAAGACGTGATCTGGTGACCTCTCCAATTATCCTCACTGCAAGACCTGGTCCAGGAAACGGATGGCGATACACAATCTCATCCGGGAGTCCCAGAATATGTCCTATCTTTCGCACCTCATCCTTAAACAGAAACCGCAAGGGCTCAATTAACTTTAACTTCATCCTCTCTGGTAAACCTCCTACATTGTGATGGGTTTTAATTTTGGCGGATGGACCTCCAAAGACTGACCGGGATTCAATGACATCGGGATAAAGCGTTCCCTGAGCAAGATATTTTATATTTCCGATCTTTCTGGCTGTGGCTTCGAACACCCTTATAAACTCCTCTCCGATTATTTTCCGCTTTTGCTCGGGGTCAAGTACTCCCCTGAGTTTTTTGAGAAATCTATTTTCGGCATCTACATAATGAAGGTTTATCCTGAAATTCTTTTGGAATACCTCCCGAACCTTCTCAGGCTCCCCTTTACGTAACAGGCCGTTATTTACGAAAACACAGTGGAGTTTATTACCTATAGCCTTCTGAAGGAGAACGGCAGTAACTGAAGAATCAACTCCTCCGGAAAGACCAACAACGACCTTATCATTCCTGACCCGGGCACGAATTTCATTTATTGTAGCATCAATAAAAGAACTTAATCTCCATTCTCCCTTTGCCTTACATATTCTTACAAGAAAATTATGCAGAATCTTCTTCCCATAGCGGGTATGGACAACTTCGGGGTGAAATTGCACTCCGTAAAGTTTCCTTTTAAAATTCGCTATGGCTGCATTCTTGGAATTTAAAGTATGGGCAAGTTTCACAAATCCCGAAGGGAGCTTCGTAACCTGATCCCCGTGACTCATCCAGCAGATGAATCTTTCTTTATTTATCCCATAAAATAAATCATTTTCTCTATCCACATAAAGTTCCACTCTACCATACTCTCTCCTCCTGGCCTCTTCAACCTTGCCCCCCAAGACTCTGGCCATGACCTGCATTCCGTAACATATCCCCAGAACAGGAATTCCAAGTTCAAATATCCTTTTATCCGGAAGGGGAACATTTTCACCTCTTACACTGGCAGGACCTCCGGAAAGAACTATCCCCACAGGAGCCATATCCACCAATTTAGAAACAGGAAGATTATAAGGCACAATTTCAGAAAAGACACAATTTTCCCTTATCTTTCGGGCAATTAACTGGGTATATTGAGACCCGAAATCAAGAATTATTACTTTCTCCATCTACTATTTTCCCATTCCCACTCTCTGCACCCGCTGGAATAGTTTACCTTCGGTCTGAATAGAGGGGGCAATTATAATTCCAACATTATGCATCTCCTTTATATTTTTAACCCCCAGACTCCCCATAGCTGTTTGAAGTGCTCCCACCAGATTCTGAGAACCGTCGTCGACTCTGGCAGGTCCGAAAAGAATCTCTTCCAGCGTACCTGTAGTTCCCACATAAATTCTTGTACCCCGGGGCAGATTATAATGAGGGGTAGCCATCCCCCAGTGATATCCTCTACCAGGTGCCTCTTTTGCTCTCGCCAATGCCGACCCAATCATTACTGCATCAGCACCACTGGCAATTGCTTTACAGATATCCCCTCCAGTCCTCATCCCACCATCGGTTATCACCGGGACATATCTCCCGGTTTTTTTATGGTAATCGTCCCGGGCCTGAGCCACATCCGCAGTAGCAGTCACCTGAGGAACACCAATTCCCAGAACGCCTCTTGTGGTACATGCTGCTCCGGGCCCAATACCCACGAGGATAGCATCTGCTCCTGCCTTCATCAAATCCAGAGCAACATCATAAGTCACACAGTTACCAACTATTACTGGAATCCTCATTTCCTTACAGAACTTCTCGTAATTTAGAACAGGATATTCAGATGAGATATGACCCTTGGTAGCCACTGTTGATTGCACTACAAATATGTCACAACCTGCATCCTGAGCAATCTTCCCAAATCTCTCTGCTCGCTGAGGAATTGCAGATACCACACAGGGAACATTTGCTTCTTTAATTTCTCTGATTCTTTTGATAATCAGGTCTTCTTTTATTGGTTCCTGGTAAATCTCCTGGACGAGTTTCGTCGCTTCATCAGGATCTGCCTGGGCAATTTTTTCCAGAACCTCATCAGGATTTTCGTATCTCGTCTGAACTCCTTCCAGATTTAATACGGCAAACCCTCCTAACCTGCCCATCGTAATAGCAAATCTTACATCCACAACTCCATCCATAGCAGCAGCAATAATAGGAATTTTATACTTTTTACCTGCAAGCTCCCAGCTGACATCCACTTCATTAGGGTTAATTGTAATCCTCCCTGGCACCAGGGCTATTTCGTCAAATCCGTAAGCCCGACGAGCTTTTCTTTTCCCTCCAATAATAACTTCCATCTCGTCCCTCCTGTGGTAATTGAATGGTTTTCACTCAGGACAAACAAATTACCAAGAAAGAGTATCTCCAGACTTGCCGGAGAGGGTGGTGCTCATAGGATAAACCTCGTGAGCAAACTGCTCTCCGCCTTTAGCCTCATAGGCACCGTAAATCCAGCCCTCACCGCCTGGTTTCCTCATAGAACTAAACTCATTTTCGTTATGGGCATTGAAAACTTTATCCGAACCTCTGATAGAAGAGAGATACTCCTTGGGTATTTTTTCCAGATATTTGGGAACCACTGCATTTAAATCCCGGGGCCATCTGTGGTAATCCTTGTAATAGGTAAGAACCGCTGCCCGAATCTGGTAGAGATTTGTCTTTGTGGTTGTGTCCCTCAATTCGTATATGCTCTTCTGTAACCCAGGACTTATAAGATAAATGAAGCCTAAAATAACAGTGAACAACATTAACAATTTGACCAGAAGCCAGCCCTTCTTGTTCTCCATATATATAATATACAATTAACCCTGTGAGTCCGCAAGTTATTTTTGTGACTCTTTTTCTATCCTGGTCTTTATTTTTGCCCAGCTATCTTTAAGGGTCACAATTCTATTGAATATCAATTTTCCAGCACTGCTGTCCTTATCCACACAGAAATATCCCAGACGCTCGAACTGAAATCTTTCCCCAGGAGATACCGAGTTCAAACCCGGCTCCAGTTTACACTCCTTAAGTACAACCAGAGAATGAGGATTAAGATAGTTCTTAAAATCTTCCCCTTCTTCTAAATTTGAAAGGTCCTCTTTGGTAAATAGATAATCATAAAGCCTGACCTCAGCGTTAACAGCATGAGGAACCGAAACCCAGTGCAATGTCGCCTTAACCTTTCTACCGTCAGGGGCATACCCTCCCCTGGTCTGGGGGTCATAAGTACATAAAATCTCCTCAATTTCCCCGGTCTGAGGATTCTTTTTAACCTCCACACATTTAATAAAATAAGCGTAACGGAGCCGAACCTCACGGCCAGGTGCTAACCGGTAGAATTTGGGGGGAGGGACCTCTTCAAAATCTTCTCTTTCTATATACAGTTCTCTGGAAAACGGCACTTTCCTTGTTCCCATCGTGGGATCTTCAGGATTATTTACTGCCTCCAGATATTCCACTTTATCCTCAGGATAATTAACGATGACCACCTTCAAAGGCCTGAGGACAGCCATTACCCTTAAGGCATTCTTATTCAAATCCTCCCGCAGGCATTCTTCCAGCAATCTGATATCCACAAGGCTATTGACGCGCGATACGCCTATTTTAAAACAGAAATTCCGAATTGCCTCCGGGGTATATCCCCGCCGTCTGAGTCCACAAATTGTAGGCATACGGGGATCATCCCAACCATTCACATATCCCTGTTCTACAAGTTCTCTCAATTTCCTTTTACTGAGGACAGTATAGGAGAGATTGAGAGGAGCAAATTCAATCTGCTGGGGATGATAAATCTCCAGCTCATCCAGAACCCAGTCATAAATTGGTCTATGGACCTCAAATTCCAGGGTACATATAGAATGGGTTATACCCTCTATGGAATCACATATACAGTGGGCAAAGTCATATGTAGGATAGATACACCACTTATCTCCAGTTCTATAGTGAGAGACCTTTTTTATGCGATAAAGTACGGGATCTCTCATCAACAAATTGGGATGAGCCATATCGATCTTTGCCCGCAACACATATTTCCCATCCTCAAACTCACCCTCTTTCATTCTGTGAAATAAATCAAAATTTTCAGAAATCTCCCTTCTCCTGCAGATACACTCTTTCCCAGGTTCGGTGAGTGTCCCCCGTAGTTCCTTCACCTGTTCTGGAGAACATCCGCATACATAGGCCTTCCCCTTCTGGATCAATTTGACTGCATATTCATATAACTGCTCATAATAATCAGACGCAAAATATAGTCTCTCCCCCCAGTCATAACCCAACCAGCGTACATCCTCTATAATCGCCTTCACGAACTCCTCGCTTTCCTTACTGGGGTCAGTATCATCCATTCTGAGATTGCAAAGGCCATTATATTTGTGGGCGATGGTGAAATTCAGCCATATTGACTTGGCATGGCCGATATGAAGATATCCATTGGGTTCCGGTGGAAAACGGGTATGGACTCTACCATCATATTTATTGGTGGCAATATCTTTTTCTATTATTTCGGTTATAAAATTAGAAAATTCCTCCTTCATCACAAATATGTTAACCAATTATACACTACAGGGAAAAAATATCAATATTTTTTAAAAAACAGATATCACTA
>Ga0180300_10000857_pt1 | contig 13834 bp, 13 predicted proteins | sample GuaBasSediGuay15_FD_121798 | JGI IMG/M metagenome (GOLD analysis project Ga0180300, IMG submission 121798) | Subseafloor sediment microbial communities from Guaymas Basin, Gulf of California, Mexico - Guay15, Core 4569-2, 21-24 cm | ecosystem: Environmental > Aquatic > Marine > Hydrothermal... | reverse complement strand
TCAGTAAGTTTTCTTTCCTCTATTGTTCTCAAATCCTTTCCCCAAGGAACAGGATAGTTTGCCTTTTCCTTAAGTAACTTCAAAGCCTCATCATAAGTTATCCTTGCAAATGGTTTTTCAACAGCATTCTTCAATAGCTTTACATCTCTTTTCAATTCATTAAGTTCTTTTTCATTTTCCTTTAGAACTTTATCAAGAACATATTTAACCAACCCTTCAGCTAAATCAAGCATTTCATCAAAGCGCATCCATGCAACCTCGGTTTCTGCATGCCAGTACTCAGTTAAATGCCTTGACGTTTTGCTCTTCTCCGCCCTAAAACTAGGAGCTATGCAATATATTTTTTCTAAGCTGAAAATACCAGCTTCTGCATACAGCTGCCAGCTCTGACTTAAATAAATTGGCTTGCCAAAATAATCGCACTTGAATAAAGTTGCACCCCCCTCGCATGCGACAGGTGTAAAAATCGGTGAATGAAATTCAAAGAATCCCTTCTTCCTAAAATATTCATGAATCGCGCCAAAAACAGTACTCCTGACCTTCAAAATATTTGTCATGTATCTGCTTCTTAACCAAAGATGCCGAACATCAAGCAGAAATTCCTCGCTCTTATCCTTAGTTATAGGGAACCTCTCAGCCCTATGGATAAGTTTTAAATCTTCAACTTTCAGTTCATAGCCTGTAGGTGCTCTTGGCTCCTTAGCAATTTTTCCGCTCAATTGAAGGCTGCTCTCAACAGTAACTTCTTCAGCTTCTTTCCAAACAGATTCAGCTACTTTTGCTCTTTCAACAACACACTGCATTATACCGCTGTAGTCCCGCAGTACTATAAAGATAAACTCATTACTTCCTCTAACCCTATAAGCCCATCCTCTCAAAGAAACCTTCTCACCAACCTTCTTCTCAGCTTCCTGTATACTTATGAATTCCATCATCGTAGAAAAAACAACAATATTTTAAAAAATTAATCTTATCTCCTTTAGAAACGCACCTTAAGATTTAAGCGATAATTTTTAATTTTACAAAGTTTCTAGAGAATTCGGACCATGTCAAAGACGAAACTTGAGATTGAAGGTGAAAGAATCAAATTAAGGAAACTTAAGCTTTCAGATGCATCAGATATCTATAAAAATCTTCAAGATAGAGAAATGGTTAAGTGGACCTTAAACATTCCATGGCCATATAAAAGAAAAGATGCAATAAAGTTTATCAGAAAAACACATTACGAAATGAAAAAGAAGTCTGGATATACTTTTGGGATAGTCTTAAAAGAAATAAATAAAGTTATTGGAGTTGTAAGTCTTATTCATATAAACCAAAAAGACAAAAATGCAGAACTTGGTTACTGGCTAGGAAAAAAGTATTGGGGGAAAGGATTGATGACAGAGGCTGTTAAATTGATGCTAAAGTTCGCTTTTGAAAAATTAAAACTCCATAGAGTTTACGCTGGCGTATTCGAAGAGAACATCGCCTCAAGAAGAGTTCTGGAAAAAACAGGTTTTAAATTAGAGGGTGTTATGCGAGAATGTAGATATAAGTATAACCAGTGGCATAATGAATTAAGATTCAGTATCCTAAAACAGGAATACAATCAATAAAAACTTTAAAATCTCCAGGTAAAACAATTAAATAAATGATTGAAACCTACTACGGATGGGTTCAGAAAAAAAGAAAACACGGAAAATTATTATTTCTAGATATGAGAATCCCGGAATTTGCTGGAAATAATTTTCAAGTAGTTGCATCTGAGAGCACGCTTGGCAAAGAAAAATTCGAATCACTTAAAAAAGTCACTCAAGAAAGTGTGCTGAAAATAAACGGAGAGATCGTTGAAAATCCAAGAGCGCCGGGAGGAAAAGAGATGCACTTATTAGAATACGAAATTCTAAATTTATGTAAAAACTATCCACTAGCAAAAAAAGAGCATTCCCCAGAAACGCTTGTAAAGTTACGCCATTTAGCCTTAAGAGGTCTCACTTATCAACGAATGTTTTTACTTAGGGAAAAAGTTGTTTCACTTTTCAGAGAAGCGTTTCGAGAATTCGGTTGGCATGAAGTTTTCCCACCTATATTAACACAAAGTGCGTGTGAAGGTGGCGCAACATTATTCGAGCTTAACTATTTTGGAAAAAAAGCTTACTTATCACAATCAGCACAGCTTTATTTAGAAGCTTTTATCTTCTCATTAGGAAAAGTCTGGTCACTTACACCGTCATTTAGAGCTGAAAAATCACGCTCTCCAAAACATCTTGCTGAATTTTGGCATCTTGAAGCAGAAGGAGCTTTTATTGATTTTGATCAAATACTTGAAACACAAGAAAAAGTAATAGACTATGTCTTATCAAATCTTTTAACTGATGAAAAAGCGCGATTTATGATCGAATCACTTGGAGGAAACCTAGAGTACCTCAACAGCATCAAGATACCATTTGAAAGAATCACTTATGATGAAGCTGTAAAAATTTTAAGTAAAAAAACAAACTTTCAGTGGGGAGAAGACTTCGGGCGCGATGAAGAACGAATGCTATTTGAATCTATTGGAAAACCGTTCTTTGTTACACACTACCCAACCGAAATTAAAGCTTTTTATGTAAAACAATGCATAGACAACCCTTCGTTATGCTATTCAGCTGATCTGATTGTTGATATAGGAGAATTAACAACCGGAGGACAAAGAGAAGACGACGTCGCAAAATTAGTTCATCGGATCAAGAAAGAAGGATTTGATCCAAAAGACTACGAGTGGTATTTAGATTTAAGAAAATATGGATCTGTTCCTCATTCTGGGTTTGGACTTGGTATTGAAAGATTTCTAATGTGGCTTACTAACCGTCACATTAGAGATACAATCCCATTTCCAAGAAGCGCAAGATATTCTGAGTTCATATAATCATACATCAACAACACACTTCACATAAAACAATCCATCCTTCTCCTCAATTTTCAGCTGGCTGTAGGTTGCGGCTTTTACTTCAGTCCTGACTTTATGCTTTTCTGCATCAAGTTTTTCACCACAAGCATAGCCTTTCAAATAATGCTCACTTAGCTCGGTTATTTCAAACTCAGAAAAGACCATATTTCGCATATCGGCTTCTGCAAGCAAACTGTTCAGCCATTCTATGAATAGTTCTTCAACATTGTCAGCACTGCATTCAACCTCGACTTTTTCCTTACATTCAACCCTGCTTATATCAACTTCAACGTTGAACATTGCTTTTGCTGCTTCTTCAAAAGCTTCTTCCAATGTTTTGCCGATGCCGACTATACCAACGTCCGCTTCATGCTCAAAATACTCGAATGGCATTTTACCAATCAACTATCTGAACTGTCGGTTTATCTTCAGATTCATCGCCCTGCTTTCCATCCGAACCTGAACTGCTTGAACTCGAACCAAAAATAGCACCAAATGCATCACCTACACTACTTGATACCTCACTTGTTTGCATCCTATCGCCTTGTCCGCTTTTAATCAACGCAGAAAGAAGCTCAATCACTCTCTGCAATTCCTCAACACTATCCTCTTTTGTATCAATCGTGATTTTCATTTAGAAGAAGTAATGTAACACAGATATATAAGTTTTAGCATCTATTTTATTTCTAAAACATTTTGCTTATCAAACAAGACCTTATTTATTGCAATTTTGCGTTCAAGACCATCCCGCAAGCTAGAAAGCACAACAAATACTATTTTTGAGGGCTCGCTTAATTTTTCCCTTACCTTTTCAAACTTCTTTCTTACCATATCAGCTTCTTCCTTAAAAAGCAAATATGCTATCCTATTATCATGTTCATAGCCAACTGCGCCGATGTTCTGCACAAACCACCCAAGCTCTGAAGCAGGAAAATACTCTCCTGCTTTTCCCCTAAAACCAACCAAGAACATAACCTTGCTCAACACCTTTCTTAACAAATTCGACTATGCCATCCATACTTAACTATTTCCTTTCGATATTTTTAAAGTTAATGGGGCTGCCCGGATTTGAACCGGGGTCCTTGCCGCCCGAGGGCAAGAGGCTAGGCCAAGCTACCCCACAGCCCCATAGAATAAAAGAGAAGCAATCAATAATAAGATTTTCTATATGTTGCGTCGGTTTTAAATCGGTTAATAATTGCTTGTCTTGCTTTCTTCAGTAAAACATTTACAGCAGCAACAGCATCCCATCTTGCTGCTTCATAGATCTTATCAACAACAATCGGCTTTCCAGGAAAATCAATCATCAATCTAATACTGTACTTTTCCCTTCCGCCTTTCTCATACTTCTTAAAATGCAAATGGATCTTAGCGACCTGTCCAAGCTCCCTCTCAAGCTCAATATAATGCTGATAAAGCAATTCCTTTATCCTTTTCTGATCATCTGGATGAACAACATCAAAACCTTTAAAGAAAACATTCTTTATCTTAAACATCGCCTTATCCTTCTTTTTCTTTATCATCAAAACCCGTTTTATCAAAAACCTATAAATAATTTTTGATTAAATTTCAACAAACTCTTTTCTGCATATTGAATCTTTTCCAGATACCTTTCTTTTCGTCTTTGTCTAAGTTTACGTTGCAAATAGATTTAAATGTTTCATCAAATATTTTTTAAAGAAGTCCTCTTTCCAGTTCCTATGCTTATCGCTGGCATAGATGATGCTGGAAGAGGACCAGTCATAGGACCAATGGTTATTGCAATCGCTGCAATGGAAGAGACAAAACTCAAAGATCTGAAAAAACTCGGTGTCAAAGATTCAAAATTGCTTTCTCCTAAGCAAAGAGAAACGCTCTTCAAAAAAATAAAACAAATAGCAAAAATAGAATTCGTTTTAATACATCCAAAAGAAATCGACCGCTATCTCTCAACACCAGGAACTAATATAAACATGCTAGAGGCGGAAAAGATGGCTTTCTTAATCAGCAAAGTTAAACCAGACAAAGCAATAATCGATTGCCCAAGTCCAAACACGAAAAAATTTAAAGAATTAATTGAAAGATTAATCAATACCAAATGTATAATCGTAACAGAACATAAAGCAGATTTGCGTTTTCCAATCGTCAGCGCAGCATCAATCATTGCAAAAGTTATCAGAGATGGGGAAATCGATAAAATAAAAAAAGAAATCGGTTATGATTTTGGAAGCGGCTATTCCAGTGATCCAAGAACAGTTAAGTTCCTCAAAGAATATTGGAGAACTCATCATAACATATTCAGAAAAGAATGGATATCGTACAAAATGGTTAAAGAAAAAGCCTCGCAACCGACCTTGAGCAAATTCTTTGAAGAAAATGACTAGAATAAACAAAATCTTAATTCACGGATTCAAAAGTTTCGCGCATAAAACAGAAATCCTATTCGACAAAGACTTCAATGCCGTAATCGGACCAAATGGCTCTGGCAAAAGCAATATCAGTGATGCTGTATGCTTTGTTCTTGGAAAACTAAGCTCAAAGTCCTTGCGCGTAGAAAAAGCAGCAAACCTGATCTACAATGGTGGAAAAACAAAAAAGCCGATGCAGCAAGCAGAAGTAAGCATATATTTTGATAACAGCAAAAAAATATTTCCCTACCAAGATGATGAAATAAAGATAACAAGAATAATTAAACAGAATGGTCAATCAACATACAAAATAAATAACAAAAGAGTTACGCGAAATCAAGTTATTGATCTCCTTTCAATAGCAAAAATAGACCCAGAAGGATATAACATCATCCTTCAAGGAGATATTGCAAAATTCACAGAGATGAAACCAGAAGATAGACGAAAAATTATCGAAGAGATAAGCGGCATAGCAGTATATGAAGATAAGAAACAAAAAGCACTGTCAGAGTTAGCAAAAGTCGATGAGAAACTTAAAGAAGCTGAAATCATCTTAACAGAAAGACGCACCCACTTAAATGAGCTCAAACGCGACAGAGACCAAGCATTACGTTTTAAACAGATAGAAGAAAAGCTCAAATCAGCAAAAGCAACGCTAATCCACCTCAGACTCGAAGCAAAGAAAAAAGAACTTGAAAAAATAAACAAGCGTGTCGAAGAAGAAGATCAAAAACTGCAAAAAATTCAAGATAAGATCACGTCAATAAAAAAAGAAATAGAAAAGAATCAAGAGAAGATAAACTCAATAAACAAAGAAATCGAACAAAAAGGTGAAAAAGAACAAATCAATTTGCACAAGCAACTTGAACAGCTCAAAATCACAAGCACAAAGAAGAAAGAAAAGATTGCCTACTACAAAAATCAACTTCTTTCCATTGAAAGACGAAGGGAAAGCTTGAAGAAGGAACAGAAGAACTATGAGGAACAAATAAAAAAACTCACCCAAGAACAAGATTCATTGCTTAATGAAAAGAAAAAAATCATATCAGAACATTCAGATATAAAGAACAAACTCCAAGCATTGAAACGCAAGCACGGACTCGATGCCACATCAAACATCGAAGAAAAGCTAAGCGCAATAGACAAAGAACTCGATAAACTCATCCAGCAGGTTCAATCGCTAAGGGAAAAGCAGCAAGACCTTATCAGAAAAAAAGACGCTATTCAATTCCAGATAAGTACTATCGATGAAAAAATCGAAAAAGTAAAGAAGGTAGAAAAAGAAAACGAAGAACAGATAAAGGAATTAAAACATCTAAAAGCAACTCTTTCAGATCTAACAAAAGAACTCAATTCTTGCATTGAAAGGGATTCTTTCTTGGCAAGAAAACTAAAACAACTCAACAATCAGCTTCAAGCAAAACAAACAGAACTTGCTAAGCTCAAGGCAAAAGCAGTTGAGCTGAGAGAAACAACGATAAGCAATATAGCGATAGAAAAAATCCTAAAACAGAAAGAGAAAATAAGAGGCGTCCATGGGATATTAACAGAACTTGGCTCTGTTGATGAGCGCTATGCCTTAGCGCTTGAAATCGCAGCAGGACCAAGAGCAAAAAGTATAGTCGTTGAAACAGATAAAGTTGCAGCCGACTGTATCAAATTCTTAAAGAAAAACAAATACGGCGTTGCTACATTTATCCCACTCAATAAGATAAAAGGGAAGCAGATCCCATCAGGTATAAAAAAAGAAAAAGGAGTCATTGGTCCTGCAATCGAACTCATCGATTTTGATCCAAAGTACAAAAAGGCATTCAGTTATGTATTTGGCGATACGCTTGTTGTTGATAACATAGATACAGCCAGAAAAATCGGCATCGGAAAAATAAAAATGGTAACTCTTGATGGTGACCTCTGCGAAACTAGTGGCGTTATGCAAGGAGGCAGTAGAAAAAAAGGGAAAGGCCTGTTTGCAGCATCAGAACTGAAAAAGAAAATCAGTACTGCAGAAAAAGAAACCGTATCCATCGAACAGGAAAAAAATGACATCGAACGCGCGCGAATTCTCAATGAAGAAAAGATATCAAATTTACGCAAGAAAATCTCAGAGCATGAGGCTGCAATAATAAAACTTGAAAGAACACTCCATCTCGAATCCGAAGACCTTAATGCTTCGCTCGAACTAAAAGAAAAGCTAAGAAAAGATGAAAACACATTGCAAAACCAAATCACAGCAATACAGGAAGAAATAACAACCCTCACAAAAAAAATAGCAGCACTAAAATCAGAAAAAAATCAGTTAAGAGAAAAACTTGCTGAGATTAGATCTCCAGCATTGATAGCAACGATTAGCACATTTGAAGAGCAAGAAAGGAAACTGAATGAAAAACTGCTTAAAATTAATAACGAAATAAACAACATCAAAAGCAAAATAGACGATATCCTAATACCAGAAAGCAAAAAAATCCAGAAAATCTTGTTACAGCAAGAAAAAGAAGAAAAGGAAATAAAAGAAAAAATAAAGGAATTAACTAGCGCCATTAAAAGAGAAACAGAGGAGATAAAAGAAAAAGAAAAATCGATTAAACGCTTCTACTCTTCATATAAAAGCCTCTTCACAGAAAGAGATAAACTCAGCGACCAACTTCAAAATTTAGAAGAGAAAATCGAAACTGAACGTGAAAGAGCAAAGCAAATTGAAATAAAACTCAATGAAATAAAACTAAAAAGAGCAGAAATAAACGCATCAATTGCTGGAATTGAAAAAGAGTTTGAAGAATACAAAGGTGTTCTCCTCTTAAGCGAACGATCAATCGACGCTTTAAAACATAAAATCAGCTCATATGAAAAAGAACTTGCATCCATCGGAACAATAAACATGAGAGCTCTTGAAATATATGAACAGGTTGAACTGGAATTCAACCGCCTGATTGAAAAGAAAACAAAACTTCTCCAAGAAAGAGAAGAAGTTCTTAAGATAATGCAAGAAATAGAATCGAAAAAGAAAAACAAGTTCATGAAAACGTTTGCCACGCTTAACAAACAATTCAAGCGCATTTTCTCGGAACTTGCAACAAAGGGTGAAGCAAGCCTTGTTCTTGAAAACATAGAAAATCCATTCGATGCTGGTGTTGATATCAAAGTCAGAATCACAGGAAGCAGATTTCTCGACATAAGGTCCCTTTCTGGCGGTGAAAAAACCTTAACAGCCCTAGCATTCATATTCGCAATCCAAGAATATGAGCCGCATTCCTTTTATCTTTTTGATGAAGTGGATGCTGCTCTCGATAAACGCAACAGCGAACTTCTCGCAAAACTTATCAAAAAATACTCAAAAAATGCCCAGTATATTGTAATAACCCACAACGACTCGATCATCTCTGAAGCAGATAACTTGTTTGGAGTAAGTATGAATGAAGAGGGAATAAGCAAAATAGTTAGTTTGCGCTTGTAAAGATATCAACTAACTTATCAACAGTATTTTTAAAATCAAATTTCCTTGCTACTTTTATTCCTTTTCTACCAAACTCTTTTCTAAGGCCATCGTTATTTGCAAGATTTAACAAACGTTCATAAAGAATAAAATAATTTCTTCTCGGAAAGAAAAATCCATTCTCACAATTAACTAAATATTCTGGAATAGCACCGACTCTTGTTGCTACAACAGCACATCCGCACGCCATTGCCTCAACAGTCGCTAAACTCATTGTCTCGGTCAAACTCGGCATAACAAACACATCCATTGCTTTTAAGTAAGGAACAACATCGTCAACAACACCAAAATAATAAATTCCCTCTTTTTCTCTTCCCTTGAAATAGCGTTCAAACTTCTTAAGCATAGGCCCAACTAAAATCAGATTGCAATCAACTTTTCGCCTTAACAATTCAAAACTTCTGAGCAAAGTCAAAGGGTCCTTTTCACAGCTTATCCTTCCACAATACCCAATTGTCAGCTTATCACCCAATCCTATCTCTGCCTTTGCACGTTCTCTACCGAGAGGATTAAATCTTTCCAAATCAACACCCAAAGGAACAACATCTACAGGCTTGTAAACCCCAATGCTTTTTAACTTATCAACACCTCTTTTATAAGAAATAAGAAGCCGAGCGCTCCCATTATAACAGTGTTTTTCAATAAACCTTACTATCCCTCCTAAAACACCTCCTGCAAAGCCAAAGTTATATCTCGTAGATTCCCATCCAAATAAATGAACATACGAAATAACCTTTTTCCTTAAAGCACGTCCAGCAAGTAAAGCACTAATGCCAAGAGAAGCAACAGTCTGGTTGAAAACAACATCAGCATTTCTCATTTCTTGCCTCATAACCCAATGTCCAAAATGTGGAGCAAAATAATCCGCACCTTTAATATGCTTAAAAACCCTTATCTTCCGTGCGATTCCATCAAATTTCGTCGTGCCTAAACTAGGAACAATAAGCCTTACCTCGATCCCTCTCTTCATCAATTCTGGAATCAACATTGACAAAAATACGCTTACTCCATCTTTCTTTGGCAAAAACGTGTCCGAAGTAATGAGCACTCTCATTTTTCTTTGTAAAACATTTCAGCAAATCTTGTTCCATTGTGAAGCCCATTCAAAAAAGCACTCAAAAAAATTTTAGTGATAAACATTAGATAAACAATCCATTGACTCCTAAACATCCTTAACGCCTTTAACTTTAAGCGAAAGGTATCGCTAACATCAACATAAAGTTTTGGCATATCTCTATTCCTGAATCTAAATAAGGTCCATATATCAAAGGAGTACAGATCAGATTTTATTCTGCTTCTCCTTAATCCTTTAACAACAGCATCATGTACAGCCCTATGATCATGGTGAGAATCATTTGCTGAATGAGTAAAAATTTTACATGGTTTTTTTTCCTTGATTAGTCTGCTTATTTTCTCAACAATTTTGTATCTTTCTATTTCGTCTTTGCATTTCCCATCAGCCAAACCAAAAATATAAGTTCTTTTTAACCCAAGTAGCTTGTTCGCATCAATCAGCTCTTTAAACCTTGTTTCAACAGCTACTCCCTTCTTTAACCACGGAATTCCTGCCTCACCATGAGAAAAAACATAAACATAAATATTGTATCCAGAATGCGCATATTTTGCTAGCGTACCACCTGCTCCAATCACGTGATCATCTGAATGTGCTACAAAAACAAGAACATTCTTTCGCTTTTTCATTTCAAAAACATATCAAATGCGCCGGCCGGGATTCGAACCCGGATCAACGGCTTGGAAGGCCGCTATCATAGCCATTAGACCACCGGCGCAAACATTCCTAATCTATGTTGTGTATTTAAAAATATTTTGACTTAAAAATCAATCATCCATTTATTTGCTCTTATATAGAAATGTTTATATACTACTTAAACTCTCCCGACGGAAGCTCTTCGAAAGTTGTTTGCGGGGATCAATTGACTTCGGTCGATTGAGAACTGCAGCAACTCGAAAGAGAGCTACTTGCTAATTTCTATCTTCAAAGAAAAAATTTCATCTGGCTTCAAAACAGCAAATCCAGCATAACCATTGATTATTTCAACATGCAAAATCTTATCTGGATTTTCTAAATCTACTTTCTCCCCAATCAGCGAAGCAAGTTCTTCTATTATCTCTTTCTTATGCATTTCAGTATATCTTCTCTTTTCAACTTCCATCATCCACCGCTCGCCATGATTTATCAGCTCTTTCAACTCAATAACAACCTTTTTCATTTCATTGATATCTGCTTTACACCATCTATCTATAGGCAACCACTTCACAGCAAAGTTTATTGAAAGGGGGTTTGCTTTAAATTCCTTCCTCACTAACTTTATAACTTCTCTTGCATCAAGTTTGGTCTTAACACCGATTATGCCTCGTGCTTTTGTTTGTTCAACAATAGCTTCAGCATCGCCGAATTTATTAAGCAGGTCTTTAACCTCGCCGATAGCAGCAAAACAATTCCAACCACAACTTATAAGCAGATTATACACATACATTTTCTAACTTATTTAGCGTACTTTCAACCCTTTCCACATCAAAGTTATGTTCATCGCACAAAAATCTCATTATGGCGTTCCGCTTAATCTTTCCCCACTTTAACCTATAATTCATCGTTACAGGAATGTTCTCAATCAAATAAAATAAATCATTCCAGTGAAAAGCAAAAGGCCATTTAACATGAGAAAAAACCATTAGCCCATAGCGCTTAACCAGCTTCAATGCTTTTCTCGGCCCAATTCCAGGAACACCCCCAGGATTAAAATCAGTTCCGCTCAAAATGCACACAGCAATAAATTTTTTCTTATCCAAACCCAAACTCCTCCTGATTTCTTCCCATTCATAAAGATAAGGCCCATACCATACAAAACCTCCCTTTGGAAGTTTCCTTTTCTTGCTGAAGGTTAAATTTTGAACCAATCTTCTTGCACAAAACATTATAGCATCAAGGTCCTTGCTTGCAACTGCCCAGACATCACCTTTTGAACACATAAAAGCAGCTTGTGCTTCAGCTTCACTCGGCGCTTGAATCACCGGCAACCCAAGTAAGCGCAATAATCGCTTGCTCGAATCAACAACATATTTTGTCACAGTTTTTGTAATCCTCGGTTTTGCCGAACGATAAAACCTCTTATAGTGCATTCCAACACTCGGAAAAAAGCCGTCAAAAACAAAACAAAGCTTCACACCTTCTGCTATCAGTCTTGTTGTTCTAAAGAATAATCCATTTAGATGTGAAGTTATCCTGCCATGCTTATCAGTTAATTTCGGAAGCGTCGTAAGAAACTCATATAAATGAACATAGGAATCAACAGCGAGTGTTTTACCTTTCAGCTCGAAGAAAGAAATGTCTCTCCTTGGCAACATATTGCCTAACTTTAGTCCCATTTTGCTAAAATACCATACAAATCTTTATATATAAGTTTTGTTTTCATAACTAACAAGAGATGATAGCAACTTCCTCCTTAAATAGGGACATCAGCGAGTCTTTATTTGAAAATAAAAACAAAAAAGAGGTTGTTTGGGGTGGGAAAATATGATTGTAAAAGATGAGTTTCTAAGCAAACTAAGAAGATTTTTTGGTTTGAATTTGTATGAAGTTAGGATCTGGACAGCTTTGCTAAGCAGGGGAGTAAGCACTGCTGGTGAGCTTAGCGACATAGCAAACGTACCAAGAAGTAGAAGCTATGATGTTCTTGAAAGCCTAGAAAAGAAAGGTTTTGTTGTAATGAAATTAGGAAAGCCAATAAAATACATCGCTGTTCCGCCAGACGAAGTTGTAGAACGCGTCAAAAAGAATATGCGCGCAGAAGCTGAAAAAAAGATAAAAGCTTTAGACAACCTAAAAAAAGCTCCTTTGATGCAAGAATTAGACACACTATATAAACAAGGTGTTGAACTCATCGAACCTACAGAACTTAGTGGAAGCTTGCGAGGAAGATCAAATCTTTATAACCATCTTGAACTCGCTCTGAAAAATGCAACAAAAAGTGTTACCTTAATGACAACTACTCAGGGCTTGCTAAGAAAAATAAATGCATTAAAACCCGTGTTTGAAAAATTAAAGAAAAAAGGAGTCAAAATTAGAATCGCTGCTCCGGTAGCAACATCAAAAGAAACGAAGAACGCAGTAAAAGAAATATCCAAAATAGCAGAAGTTAGACGCGTGGATGATATAAAAGCAAGGTTCTGTGTAGTCGATGGAAAAGAAGTAATACTAATGGTCTTAAATGACAATGAAGTACATCCGACCTATGACGTCGGAATATGGATGAAAGCGCCTTTCTTCGCAAAAGCATTAGAAAATCTATTCTCTGTAGCATGGAAGAACAATATGAAACCCTTGAAATAAAGTAATAAAACCAGCAACCTTTTTAAAAAACAAATTTCTCCTTCTTTTTTATGAAAATAGATCAAATAATTGCTAAACTAACAAAAAACGAATTAATCACACTACCGCTTATAAATAAGGAAACTTCCTTCGATGATCTTCTTAAACAAACAGGTCTTAAAGAAGTTGAACTAATGAGAGCTTTACAATGGCTCCAAAACAAAGGACTAATCACACTTAAACACGACTTGAAAGAACTCGTTATTCTCGAAGAGAATGGAAAAAAGTACAAAAAAATCGGATTACCAGAAAGACGTCTGCTCAATGCACTTTTAAAATTTAACCAGCTTTCATTAGACGAAGCTAAAAGAGTAGCATCTCTATCAAAAGAAGAACTGTCAGCTGCGCTTGGAATACTAAAACAAAAAGGAGCTATATCCTTATCTGAAAAAAATATCATTATAACAGAGCTTGGAAAAAAGCTTGGAAAAAAAACATCATTAGAAGAAAAATTTTTACAATTAGAATTTCCAATAGAAAAAAAGGATCTAAAACCAGAACAACTCTATGCATTAAATAACCTATCCAAACGGAAGGGTATTGTAAAAATTAAAATTGTTAAGCGACGCTTCGCTTCACCAACACCCATCGGGCTAAAAATAATTAAATCAAAAAAACTCAAACCTGAAGAATTAATCGAAACATTAACTCCAGAG
>Ga0180300_10000856_pt1 | contig 13849 bp, 12 predicted proteins | sample GuaBasSediGuay15_FD_121798 | JGI IMG/M metagenome (GOLD analysis project Ga0180300, IMG submission 121798) | Subseafloor sediment microbial communities from Guaymas Basin, Gulf of California, Mexico - Guay15, Core 4569-2, 21-24 cm | ecosystem: Environmental > Aquatic > Marine > Hydrothermal... | reverse complement strand
CTTGATTTCCTGTGGAAGTGTATTGTGAACACTATGATGTATATCCAAGTCAATGTGAATATATCCAGATAGATATGAAATTGGATATATAAATATTCTCTCTTTTTCTAAAATATAGTTTTAAAATGATTTTATTGAATTGAATCAAATGATGAGCTATATATACTATTACTTCCAGTTGAAATGATGGGGTTGGAGTAATGTGGATTAATATTAAATAGTAATCACATTTTATAGTTTGTTGGGGTGAGTGAATTTACGAGGAAGACGGTTAGTAAAGATATATTTGGTCGTCTACTTAGAAACGATGGTATATTTGTAAATAGAGAAGCTATGCGCCCATCTTATATGCCAGATATTTTGCCTCATAGAGAGAAAGAGATTAGTGATATGGCTTCTATATTAGTTCCTGCTTTGAGGGGTGAAACACCATCTAATATATTTATCTATGGGAAAACTGGTACTGGTAAAACTGCTGTTACCAAATACGTTGGGAAGGAACTTGTAAAAAAAGGTGAAGAGTTAGATAGAAAGGTTAATTTTGTATACATCAACTGTGAGGTTGTAGATACTCAATATCGTCTACTACAAAATATATCTAATCATTTTATTAATGATTGGTCTGAACGGATACCATTTACAGGTTGGCCTACTGATGAAGTATATTCTAAGCTTAGATCTATGATTGATAAAAACGGAGGAGTTACAATAATAATTTTAGATGAGATAGACAAACTTAAAGGAGATGATGCATTATATAATTTATCTAGAATTAATAGCTATCTTGAACGTGCAAGAGTTTCTTTAGTTGGTATCTCAAATGACCTTAAGTTTACTGAGTTTCTAGATCCAAGAGTGAAATCTAGTCTTGGAGAGGAAAATCTAATTTTTCCACCCTACGATGCTAGTGAGCTACAAGATATATTGAAGCAGAGAGCTGATATTGCTTTAAAACATAATGTGCTTGATGATGATGTTATACCTTTATGTTCGGCTCTAGCAGCACAGGAACATGGTGATGCTAGGAGAGCTCTTGATTTATTACGTATAGCTGCAGAGTTAGCTGAGAGAGAAGGTTCTCCAAGGGTTACCAGTAGATATGTTAGATTAGCTCAGAATAAAATAGAGGTTGATAGAATTACTGAGGTGGTTAGAACCCTACCTACTCATTCTAAGTTGATACTTCTAGCTATACTACTTCAAGAGAAACATGATAAGTCCACTGGAAATATAGGGGTTATAACTACTGGTGAGGTTTATGATGTATATAAGGAGCTTTGTAAGAAGATTAGAACCGACGTTTTAACGCAGCGTAGAGTTGCAGATTTGATATCTGAACTTGATATGCTTGGTATAATTACTGCTAGAGTTATATCTAAAGGTAGATATGGTCGTACGAGGGAGATAAAACTTTCATCGTCAGCAGATGAAATCTTGAAGATTTTAAAGGAAGATGAGCTTTTTGAGGATCTATCAAAATATAAGATACAAGGGCAGACTCGTTTAATCTAGAACAGTTAGTTTCCCCTGGAAATCTCTATCCTACGTAATGAGGGATCTCTCTATCTCTCTCTTTAGTGTTTCTAGGTTTGGCATCTATTATATCTATCGCGAGGATAGCTTGTATGGGAACTATTCTGATTTTACCAGCCATATCTTTATGTTTTTCACTTAGTTTTATTAGAAGACCTAATGCGTCAGAGCCTACAGATATATATCCTTCAAATATTCCCTCGCTTTCTAGAGGTTTGTCTCTCCCACCTATAGATATTATATTATACTTAGATCCTATTGTTAATTCTATTTTCTGTTCTTTTTTCATTATTCTTCATCCATCCTCTTTTTTTCCATAAGCTTTTGTAGATGTTCTACGGTTTTCCCATAGTTTTCTACAGCTACTTTAATATGTGCTTCTACAAAATTCCATGCTTTTTGTAGGTTGCCATATCTTATACGATAAGCCTTTTTATGTTGTTTTGTTAGTTCATCATAAACCTGTGTTTCCTCTAATATATCCATGTTTTTAAGTTTATTCAAATGACGGTATATAGTAGGTTTAGATGTATTTAGTTGTTTAGCTAGATCCTCTACAAACCATGCTTTTTCAGGGTGTTTTATGAAGAAATCGGCAAATAGTTTATAGGGGATTGTAGGATCAGCGCCCTTTGAGAGATAGCCTATCTGCTCAAAGAATGTTTTTGCAACAACCTCTGGATCGGTTTCATTTGTAAGAGGCGTGTTGCTTACTATCCGAATTGTGAAGACCATATGGATATCCTTTTCTATGTAATTATAGAATGATTTATAAGATTTATTTCAAATTTACCTTTTTCCTTGGAATCTCTATCATAAAGTTTTAATACACAATTATGATACCCTGCACAACTATCGTATGGAGGCGTTATTATGGATAAAGATGTCCAAGCGTTTATGGATAAAGTGAAACAAGATAACCCAGGAGAGAAAGAATTTCATCAAGCAGTACAAGAAGTAGTTGAAAGTTTAATGTCGTTCATAAAAAACATCCGCAGTATCAGAAATACAAGATTCTAGAGAGAATGGTAGAGCCAGAGAGAGTTGTTATGTTCCGTGTGACATGGACTGATGATAACGGCGAGATTCATATTAACAGAGGATATAGAATTCAGATGAATAGTGCTATAGGACCATATAAGGGAGGATTAAGATTTCATCCCAGTGTCAATCTTAGTATACTTAAATTCCTTGCTTTTGAACAGGTCTTTAAAAACAGTCTCACTACTCTCCCAATTGGTGGTGGAAAAGGTGGCTCAAACTTTGATCCTAAAGGTAAATCCGATGCAGAGGTTATGCGTTTCTGCCAAGCTTTCATGACAGAATTATACAGACATATTGGTCCAGATACTGATGTACCAGCAGGCGATATAGGTGTAGGTGCAAGGGAGATCGGTTATCTTTTTGGTCAATATAAAAAGATCCGCAATGAATTCACAGGGGTTTTAACCGGGAAAGGTCTCAACTGGGGCGGTAGTCTTATTAGACCAGAGGCAACTGGTTATGGAGCAGTGTATTTTGCTCAGGAGATGCTGAAAACCAAGAAGAAATCAATAAAAGGTAAGGTATGTACAATCTCTGGGTCTGGAAATGTTGCTCAGTATACAGCGGAGAAACTTATTCAACTAGGTGCAAAGGTTGTCACATTGTCTGATTCATCTGGTATGATATATGATCCTGATGGTATAGATGAGAAGAAACTTGCATGGATCATGGAACTTAAAAACGTTAGACGTGGTAGAATTAAGGAATATGCTGAAGAGTTTAATGTAGAATATGAGGCTGGTAAAAGACCATGGCATATAAAATGTGATATGGCTTTTCCATCTGCAACACAAAATGAGATAAGTAAGGAAGATGCACAGGCACTCGTTGATAATGGATGTATCTGTGTCACTGAGGGAGCTAACATGCCGACTGTACCAGATGGTATAGAGATATTCCATGAGGCAAAGATTCTATTTGGTCCAGGTAAAGCAGCAAATGCTGGTGGAGTTGCTACTAGTGCACTTGAGATGAGTCAGAATAGCCAGCGTCTCTCTTGGACTAGAGAGGAAGTTGATACAAAACTACATGGTATAATGAAGAAGATCCATGAGAATTGTGTTAAATATGGTAAGGAGAAAGATGGCTATATAAACTATGTTAAAGGAGCGAACATCGCTGGTTTCGTAAAAGTTGCTGATGCAATGATAGACCAGGGTATAATATAAAACCTCTTTCTCCCTTTATTCTCTTTCCTTTTTTCAATTATTTTCTAATGTTGTTAAACTAGTTTCTATAAAACCTGAAAACTTTAATGTATTCTTTTGATGATTGAGATGTTGATGGAAGATAAAGATTATGGTAGATCATTGAGTGAGATTCCTGATGAACATAGAGAGATGTATCATCTACTTATGCCTTTTAAAATAAGAGAGATACTACTTGTATCTAGTTTGTATGATGCCTTTATAATCGAAGAGGAGGGTTTAATCTCAGAGTTAGTTATTGGACAGTATCAGCATCATCTTCTAAGTTCTCCTCCCCGTGTTACCCATGTAAGTTCTGGAAAAGAAGCATTGGAAAAGATAGAGAGTGGTAGGTATGATTTAGTTATAACTATGTCCAAGCATATTGGTTTGGACCCTTTTGATTTTGGAAGGAAGATTAAATCAAAAAATCCTAACCTCCCAGTCATATTACTAGTTACAGATGCTGCAGATATAAATCTTATAGAGAACAGAAGTGGTGAGGAAGGCATTGATAGAGTATTCTATTGGACTGGTGATCCAACTCTTTTCCTCGCTATAATTAAGTATGTTGAGGATAGTGTTAACGTTTCATCTGATACTGTTAATGGAAATGTTAGGGTTCTTATCATAGTTGAGGATTCTATAAGATACTATTCTATGTTTTTACCTATTATGTATACCCAGATTGTGCAGCAAACTAGGCGTTCTCTATCAGAGGATTTAAATGAGATGCAACGCCTTCTAAGGAGGAGGATGCGCCCTAAGATTTTATTAGCTCAAACATTTGAAGAGGGCGTAGAATTATATGAGAGGTATAAGGAGTATGTGTTAGGTGTTTTAGCTGACGTAGAGTTTAAAAGGGGAGGTAGATTAGATCCAAATGCTGGCTATGATTTTATTCGATATGTTAGAGATAAATCGAGGTATGTTAGGGTTTTAATGCAATCTTCCGATCTTAAGAATAAAAGAAAAGCAGAGGAGATAGGTGCCTTTTTTCTATATAAAAAATCTCCAACTCTTTTGAAGGATTTCGAGAGTTTTCTTTTACAGGAATTAGGTTTTGGAGATTTTATTTTTCGACTTCCTAACAAAGATTTTGATCCTAATAAGAGATCAACTGAACAAACAACGGTTATAGCTAAAACCTCTAATATGAAAGAGTTTGAGGAGACTTTACAGAAGATTCCCTTGGAATCTATTCTTTATCATGCTGAGAGGAATGATTTTTCAAATTGGCTTATGGCTCGTGGTGAATTTAAACTTGCAATGAAACTTCGGTTGAAGAATCCTAAGGAGTTTGCTGATTTAAAAGAAGTTCGTAGATATCTTATAACTGTTTTCAATGAGAGTAGAAGAGAGAAGCAGATGGGTGTTATCACAGATTTTTCTAAGCAAAATTTTGAATTTGATTCATCTTTTAGTAGAATTAGAGGAGATTCATTAGGTGGTAAAGGTAGAGGGATAGCTTTTATTAGATCACTCATTAGTAGGTATTCTTTGGAAAATAAATATCCTGGTGTAAGGATAACTGTTCCCAGTACAGTTGTAATTGGAACTTTAGAATTTGACAGGTTTATATCGGATAATAACCTCGGAGAGTATCTAAATAAAAATGATTTATCAGATGAAGAGATATCTAAGGTTTTCTTGAAAGCTAAGATATGTAAAGAGTTAAAAGAAGATCTCAGACGTCTCTTAAGATTTTTTAGGTCGCCTTTAGCAGTTCGTTCCTCTAGTCTCCTTGAAGATTCTCAAAGCAAACCAGTTGCAGGCATCTATCTCACATATATGCTACCTAATAATAGCCCTGATGATGCTGTTAGGTTAGAGCAGCTTTGTCAGGCTATAAAACTTATATATGCATCTGTTTTTTTCAAAGAAGCTAGATCATATATCTCTTCTAATTTATCTGAATTTGAAGAGGAGAAGATGGCTATAGTTATCCAGGAACTAGTTGGAATGGAACACGGTGAATATTTTTATCCTACATTTTCTGGAGTTGCACAAACTCTTAATTTCTATCCAGTTAAACCTCAAACATTTGAGGACGGCATTGCAAGTATAGCTGTTGGTCTAGGTAATACAATAGTGAATGGAGAGAAATGTATACGTTTTTCTCCTAGATATCCTCGACATCTACCTGATTTTTCTACATTTGAACAGATTTTAGAGAATTCTCAGAAGGAACTTTATGTTTTAGATATGTCAAAGAAAACATTCACTTTATCTATAAATGAGGATGTTACTCTTAAAAAGATAGATGTTAGGGATATGAAAGAGGATGCTTCTATGTCTCTCATTGCTAGTACATATAATGTAGAGGATGGAATTATTGGAGACGGATACTATGAAAATGAACCTTTGCTTATTACATTTGCTGGTATATTAAAATACAACATGTTCCCTCTACCTGATATTATACAGGATATTCTATACATCGGTCAGATGGGTATGGGTTGTCCTATTCAAATTGAATTTGCTGTGAATATAATGGAAGATGAACCATCAACCTTTGCTGTTCTTCAGATACGCCCATTGGCTCAGATATATTCCGAGATGGAGGTTACATGGGATGATAGTATATCTAAGAAGGATATTTTGATACTTTCCAATAGATCTATGGGGAATGGCGTATTCTATCTCCAAGATATAGTGTATGTTATACCCAATCTCTTTGATTCTACAAGAACAGTTGAGATAGCTGAGGAGATAGGAAGGATAAATGATTCCCTCTCCTCTCCATATCTTCTTATTGGTCCTGGTAGATGGGGTACTAGAGACAGATTTCTTGGTATACCTGTTAAATGGAGTCAAATCTCGGAGGCTAATATAATAGTTGAAACCTCCCTTGAACACTTTGATGTTGAACCTTCTCAGGGTGCACATTTTCTACATAATGTTACATCTAGAGGGATAGGCTATATAATGGTCCCTTATTCTATTAGAGAAGGATTTGTTGATTGGAGTTGGCTTAACTCTCAGTCTCCTAGAATTTCTTTAAAATTTGTTAGACATATACATCTTGAAGAACCTCTGGTTGCCAAGCTTGATGGGAGGAAGGGTAGAGCTGTGATATTGAAACCAAGTTTTGCCAGTGAAGATAAATTTATTTAAATCTATTATTTAGGTATGCATCGATAGAACCTCAAAATCTATGGAAAACTATTTATAGGAGTAAATATATTACTATGTTGCGTAGTGTTACATTGCGTAACAATAACCGGTGGACGGTTAGAAAATGAAAGCGCAACATGGATTAAACCCCGCATATCTTCTTCGACAAACCCCGCAGACCACTCGAGGGGGGCACCCCTCCTTTTACTTGCCTCCTGAAAACGGTTTTCCCCCTATATTTAATTGCCCCCCTCGACTGGTTTTATATCGAAGATTCTTCCTTAAAAACTCTTTCATATAATCATATTTTATTCTCAAAAATTAAACAAAATTAATGAAGAGGTGATATAATATGGAGAAAAATATGGGAAAACAAATTTATAAGCCCAAAAAACTATCTAGAAAAATATATACAATTTTATTTATAGGATTTCTACTTGGAAATATTCTATATGTATCTCCAAGTTTAGCGTTAACCGTTACACCTGGCAGAATCTATGAAAGCTCAGCGCACTTTGAGTATCGCAATATAACAGTATACGCACCAGCAGTAGGTCGTACGCAAAATGGATATGTAGGTGTAATATCTACTATCACGGTAACCATACAGTCCAATGGAAGCGGACAGGTTTTTGTAGATACTTTACCTCTAACCCAGATTGATATGCAAGGCTCAGCTAGATTAGCTGTTAAAGTAGCATCATCATTGGTAGCAAGCGATAAAAATTCTAATATAAATCCCTATGAATATGATTACTTCTTTGTAATACGAACATCTTCCCCAGTGATCGGCGGGCCTTCTGCAGGAGGTATAATGACAGCAGCAGTAGTTTCTCTACTTGAAGGTTGGACAATGGATAATAGAACAGTTATGACTGGTATGATAAATCCAGATGGGAGCATAGGACCCGTTGGAGGTATAACAAAGAAGATCGATGCAGCATACTCTGTAGGAGCAAAGAGATTTCTAGTGCCAGAGGGACAGATGGTTTATACAGACACAGTAACAGAAACAACTACTAAAAACGGATGGATTCAAACTATAACTAGAACAGTTACTAGAAACGTATCAGACTATGCAATGACACATTATGGAATAGAAGTAAAGGAAGTATCTGATATAAATGATGTCCTCCTCTACTATACCGGTCACATCTTCCCAGTTACACCTTCTGAACACAGCATCTCAACACAAGACTATATAAGTTCTATGGAACCACTTGCAACTAGTTTATTAAATGAGGCAAATCAATCATATCATAATGCAAGCGAGGCTTTTGATCAATCATCTATACCAAATTATTTCCCAAACTATTATAGAAACCAAGTTACAGATTTTCTAAATAATGCAGAGAAACTACTGCAAGAAGCAAAGGACTGGTATAAGAAACAGTTATATTATACCAGTACAACACAATCCTTTAGTTCTCTGATAATGTCAAGATTTGTAAACTATGCATGTGAATACTTTAATACAGATGACAAACAAGGGTATGTTGATAGACTACTGTCAGAAGCAAAATCATTATATAAAAATGAAAGCAGTATAGCAAAACAAGCGCAGGTAAAAGGAGCGATATCTCTGCAATGCGTTGGAGCTGCTCAAACTAGAGCTACTGAGGCACAAGAATATATATCTTCAGCAGAAGCGCACCATCAGAAAGGCGATGACTTTACGGCTCTCTATGAAATCGCCTTTGCTATGGAGAGATCAAGAAGTATAGGTTGGTGGCTTGGTTTAACTAAATATTTCAATGATACTGGTACTATAACCTCAGAGCAACTTAAAAACCTGGCAAATGACTATATTGATGACGCACAGCAATCAATTATATACTCAACTGTTATACTGCAAGAGATGGGTACATCCTCACAGCTTCTCTCGGAGGCAAATAATCTTTTGGATTCTGCGAGAACAGATAATGACAATGGATATCCTGCAGCAGCCTTATTTGAAGCATTAAAAGCATTAGCAAAAGGTAACCTTGCTTTAGAACTTGTAGATGCTAACTCTAAGGGAAAGATACAAAGTAAGATCGCTAGGGCAAATGAAAGTGCTAGTGCAAGTATTAGAGATAGTAGACTGAGAGGTATAGAACCTGTACTTGCAGTAAGCTACTATGAACTCGCTCAGAGCTATATAGATGATGATGTCGAAACAGCGTTATTCTACTATAAATACAGTAGTTTAATAACTGGTGTTTTAACCTACTCTGGTACACCTAAAGCACAAACATCATCTAGATATCTAGGTATCCCTGCAATTCATACTCCTGCATCTAAAAACTCTCTAACCAATCAAGGATTAATAGTATCTACTGCTATCCTCGCAGCTATCAGTGGAATACTTATAGGTGTAGCAATCGCAAGGATTATTTCAGGTAAAAAAGAAGAGAAAAAAACTGCAGAGGAAATCTACGATATGGATTGGCTACCTAGAACAACGCTTGATTACACTGAGAAAACCATGCTCCCTAAAGAAACAGTTAATATGCCTAAAAGTATCTATGATTACCATAAAGAACTAGATGGAACACAGCATGAAACCAATTATAGCAAAACTAGTGGATGATAAGATAGTTATATCCAAACCTAAAGGTATAGGTAGAATACACAGTAAAAGTAGAATCGGTAAACTAGTAGATAATAAACTATACCTACAACCATTAGAAGCAGTATTCCTATTAGAAGAAGAGAAGATAAAACTGATCGATGATACAAGAGAAATCACATTCGAGGAACTATTTAAGAAAGCAGCAGATGGAAAAAATAACTTTGAAACACAGTATTTAATCTATCGTAACCTAAGGAATCGAGGTTATCAGCCAACTATCATAGATCAGCAAACACTCTCTCTCAATAAAAACCTAGTTTTTACCTTCGCTGAGACAGATGCAACTACAGCATTTAAACTAGAAAAACTATGTGAAGATATAAACTATAAAGAATTAAACAACTGGATAGGGTTAGTAGATGAAGAGGGAGATATCACATACTATGATATCTCCCTTAAAGAGCCTATAGGGGAGATATCAAATAGAACTACTATAGAAGTGGAAGGGGTTTTACTCAATAATCGTGTTATACTATTCGATCAAGATAAACTAATGCAGTTACATAGAAACGAATTTTACGGTAAACCATTTAAAAAAGGATTGCAACTTTCTCTGATAGAAGCTTTCTATCTAATGAAACAAAAACTTCTAACAATTATAAAACCTAGTGGAGAAGAGGTTGATATCTCTCTTTTCAAAGAATTTTTAGAGAAAAAACATCCAGAGATATTATTTAGATACCCAATATACGAGAATCTAAAAAAGCGCGCTCTAATAGTTAAAACAGGGTTTAAATTTGGAACACATTTTAGAGCATATACCAATCTACCAAATTATACACATGCAGAATATCTAATACATGTAATTGAACCTACTAGGGAGATAGATTGGTCTGAGATCAGCAGAGGAATTAGAATGGCTCATGCTGTTAGGAAAACCTTTCTCTTCGCTTTTAAAAACAAAAATAAAATAATATATCTAAAACTATCTCGCATCAGACCATAACCTATATATAACATTCTAATAATCTTAGCTATGATACTTGGGCGGAGGAAAAACATTATGTTAAGAATAAGATGGCATGGACACGCATGTTTTGAGATAACAGATGAGGTTACTATTGTAACAGACCCTCATGATGGTAAATCCATTGGAATTCATCCACCAACTGTTCAAGGAGATATAATACTTGTATCACATGATCACTTTGATCATAACAGCGTTAAAACTGTGGAGAAAGAAAAATCCATAGTTATAACAGATATAAAACCACATACAATATCTGGAGTAAAAATAAGAGGTGTAGAGGCATTTCACGATGAAGCAAAGGGATCAAAGAGAGGCACAATCAATATATATGTTTTTACGGTAGACGATATAACCTTCTGCCATCTAGGGGATCTCGGTCATGTTTTAGATGAAGAAACAGTAAAGAAAATCGGAGAGGTTGATATACTTTTCATACCAGTTGGAGGGACATATACTATAGATGCAAAAGAGGCTTGGGATGTAGTTAAATTAATTAAACCTAAGATTATAATACCTATGCATTATAAAATAGAAGGTTTATCTCTACCAATCGCTACGGTAGATGAATTCCTAGAAGAAGGGAATTATAAAATACTAAAAGTTGGAAATGAAATAGATATAGAAAAAGAAGAACTGCCAATAGAACCAGAGATATGGGTGTTTACATTATAACTTTTGTTAATCTTTAAACACCTCTGGATTAACACAGTTAGGAGGATGCTCACCCTTTAAACCAATAAGGAGATTTCTAGCTGCTACTTCTGCCATCTTCGATCTAGTTTCAAAAGTAGCAGATGCAGAATGAGGTTGCAGTACAACATTATCTAACTTCTTTAATTCTCGAGGTATACTTGGTTCATGTTCATATACATCTAAACCCGCGCCCCAAATCCAATGTTTTTTTAATGCTTTAATCAAAGCTTCCTCCTCGATAACAGCTCCTCTAGAAGTATTGATAAGTATAGCATTTTCCTTCATCATCTTTAATTCCTTCTCCCCTATCAAATGATATGTATCAGAAGTTAAAGGAACATGAAGAGATATAAAATCAGATTCCTTCAATAACTCTTCTAAAGAAACCTTTCTAGCATCCAATTTCTCTTCTAAAATATCATTCCTATGTCTACTATTATATAGCACCTTCATCGAAAAACCCTTGCTTTTCAAAGCAAAAGATGTACCAATCCTACCCGCTCCTATAACCCCCAATGTTTTACCACTCACATCATGCCCAAGCATAAGCATAGGATCCCATCCTTTGAACTTATCTCCCCTACAAAAACGATCTCCCTCTACGATTCTACGGGTAACAGCAAAAAGTAAAGCCCAAGCCATCTCTGCTGTTGTATCTGTAAGTACACCAGGAGTGTTACTAACAGGTATTCTCCTCTCGGTCGCTGTTTTAATATCAATATTATCATATCCAACAGCATAGTTTGCAATCATCTTCAATCTAGATGCAGAATTAATAACCTCTTCATCAATAGGATCTGTTAGTAGGCATAACAAACCATCTTTATCTCTAACACCTTTTATAATCTCCTCCTTAGTTAAAACACGATTTTCAGGGTTAACCTCTACATCATGATATCTTTCAAGCATTTGGATGCCAGGTTCAGGGATTCTCCTAGTTACAAATATCCTCATAGGTGATTCCTCCTAAGATTCCACACTGTAAATCCTAAGTTCAAATAAAATCTTTCTATGAGACCTTTAATTCTACGGGTTTATCTAAACCCCATATCCTACAGAAAACGCATACTTCGCCTTGAGAAGGCATACCACATACCTTACATTCCTTTAAAATACTAGATTTCCCTAAATCAAATTTAAATAGATGTCTATTTCTAAGGAAGCCTTTGATAAAATTAATCTTAACCCCGGAGCTCATCTTTTCTAATTCATTCAAAACATGTTTATATCTAGGAATCTTCTCACCTTTAGATAAAGGGCATCTCTCTGATATATACTCTATACCTATGACATCTGCATATTCTTTTATCTCCACCTCTGTAACCTCATAAAGTGGTTTTACTTTCCTTATAAACTTACCTGTACCTGGTAGAATCGGTCCCTGTCTACCTAGATATTCTATATTCCAGTTTATTAGATTACTTAATACAAATGAAGATTCATCATCTAGATTATGACCAGTTACAAGAACATTAAAATCATTATCATAAGCAAACTTATTGAAGATATAACGTTTAGTAGCACCACATATAGCACAGGTTGGTCTAGAACTTTTAACCTCATTTATACCTCTATTAAATAGCTTTCTAATCTCCACTCTATGAATTGGTATATCTACATCTTTACACTGTTTCTCTGCATATCTCCTACTTTTCTCTGAAAAGCCTCCTATTCCTAAATCTAAGAATAAACCTTCTATAGTATATCCAAACCTTTTAAGAATATATGATGCTACTGCAGAGTCCTTACCTCCTCCAATAGCAATTAGAATTTTATCCTCCTTAGAAAACATCTTATATCTATTTATAGTCCTCTCGATTTTTCTCTCAAAATATACAATAAAATGTTCTTTACATAGATGCATCCTTGGATAAGGGATATAGATATCTGCGTCTCTACCGCAAAACTTACAGCGCATACTTACAGGGATATAAGATTAGGGTTTAAAGATAACCTCTATGAAAATTTAAATTTCTAGAGTATATTTCCTTCACATTATTATACCTCTCCAATCTTCGAATATCTGATAGATTGATTCTTCAATCCGAATCCTAGAAGCAATTATCTCCAAAGAGAAGAATTATCCCACTACTTTAGAGTATAAGAAATTCATCTTAAAATAAGAAACTCTGATGCCTCACAGAGGAAATAAATAGATCTCTTCAAAGGTTATTTTAGTTCTATAACCTTATTTTTACCATTCTTTTACAATATTTTTTTTATCTTCCGAAAACCAAGGTAAAGTATCCCATCTGGAAACCTTGCACAGTATGAGTTATATCCTCTGCATTAGAAGATGTAGCAGCCATTGTTATTACTATAGGTCCAAAACCATATACCTGCCTAGGGAAAACCACTCCAAATGAATGTGTCTTATCACCCTCTCTCCCAGGTATATCCCCTGCATATCCTTGACGCATAAAATCTATGGAATTGTCAAAACCACCTTTAACAGTGAAGTTATAATATACGTCATATGCTGTAGTATTCCCTACATTTACTATTATTCCTCCAACCCTATCTGTTCCAAGAAGTCTTAGAGAACCAAGAATTGCAATTTCCAGCTGAGGAGTTTGATCTGCAGATAGATTTACTGGTAAGATAGGTAGAATAATTAATAGACATATCAGTAATTTTAACATCCTCCTTTTCATTTTATCTCCCACTTAAAATTAATCATAACTATATTAT
>Ga0180300_10000855_pt1 | contig 13852 bp, 13 predicted proteins | sample GuaBasSediGuay15_FD_121798 | JGI IMG/M metagenome (GOLD analysis project Ga0180300, IMG submission 121798) | Subseafloor sediment microbial communities from Guaymas Basin, Gulf of California, Mexico - Guay15, Core 4569-2, 21-24 cm | ecosystem: Environmental > Aquatic > Marine > Hydrothermal... | reverse complement strand
TTTCGTTCAGGAAAATAATCTAGTGGTTACCTCGAAAAACAAGTTCTCTATAAAGTTTATATAAGGTGTTTACAGTGGTTAAGTGGCCAAAATTAGAGGAAATATTGATATCTAAGTCAATGCCCTATATTATAGCGATACTTATAGTGATTGGGATTTTGGCTCTAATGGGTTTAGTAATCCATGTGGAATATAGTACGCGACGTTCCTGGATCAAAATATTTATTTCTGTATTGCTGTTTTCGCTGTCTTTTGGCTTTGCTTTTCACTTTCTCTTTATCATTCTTGGTATATAGACCATAAATTGTTGATATCTAGTTTAGAATATTTGGAATTCCCCTTCAATTATTTTATTTGTTAGTTTTGTGACATTTGTGACTTCGGTTTCCAATATTGCTTCGATGTCGTTTTTTATAACATTCCAGTTGGCGTTTTCCTCAAGTAGGACTTGGGCATTAGCAAGTTGAGGTTCAGTTATTGGTTTACCTATTTGGCTTAGAATTCTTACGTAAACTTCTTTTACACCTTTAACTTCCTCTATGATTCTATTTGCAATGTTTTTTGCCAGGATGTTGTATATTTTTCCTACATGGCTTCTAGGGTTCTTTCCTGCTGCTGCTTCCAGCGACATTGGTCGCATTGGTGTTATTAATCCGTTAACACGGTTTCCACGACCTACTTGCCCATCATCTCCCGACTCCGCGGAGGTTCCAGTAACTGTTATATATACTCTTGGATTACTTCTATCTATTTTGTCGGCTGTATTTACAAAAACTTTTACTTCTTTTTCGGTTATTTTAGAAGCTAAATCCAAAATTCTATTTGCTACTTCTTGCTTTACATTGATGTAGTGATCTAAGTCGTATGTTAATGAGGATATTATTGCTGCTGCGATAGTTAGTTTAATCTTGTTGTTATGTCTTAGGCCCATTACTTTGATGTCTTCTCCTACTTCTGGAAGTTCTTTTTTGAGTTTAGGTGAATTTAAGTATCGTTCAGTTTCTAATACAAGTCTTTCAGTCTCAGAGAGAGGGGCAAAGCTTACGCCAAAACTTGTATCATTTGAGAGGGGGACTTTAGATGGATCCTTAAATAGTTCTGTTAAGTCTTGACTACCTGGCCTTATCTTATAGTCTATTTGGACATGTTTTGAGATATCTAGAAACCTGAAATTTTTCTCCAAATATTCTCGAACTGAAGTTAATGCGATGGTTCCTATTGGTATTCTCTCTATTTCATGGTCTTTAATGATCTCCGTGGTAGCTCTTCCTATTACAAGTAAATATATAGGTTCTAAGACTTCGCCCCCTCCGAATTTCGGCTCTGACCGTCCCCCGGCAAGGCTTCCCTTGTCAACGTTGTGATGAAGTATTTGACCGTAGTGTTCTAGGTAGTATTTGGATAGATTTACGCTGAGTTGCTCTACTACTCCGTCGCATATCGAATCTGGATGTCCAAGTCCTTTTCTTTCAACCATTTCTACTGGTTGCTCTTCTATTGGCGTTACATTTATTTTGTTTACCACTATTTTCTCCATAGCATCTTCTCCCCGCGCTAGATTTTATCACACACCTTACATACTTTCCTTATAAAAATTTTTTTACTCTTACTCATGAGAGATCAGCTAAAATATGACTGAGAGTAATAGTAGTTACCCCTAATAATATTAATATTTGATGTTACGTACTCTATATTGTTTACATGTTTACCGAGGAAGAATCATTATGGAACAAAACGATGCTAAAAAGTATACTAGCATGCTGAGAAAAGAATTTAAGGAAACCTACGGGGATTTAGCCGAAAAAGCCAGGAAGGTTCCAAATAAAGATGCTGAAGAACTATCTGAAAGGTTAAATGTCCCGTTAGAAATCGCTAAAGTAGCAGTAAGGTTAGAACTTGACGGCATTCTTGACGCGGAAAGTGTATGTGACATATTGATGAGAGAAATGGAAAGACTAAAGGAAGTTGATTTTGAAGTTCCGAACATTTCATCTTACCTTTTTAATTTTGCAGTTAAAGAGGGAAAATGGATAGAGTATCTCTATGGTCCTTTTAGGAAAGAGGCTGAGGAAGCTGTGAGGAACCTTGCTAATTGGGAACGCATAGTATCCGATAAGGAAACAGTATCAGAAGGTTCTATTATTAATTTTTTGAACGAGAGAAAAAGGATTATTGATGAAGTTATTGAACCCGTGATGGACGAATGGTTGAAAACGCACAAAAAAACTAATTATTTGGATGCTGCGGTAGCGTTAATATGTGCGCTCGAGAAAACTAGTAGAGAAAAAGCGATTGAATTATTAGAAGAAAGAAAAAAAGTTCTCAAAGAATTTATGTCAAAAATATATGAGAAAATAAAAGATGTGAATGGTATAAGACTTTTTGAAAATATTAAAAGTAGAGTTGCTGCTATTATTAAGGATTTATCAAATCCGATCTCAGATTTAATGAAGGAAACCTACTTAGAATTAATTTTAAATTCGATACCGCGCCCCATCCCTAGAGAGGTTCAAGTATCACAATACCTTTTTGTTGGTGGACCAATTACTCGAGGCGGAAAGGTTGAGCCAGATTTGGTTAAGCCCACTGACTTTTTAGAGAGAGATATTATGCTTGCAAAAAGGAGAAGCGGAGAAGATCAGGTTAATTTTCTGAAATCTTCGGTTGAAAAAGTGTTAAAAGCACTTTTAGAGCAAGGTATGGATCCTGAGGATGCTGTTATGCACGTTCTCTCAGAAATGTATAAAAGGTTTGATGTTGGTGGGTTTCCAGAGGCAGAACTTAGGGAAAAAGTAAAAGAAATCGTTACTCAATCACGTGAAGATAGAATAAAAATTTTATCCGAGTTTCTCTTTAGTCACTTAATGAATAAATTTGTTAAAAGCTAGTCGAGGCGGGAGGTTTTGGCCGGCTCTGAGTCTATTGAAGCAATTGAGACTGTTCTTTACTGGCTTTTAGATTTGTATATTCCCGATTTGAATCTTCCGTACATTAAAAACGTCGAATTTAGGGGAGAGGTTCTCATAGCTTCCAAACAGCTTTGGACGTTGCTATGTGAGGATACTGTTAGATCGTGTCTTATTGGACCCGGTGTTGTTAAAGGAAAAATCTTACATAAGGGGCATCCAGTTGATGTTGAAGAAGGGGTGGGTGCTTTAGTTTTTAATCCAGCTGAGCTTAGACCTACGGCTCCAATCCCTCTTGTGAATATAGTCACACCGGAGGTTGTAGATCCGCTAGCTAAATCTTCTGTTTCGGAGATAGCTACCATAATTGAGAAAGTTTTGGTAGATAGGGGTATGGTTTTGGCTCCTAAAAAGTTGACTGAGGTGAGAAGGAAAGGTACTATTCCAACTGTGGAATATAGGGAAAAATTTCTTGAAAAAATTGAAGTTCATTTAACTTCTGGTGCCATGAAAGCGAAATTTTTACTTGGAGGCGCTAAGAGACCGATATATAGCGCTTTTTTGAAAAGATATTCAAAAAGACTGTATGAACATCCAGAGAGGCTTAAAATTTTGTATGTTGATAAAAGAGAATTTACGTCTTTCAACCAAGATGCAGTTTCATGCTGGTCAATTGTAGAGAAATTACAGGCTCAACCATTAGAGGAACAGCAAACTACCGATGGATACAAGCAATTTGTTGAAGAATATGTGTCAGTTTTAGAGTTTATGAAAAAATTTAAGGAGGTTTACATTTTTAGAGATTAAAATTGCTTTAAACTTCATTTTACCTATAAGTTCCTATATATGGTTTATATTGTTGTTACTTGCTTGATATGTATTCTTCCAGTTTATTGAATGCTTCTTCAAGTATTTCTAGTGGAGGTAAGAAGACTAGCCGAAAGTGGTTTTTACCGTATATTGGATCAAAACCTGATCCAAAAACTACTAAAACTCCCGTGTTTTTAAGAAGATCTAAGACAAATTCTTTATCATCTTTCCATTTGTTTTCCAAATTTACTTTGGGAAAAGCGTAAAATGCGGCTTCAGGTTTTACACAGCTTATATTATCTATTTCGTTGAGCCGTTTCCATGCGTAGTCTCTTCTTTCCTTAAGTTTCTCTACCATTTCTTTTATATGGTCTTGTGGTCCTTTGAGCGCGGTGACAGCAGCTACTTGGGCGGGGGTGTTTGCACTTAGTCTTATTCTAGCTTGTTTTTCGACACCTTCACGAATGTGCTCTAATTTCCCCTCTGGGTCATAAAAATACATGTAACCTAGACGCCAGCCTGTTGCGAGATATACTTTTGAAAAACCGTTAAAAACTACTACGGGAATTTCTCCGGCAACTTTTGCTGTGTTTACATGTCTTTTTTCATAAACTATTTGATCATAAATTTCATCTGAAACAACGATAAGTTCGTGTTCTGCAGCTATATCTAATATTTCTTTGATAGTTTTTTCACTATATAATGCTCCCGTGGGATTATTTGGATTTATTATTACAAGTATTTTTGTTCTTTCGTTTATTTTATCTCTGATGTCTTCGATATCTGGTTGCCAACCCTCTTCTTCAATGCATCTGTAAGATACGGGTTTCCCTCCAAAAAACTTTGTGTACGCTATATATGGCGGATATGTTGGGCCTGGAACCAGCACTTCATCTCCTTTATCAACTACGGCTGCTATGAACATTGATATTGCTTCTGATATTCCAGATGTGATTACTATGTTTTCTGGATCTACATCTACGTTGTTTAGTCGCTTTTCTTTTTCTGCTATTGCTTCTCTAAGTTCTGGAAGCCCTTTTGAATCGCCATACCAATTATATCCGTTTTTTATTGCTTTACAGTAAGCTTCTTTTATATGTTGAGGTGTGTCAAAGTCATACTTGCAAGGGTCACCAATGTTTAAATATATGATTTTCTTGCCAGCTTTTTCTAATTTTTTAGCGTAAACAACTACGTCTCTAATAGCATACTCTATCGATTTAACACGCTCTGTTAAATCTATCAACGTGCCCACCCACTGATAAAAACTCTTTTTAGTAATGTACCTACTTGGCTACTTACTCTTATATCTTTTGGAAACCTTTACTGTTAAATGTAAAGGGTCTCGTTTAATTTGGAAAAGTAAATTAATGCGAGTAACAGTTTAATAAAATGATGCGTACATGTATAGTTCTCCGTTAATTAGGTGTTAAAGATGAAAGTTAAGATTTCACCCATTGCCCTTATCAAAATAATTGATGCAGCATCTCGAAGATTAGATAGGGAAGTCGGGGGATTTTTAATTGGTAGAGTTGACAACGATTGTTTGAATATAGTTGACATAGAGGTTCCTAGAAGCAAAGGATCCAAAACTCATGTTGAAATAGATCCGCTAGCTATGGCCGCTGTAGCCGAAAAATTGGAGAAAAGAGGTATGAAAGAAAGTATTGTTGGCTGGTGGCATTCACATCCAGGTTTTGGAGCCAATTTTATGAGTAATACTGACATAAGTACTCAGAAAGTTTATCAATCATTATTTAATAAGGCAGTTGCTTTAGTTATCGACCCTACTTCCTATGTTAACAAGAAAGACCCTAGAAAAATCGATTTAAAAATATATAGAGTCATCGAAGACAGATATGAGGAAACGGATTGGGATGTTGCAGTAGAAGATACGTGGAAAATAGTGGAGGATGGTGTAAAACTTATCTCAGAAATTAGAGAAGAACAGGTGGGAGTTAAAGATTTTTTGGAAAAAATGTCAAGCGCGATGAAGTTAAAAGAGGAAATATCGCAGTTAAGAAAAGCTGTTGAGAATCTTTCATTAATCAAGGTGGATTTCATGCAACTTCAAGCTAATGTTGAATTGTTTATGATGTATTCAACTTTAATCTTCTTATTATTATTTGTTTTTTCTATATTGATATTTCTGCGGTTCATATAGCACTTTACGAAAAATGAGGAAATAAAAACGGTAATTACATCATTTGACATGTATCGCTTTCGCGATATCATATCTGGTTATTATTCCAAGAAGCTTCTTGGGGTCCTTAGGATCGACAACAGGCAATCTAGATATGTCATGTATAACTATTTTGCGAAGAACCGCGTTCAAAGTTTCATTGGGATATGCCACGATTAATTTTTTGGTTTCTATGTCTTCCACCCTCATTTCAGATCGTTTTTCAGGTCTAACTTTGATAACATCCTCGTACGTTACAATTCCTACAAGCTCATCTTTTTCGTTTACTACTGGAAATCCTAAGTGTCCTGTCTCATTGATTAGTTTTTCAAGTTCATCTATTGTCGCACTTGGTTTTATTGTAATAACGTCTTTTGTCATAGCGTCTTTAACTCTTAGAGAAGACAATATGTCGGATAGAAGCTCTGGTATATGCGCGGGTGAGTCTGCCCGAGTTAGTACTTGTTTTTCATATATCGTATAGTCTCCTGAAACTAAGTACGCCATTGTTGACGATAATATGGCTGGAATTAAAATATTGTAGTCTCCGGTCATCTCCGAAACCGTAATTATTGCTGATATCGGAACTTTGGCTGAACCTGCGAAGAACGCCCCCATTCCAACTAATGCAAATATTTCTGGTTTAACTACTACTGTTGGGAACATCATGTGAAATATTCCACCTAATACGCCTCCCAGTGCTGCTCCAATAACCACAGAAGGCCCGAAAACTCCTCCGCTTCCACCTGAATCTATAGTTAGAGAAGTAGCTACCATTTTAGAAAAAATCAAGATTAATAGTATCGATAAAGCTAATTTACCTTCTAATGCCAGTTGTGCCAATCCATAGCCAGGTCCTAAGACATAAGGGAAGAAGAAAGCCATTAAACCTAGGATAAAGCCTCCCACTGCCGGCTTAACGTAGTTGGAAACTTCCAGTTTTTTGAAGAACTTGTCTCTTAATTCATAGAAAATCTTGACATATAGTATGCTCAGTAACCCAGCTACAATTCCTAATATGGCGAAAAATGGCAACTCAAGTGGGTTAAAGGTGTAAAGTGGAGCAATGAAAATTGGTTGCCAACCGGTTACGGATGCGAAGACACTGTATGCCACAAAACTTGATATTATGGTTGGTATAAAGGCTTCCACTTCATAATCTCTTTTGTAAAGCATTTCGATGCCAAATAAGGCTCCTCCGAATGGAGATTTGAAAATGCTGCCTATGCCGCCAGCAGCACCACATATTACTAATAGTTCTCTCTCTTTCGGGGAAAGTTTCAGACGTTGCGCTATTGAAGATCCGAATCCAGCTCCTATTTGTGAGATAGGGCCCTCTCTGCCCGCGCTTCCCCCAGTTCCTATGGTTATAGCAGATGCGATAGTCTTTATTATCGGTACCCTGCCTCTTATTTTCCCAGCTTGGTTGTGGATAACTCCTATTACTGCATCGGTTCCATCGCCTTCAGCTTCGGGTGCAAAGGTGTAAACAATTAATCCGGACAATAATCCTCCTAGGGTTGGTATTAGAATTAGGAGCCATCTTCTTAGCGATTTGGGTGGATCAAATGGTAATTCTATAAGAGGTAATTCACCAGCAGGCGAGGGTAAGCTTAAACCACAAATATATTCTAAAAATATTGAAGATGCCAAATGTAATAGCGTGTAAAATAGTATTGAACCTAATCCAGCTACAATACCTACGGTAACACTTAGCGCAAGTATTTTTTTACTGATAGCATCGTTGAATTTCTTGAGATGAGGCATTGCTTTTTCACCATAGAATTTTTAGTACCCAAAATCGATTTTGACGTTAGTAAGAAAAATTTTTCGGTGAGAAAAAGCGAAATTATGGAAATTTTTCGCAGAAAATTTTTGCTGAATTAGTATCTAAAGTTTATTTCACTATAATATATTTTTGTTAAAACTTTGAAATAAGTCAAATGTTATCGAACATTTCGACAATAATTTGCTGGTAATCTAAAACACCTAAAGAAATATTGGCATCTTTTTAGAATGGAAAAGTTGGAGTTCTTTTTAATGTTTCTATATTTTTGATGTTTATGTTATTTTTTAGAAGATGTTTTTAGAAGCAAAGCCTTGCTTATTCAGCAGGTCTTTTAGCGGCAATTTCATGGGCTCTAATAATGTCACGTTTAGAAATAATTCCAAGAAGCCGTCTTGGGTTGTTCCTATCAACTACTGGCAACCTACCTATGTTTTTTCATGCATTTTATCGAGGACCGAATGTACAGTTTCGTCCGGATATGCTACGATGATATCCTTAGAAGCTATCTCGATGATTTTTACTTTATTCCGTATGCTATGGGGAAGTTTTTGGAGGTCTCTTATTGTTACTATTCCTACCAATTGTCCCTTCTCGACAACCGGGTATCCTGTATGATGGTGTTCCTCAAAAAATAGTTCCAAGATGGGGGCAGGCATGTCAGGTGAGATTGTGATAACCTTTTTGGTCATTACTTCTTCTACTTTGATTAGGTCGAGAATAAATGGTCTACCCATCCTCAGAATAATTCCACGTCTATGAAGTTTTATGGTATAGATAGAGGATCCTCGTAGAAAGAGCCATGCTACAAAGAAGCTAATTGAAGAGGAAATCATTATTGGTGGGATAAGTGCGAAATCATTTGACATTTCTGGGATCATGATGATGACGTTAATTGGTGCTTGGGCAGCGCCTGCAAAAAGAGCAGCCATTCCGGCAAGAGCATATGTTAAGGGTTGATCTACAATAGATGGAAATGCCAGGTCGAATAGTAATCCCATGGCGGCGCCGAGCATAGCCCCTATATAAAGACTTGGTGCAAAAATACCGCCGCTACCTCCTGAGCCTACGGTACATGATGTAGCAATCATTTTTAATATACCCAGTATGAGAAGTAAAGCAAGGAAAAGTTCTCCGGCTAAAGCTTTGTTAACTCCCTCGTATCCAACACCCATGATTCCATATTCTGGTAGTAACATTATTAAGAAACCTGTTGCAAGTCCACCCAGGACGGGTTTATATGTGGAAGATACTTTTAATCTTTCAAAGACTCCCTCTATGGCATAGAAGCTCTTTATCCATAGAACTGAAATAATCCCAAAAATTAATCCTAGAATTGCATAGAAAACTAGTTCAGGCGGACTCCATGAAGTCAAACCTTCCGCGTTAAAAGCCGGTTTCTGCCCGAGAAATGTTGATGCGACAGCAGCACCTATCACGGAGGCAATGATCACTGGCATAGCATTAAATAATCCTATTCCTCTAAGCAAAACTTCCATACCAAAGAGTGCCCCTCCTAAGGGAGCATTAAAGGCACCTGCAATTCCTGCTGATAACCCGCAAACAACTAATAGCTTTGCATCGCTGGGTTCGAGTTTAAATATTTGGGCAAGTGTTGATCCGATTGCCGATCCAGTTTGAGCTATTGGCCCTTCTCTGCCTGCACTTCCTCCTGAACCTATGGTAATTGCTGAAACAATGACTTTCAAAAACGCTACTCTCTTCCTTATGTATCCGCCTTTTAATGCTACGGCTTCCATAACTTCGGGGATGCCATGCCCTTTAGTTTCTGGTGCGAGTCGTGTAATTAGGGGACCTACGATAAGCCCGCCAAGAACAGGTAGTGGAATAATACTTAGATTAAAACCACCTATGTGAACTGATATACGGGGAAGCAGTATTTCAAAGAAAAGTGATTAATTGTTTCAATCATAAGATGTAAAACAACTGCTCCTAGTCCGCCTAAAACTCCAGCAACGCCGCCCAGTAAATCTAAAATAAGCCACTTTTTGGCGTAAACTGGAAATCGAGGAAAACTAATTTTCATGACATCGCCTTCTCAACTACTAGCATCGAAATTTCTTCAGTTTTTGTCGAGAAAATAATTTTGTATTTTTTATTTTTTAATTGTTCCTGTGATAGAATTTAATAGGTAAAATGAGTGTTATGAAGAGTTATTATGATGTTTTATTTCGAAAGTTTCATAAAACTTTAGCCAGAAATGATAAAAATCGTCAGGAAAATTGGATAATGTCAATTTTTATTCATCTGTTGCTTGGTATTTATTTTCTTAAGCATTTTAGATTAAACTTCTAACGATGGATTTTAATTAGTCTGGTTTTAATGGATGTTGCATTAATGTTCTTGCTAGTAGTCTGGAGACTCTTAGCGGTTCTGGTATTGCTCCTTGTCTTGTGAATTTGTTAAGTAATCCTTTTGCTTCATCTCTTCTCATTCCTAGATATCTTACTAGAACCGTGTAGCCTGTTTTTAGCTGTATTTTTTCTCTTTCACCGTTTCTTCTATATATCTCTATTCTTTTCTCGTAGTCTTCTGGAAAGTTTTCTTTGAAATATTTGTCAAGTTTTTCCTCGGATTCCTCATATGTAACGGCTATTATAGGAATTTTTGTTTTATTATAGATTTTTTCTAGGTCTATGACGTTATACCAGGCGATTATTACGCCGTTTAACATAATTGCGTTGATATCTTTTCTATTGAGTATGTTATAGATGTTAAGGACTCCTTGTGTTGCATCTAATCCTCCAACTGTTATAGTTGTAATGGCAAAACCGTCGATGAGTAAGTCTCCTCTCATAACTATTCCTGCAAGAACAGATTTTTTGCTTATACCTTTTCTGAAACTTTCAGATATCCCTAAAACTCTTATACCCTTTTTGCTGACGTTTAATTTCAAGGAAGCCCACCCTCACTCAAAGAAGTAGCTTAATGTTCCTTCTTTCTCCAATACAGCCAACCAATCTATTTTACCTATTTTATAGTTTTCACCTTTACCCTCTAGTATTTCTAGTATTATATTCACCGTTTCATTAGGTGTTTTTGAGGTGGTATCTATTTCATAAATTTTCTCTTTTTCATAGGCGTTTAATGCGTTGTATGAACAAACTCCGAGTATTTCTGCTTGTATGTTTTCACGGATTTTACTCTCTTTAAAATTTTTCTTCTTTAATCTTTTTTCTAGCTCTTTTGGATGAGTTCTTAAAATTATAGCTACGTTGACAAATTTTGAGGGAACTATTTCAGCGTAGTGCCCTTCGATTATTATTGGAGAATTAGCAGACCTTATAATTTCCCTTAACTTTGGAAGAAGCTTATCTAGGTCTGCTATAACCGTTTCTCTTTTTTCATCAACTTCCTTATACAATTTTTCTTTTAGTACAAGATTGCTTAGGTCAATATGTATTCCTTTAATTTTTTTGGCAAGTATCGAGGCTACTGTAGTTTTTCCGGTTCCCGGAGTTCCTGAGATTACTACTACTTTACTCATATTTCCACTATTCCTCTTCTAGTGCCCTTAGAGCTTCTAACAACGCCTCTTCCTCTTCATCCCTTTCGCTGGGGCGGGTTACTAAGGGTTTAGGTTCTGGCGGCTTTTGTTCTGGGGGTGGTGTTGGAATGCTTGGTGGAGCAGGGTGTTCTTCAATGACAGGTTCCTCTGGGATCATTGCTACTTTTTCCTCTGTAATTGGCATTGAAAGGATTTGGGCTATGCGCTTTGTATAGTTTTTGAGTAGAGCCATGTAGTATCCAAGTTTGTGAGTTTCTTTGCAGCTAGCGACAAGCATAGTGTGTGGTGTTACTTCGGTGACTATTGTAAATCCATCTTCTCCTCTTAGTATTACATCGTTTAGGTTTCCATGTCCTAATTCTCGTGTTGTTTTCTCTCCAATGTTTATTAGGGCTGCTGCCGATGCTGAAAATAAGTCGGCATCTACTACTGTGCTTGTTGCGCATGCTATACGTAGACCGCTTTTTGAGACTAATGCAATTGCTTCTAGGGATGTTTTTCTTTCTAGTTCGTTAAGCATTTTTGATACGTATCTTAGTCTTTCATCTGCACTTTCTTCCATAAGGTTTCAACTCCTCATTACTCCTTACTCATAACTTCTTAAAAAGTTAATAGTGTGTAATGGTTTCAGTGATCTCCCTCTAATGGTTGTTTATACTTTTAAATGAATATTTTATAGGAGTTTAAATACTTTACATTGCACGTAAAATTGGTGATCTGTTTGGTCGTTGGCCCGGCTGCGATTTTTGATCCTCTTTCTATTCCACCGGAGTTGTTACATAGAGAACGGGAGCTTAAAGCTGCTGAAACATTTGTAGAGAATGGAATAAGTAGTCAATATCCGTTACATATTGTGGTTTCGGGTATTCGGGGCATAGGTAAAACTGTTTTCGCTAACTACTTGGCTGAAAGAATTAGGAAAGAATACGGTTTTCCAAAGGTTTTCATTAATATGAACAACCCTGAGAGCAGGATTTTTTGAACAAGGTTGTTTACGGGAAGAATTTTCATTTTAGGGAAAGAGATAGACTAATTGATCGTGCACATAAAAATTCCTTTTTGATATTGGTGATGGATGATGTAGACCCTTATTCTAATATGTTTTGTAGGTTTTTAAAGAAGAGTAGGGAGAGAAACATTATTGTTATCGCTTCAGGCGATTCGAGAAGCCTTTTAAGGAAAAGTCATTCCAGTTTTTGTTCCCATTTAGATTTTGTTTTGAAACTTGGGATTTATACGCCTAGTCAGTTTTTTGACATAACTTTACAACGCGTAAAGTTAGCATTCCCTATAGAGGTGGATATCGAGGTAATTAGGTATATTACTGATCTTGTGTGCGAGTTTGATGTTAACAGACCTAGTGTATCTATTGAAATATTGAGAAGATTGTACCCACTGGTAGTTTCTGGTGAAGAAATAACTGTTGAAGTTGTTAGGGAATGTTCTCATGATTTGCTTTGGGTATTGAATGATGATCTGGTAGTTTTAGATGCTTTAAGATGTATGAGAATTGAAAGCATCCTTCTGCTGGAAAAATAGCATCACACTTAGCCAGAAGGGTTAAAAAAGCCTATTTGTCTATCAAGGAAACAAGGGAATTGTATTATCTTCTGTGTGATGAAATGGAGGATAAAACTGCAAAATACCTGTTTAATGAATGTTTAGATGAATTAGTAAACTCAGATGTTCTCTTAAGATCTTCCTTTAGCGAAAAATACTTTTACTTAGCAATTCCTCCAAGATTTCTTTTAAATCTTATTGATGTAATTTTCTAAGCAAAATTGTTTGGGCTGACATTAGGTTGCTGAAAAATAAAAAGGTGTATGAGTTATTTGAATCGCGTTTTTAGCTTCTCTAGCACTTGGGGCAATGTAGTGTACTCCATTTCGTATGTCCTGGGAGAAGAACAAACGCGTCCTCCTCCCATCTGGACCGAGTCTATGAGGCATAAAGAGTCCATGCCTTCTGAAGTATTCGGCGATTTCACTGGCAAGCATTCGAGTTCTGTCAAATGCTGGGTCATCAAACATATCTGAGGGCCCGATAAGGTGACCATTGCATACTTGGAAACCGAGACATACAATTCTTGGTGGTCCGTCAAATCTTGTGCAGCGAGCATCTTTTAGACCTACGGGCATTATAGGGCCATAGTGGCTGCCACGCATCCAACCTGCGACTGCATGTGGGAATGAAAATGCTTCAAGTACTTCTCCTACTGCTGGAAGGCCGTGCTGTGCGCGTACAATAGCTACTGGGTCATCTTTGCCCACGTATTTTCCTGCTATTAGGCTTAGTCTTGTTATTGATACCGAGGCTGCTGGTAGATCGTCGTATCTCCATATTTTTTCGATTACATAGTGTCCTGTTGTGCCTATTAGTGCAAGGATGTCATAGATTTCTTCTGGTGCTTTTAGGACTACGCTTTTTCCGCTGATGACGTCGAGTATTTTGAATTTGAATCCTGTGTGTTCTAGGTCTGGTCCGTGCATTTTGGGGTCTATTACGAGTCCCGGTGTGTTGAAGGGGTCTGCGAATACTCTGAATAGTGGTAGGTTGAATGCTCCGGGTTCTGTTTTATCTGCTGCAAATACTAGGATTGGGTCTGATTTTCTTTCTTCGAATTCTAGTTCTGCTACTCC
>Ga0180300_10000854_pt1 | contig 13854 bp, 17 predicted proteins | sample GuaBasSediGuay15_FD_121798 | JGI IMG/M metagenome (GOLD analysis project Ga0180300, IMG submission 121798) | Subseafloor sediment microbial communities from Guaymas Basin, Gulf of California, Mexico - Guay15, Core 4569-2, 21-24 cm | ecosystem: Environmental > Aquatic > Marine > Hydrothermal... | reverse complement strand
GGCTCCTGAGGCTGACCTTATTGTCGGTAAGGTGCTGTCGAATGAAGGGAGTGGACAGACATCATGGGTCATCAAGGGAATGGAAAAGGCTGCCGAGCTTGGTGCAGACATTATATCAATGTCACTTGGCTCTATGATCTCAGAAGGTGGCAGAAGTCCAGATTCGAAGATGGTCGATGCTCTTTCTAGGAAGGGCATACTGTGTGTTGTTGCAGCGGGGAATTCAGCACTGCCACTGTCAATTGGTAGTCCGGGAGATGCAAGAGGTGCGATGACAGTTGGCTCTGTTGCCTATGACACTCCAGCAATGTTAATTCCATCAACGTTTGAATCGAGGGGACCGACAATAGACTGGAGGATCAAGCCCGACGTTACATGCTTTGGTGGGAATGTACTCCCACAGGTTACTGAACTTCTTGTAACTGCTGGAACCGGAACAAGCCTGACAGCTCTCGCCGGCACAAGCATGGCTACCCCACAAGTTGCAGGTATTACAGCCCTCTTGGTGCAGGCGGGATTACCTAGAGATAGGGACATCCTTGAGTATGTGTTTTCTAAGACCGGTAAAAAGAGATTCCCAACCGTGTTCAAAGATCCCGATACGGGATGGGGTCTTCCAAACGTTGCCAAAGCTATAGAGGGAGAGATATGGAATTCCCCAGATGCACAAACCTTTAACCTATTCAGTGAGAGTGTACAGAAGGCTACGATGCCATTGAGCATGGCACTTGAACCACTAACAGTTAAAGCAGCACAGCTTATGGGGTTAGATCTTACACCGAAGCTTGCTGTTGTGGAGGGGTAGTATGGAGAGAAAGCCTGGACAACCCATACTACCACTCCCTCCTCTGCTACCCAGACCAAGATATACCAGGATGACATCTGCATATTTGGATAAAATAAAAGAGGCACATGAAACCCTGGCTATAATAAACAACCAGCTTGAGCCGGGTAAGGTACCGGTGTCAGCTAAAGAGAACCTGCGTATAGCCCTCGGTTATCTCAAGTCTCAGATTGAAACAATAGAGCGGTTGATTGAGTAAACTGTAGTAAAGTTTTTAAGAATCGGAGGTGAGATTATATTATGTTTGGATTTCCAGGGAGATTTGCAAGAAGTGAGGAGGAAAGACTTGCAAGACATAGGGAGCTGTTTGGTACTGATATTCTCCCACCAAGGGGGACTGGTGTCATAAGGGATCTGGTGAAGAAGGTGGCTATTGATGTGGTGGAGAAGACCACCCTGCCACTGAGGCTTGTGTCAGCACCGGCAGATGCGACAGTTAGGGAAGTGATACACAAGATAAAATTCAGCAACCCTGAGCCAATTAGCAGAGAGGAGGCAATTGAGGCAATAGCTGAATCCAAATGGGCACAGCACTGGGCAGAGGGAATGGCAAGACTCGCTGGACTCACACCAGCATCTCCTGAGTGGGAAGAAACTATTGAGAGGCTCTCAAGGAGAGTTGCCGAGTCTGTTGTTAGTGTGTGACGGATGTAGATAGCATGGTCACCAACACAGTAGACCACGATCAAGGTAGGGGGACCTCTACACCTGCCGGTGAGGATGAAGATGCGTGGATCTACAAGGTTCTTCTCCACATCCTTGAGATAGGGAAGGTTTTGCAGTGCAACTTGTGTAAGAGATTTCTCACCTACGTTGCAGAGCACATACTGAGAAACAACCACTATGCTCTGATTATAGCAGAAAGGGGAGTTGAGTTAGATGAGGCTATGGAGATCTACGATGAGGAGTATAAAGAAGCAGTCGATGACCTCATAGAGCAGCTTAGGGCTTTGCTTGCCATACAGGAGATTGAAGACGAGAAACTCGCTGAGAAGGCTGAGAAGCATGCCAAATCAAGGGTGGAGACGATAGCCAAACTGGTCGTTAAGGAATCGGGTGGTGGTGATGGCGAGACCTAAGATAGAAAAAGCCAAGAGGAGGATAATCTCAGTTAGAGTGGATGAGAGCACATACAAGTGGCTCGTTGAGAAGCAGAAGCTCATGGATCTTGACGATCTTAGCAGTACGGTCAGGGAGATTTTAAAGTCTGCCAGGTTTATGATCGAGTCGGGGAGTGTTGTTTTACCCGACGAGGAGGTTATTGACAGTTTTATTGAGTTTCTATCAAATCTGAAGCAGATGAATAACCACAAGTGATGTTTACGTTTTGTCTAACAAAAATATAAATATCAGATATTAAATAAGCTATTTTGGGTGATGAGATATGGCAAAGAAGTATAAGCCAATTGATGAGTTAGCTTCAAACTTTGCAGCAGGCGTCACAGCCGATGCTGCAAAGGAGAAGTGGAGTGAGAGGGCTGCTGGAGCAGTCGAGTATTACAAAGATAACTTTGGACCCGTATATTCTGCCCAGACCTCCTGCGGTGCAGAGGTTAAGGGCAAGGGACTTGCAGGGTATGATGCCCTTAAGTCATACGCAGAGTGCATGGCAAGAAGGATGAAGAGGGGCGGAACCTAAATTCTCTATTTTTTTCTGTTTTCTGTTTTAGGTTTAGAATACTAAGCTGTACACTCCATCATGCTCGGCAATATACCCTGCTGACTCAAGCTCTTTTATAACAGTCTCAACCTCTTCAGGAGACATTCTGTGTGCCTCAGACACCATCTGCACCAGCTTATCCTTCGGAATCTGCTGATAGTACCTCACAAATGCAATAACCTTCCTCCACCTGCTGGGTGCAACCTTCTTAAGCACAACCGCAGGTCTCCTGAAGCTCATGAGATACGTTGCATACTCAGGGTACTGAGATGCAAACTGAGCCATTAGTTGCTCCCTCTTGTGGAGAAGTTGTGGCATTATTTTTGTTGCGATAATCTCCCTCGCATCTTTTACGGTCATTGTCTTTTTGGGCATGTATGACAGAAGAGTCTCCCTAACAATATCAGCCCTCTGCCTCCTCCTGAACCCACCGAGCAGCTTTAGCACCAGATCAGCCTGCTGATAGAGCTTGTATAGGTTTGATAAACTCTCGTCAAGTTCCTTTTTAGGTGGTACACCAGGTGGAGGTGGTGGGGTTCCCGACACCGATAGCATAATCATCAGGTTCTTGAAGGGTTCGGAGTAAACGAGCCTCTCCCAGTCCTTCTTTTTAACTTCAAGCGGTGGGGGGTTGTAGATGGTGTGCGTGATCATCCTTTTGAGCCTCTCCTTAGTTGCCTCATCTAGATAGGACACCTTGTCCGCAACCTCGGCAACATGGCTCAGTGCCGAACCATACACCCCATACTTCAGCAACTTTACTATCAGGTTTGCCTTGCTGACAACAGCAGCGTGGGGTTTTGGCTTGAAGTACTTGAAGTATAAATCAGGATAGTATTTTTTAACCCTCTCAAGCGTCTCCGCAATCTGTGCTGCCAAAACCTTCCTCATCTTGTATGTGTCATCGTAGGCTTCTCCTATGGTCATCTTCTCCTTCGGCAGGTATTCCTCTATAACTCTCCTTATAACATCGGTTGTAGTATTCTCTGGGAAGTTTGACAGAAACTCCCAAAAATTGCTGATGTCATTTATCTCCTTGCTGAGTTCCTTTATCTCGTTGTAGAGCTTTACAGCATCCTCAGGCAGTATGGTTTTTCTGGCTTTCGCCATAATAACACCATCAGGTAACTTAGATGAGACTTAGGTGAGACTTAGGTGAGACTTACACCCAACCTGTCAACCAAAGTGGCAAACTCCTCAGTGTTTGCAAGTGAGAGGTAGTCCTTAAACAGCGTCTTTGCCGTTGTGGGTGGTGGGTTCTCAATGGCTACCTTAACAGCCTGTGCAAGCAATCTCCTGTCATCATCACTCAACTTGGTGAAGTTGTTCAGCAACATCTTCAACATATTCTTCGTAACCTTCCTGTAGTTTTTGGACTTCAAATAAGCTGCAACCTCGGTTGCGAGAGACCTCACCTTATCATAGGGTAAGACCATCCTTCCAGCTGTGATGGATTCTATAAGCTCCTCAATCCTCTCGGCAGCCTCATCTATTATTGGCTTTATACCAATCTTCCTTGCAATCTCGACAAACTCAGGGTGCGTGATGAGCCACTTTATGCTCTCAGCTTTGACTTTAGATGTGGTTGGTCTCGGTCCCAGTATGTTCTCATACAAAGCCTCCGCTATCGCATTCCTCAACTCCTCAATCTCTGGGAGGATTTCGATATATTCCCTAACGAGCCTTAAGTCCTCATCGGTTATCATTGAGAAGTTATTCACCCTTATAGCAGTTGTTAGTCTTCTGATAACCGACCTGACTCTAATTGGTTCAATTTGTGACAACCACTTTGTTCTGTTTTTTCTGAACCACTCATCAGCCTTTTCGTCTATGTACTTGAATTCGTCTTCTGGTTTAGTTTCTTTGACCTCATAGTATAATTTTACTATAAATTTCTCCGTGTCGGCTGCTGGTGGTATTACGTTGTACACAGCTGTTTTGGTTCTTATAAGTCTCTGAATAAGAGATATTAACTCTCTATCAAATGTGGGTTCTATTCTTAGATCAGATTTAACCATGAATCTCATAGATCAGAAAATTATTTAACCTTTGCTAATATAGTCTCAACATGGTGAGTGAGCTGGACTCAGATTTTCCCACCACTGTTAATGGTCATGAGGTTAAAACCTGGGCAGATATACTGAGATTTCCGAGCATAATAATGCTGGCGGGGAGGAGGAGGCAGGGAAAGTCTGCCTGCGGGTATTATTTACTAGAGCTTGCGAGGAGGATGTTTGATGTTGATGCCTACGTTAAGGGACTGGTTAAGGAAAAATGGAACTTGCTCCCGGATTTCATCCATCCAATTGATCCTAAAGAACCCGACTTACCGGATGATGCAGCCATATTCTTAGACGAGGCAGCCATGTTCTACTACGCAAGGGAGTTCGGTACTACGGAGAACAAAGCTATGTCAATTCTGCTATCAATATCGGGACAGAAGAATCAGCTGCTAATTTTTGCCACCCACTACACGAGGAAGATTGACATTGATGTTATAACAGACGTTGACGTGCTGGGTTATAAGAGACCTGGGATGATGTACAAGCACTTCGAGAGACCGGAGATGAGGAAGCTTGTGGATAAAATCTACAACGCCTTCAAGAGCCTACCGTTTAGCGATGAGGAGAAGAAGAGGTACACCTATGTTATAGCCGACGATGCGGACTTTGAGGGGTTTGTAATCAACCCACTGCCAAGCTTCTGGAGTCAGGATTTGTCGGAGGCTTTTGCCGGTGTCAAGATTGAAGACATACTTGAGCTTAAGAGGGGTAGAAGGAGCAGGATAAAAGAGCCAAAACCTAACGAGCCAAAAATACCAATGTGGAAGAAGATGTTGGATGAGATAGCTGAAAAATCAGACACCAAGCATTGACTTTAATGTCTCGAAGCACTCGTGGTTTATCAAAGCCTCATATTTCTTCATTAGTGGTTTTACAACCGGTGGTTGCATAGTTGCGATTGCCTCTTTAAGCTCATTTTTCGTCTTCTCATCTATTAGGTCAGTGAACTGAGCGAGTATGCACAGTTTGTTTAAGTCAAACACATAGGTTCTCGACCTTATTGCACTCGTTAGAATCTTTGCGTAGGCATTCAACCCTGCCGTGCTAACTCTTGCCTCTTTCAGCTTTATAACTGTATCAATTTCCTCCAACTTTCTGTTGACTTCATCAAGGATACCAAGCTCAGATGCGAGCATGGTGAACTCAGGACTCGACAGGAACCTCTTCGCAGCTGGTGCGTTTGTTGGGAGAATTCTGCAAGATAGCAGATACTTTGTCGTCTCTATCAGCTTGTCCCTGTTTATCAACCCCTTCTTCAAAGCACCCAGCAGCATGTTTACATCACTGCTGCGTATGTTGAAGGAGCAAGCCTTACACAGTGCCTCATATCTTACCAAGACGGGGGTAAGTAGCATTAGCTCCCTCCTCTTCTCAGGTGGAAGTGGCTTTGCAGGTGGCTTGGTAGGTTTAGCTTTTATCCTCGCAGAAGCACCAGAACCCTCTTGGACTATCCTCCCCTTCCTGATAAGCTCATCTACGATAATTTCCACAGCCTTTGGTGAAATCCTATACTTGCTCGCAACCGATAGGACAAACCCCAACCTGATGTATTCTCTACTACCAAGCTCGGCTAAAATCTCATCTTCACTTGGAACCTTCATTGTAAGGTAGTAGTCACCAATCTTTCTATACCCGTGGTCAACCATGTAGTCAAGGACTTCTTTGATACTCTCCTCTGGATACCTACACGCCTCCATTATCTCCTCAATCTTTGCTGCACCAGCGGTGTCAATGAACTTCTCAACACACTTTTTAATATCCTCAAGAGTTGGTGTTGGTGGTTTGGCTCTCCACTCCTCAGCGTGCTCACTGACCCACTTGTTTATCTCCTTTGAAACGAAGTCCCTGACCTCATCCACAGTCCTGAGTTTGATTGCCCTATCTATGAGCTTGGATGTAAACCCTATCCTCTGGTCCTCCGGGATGGTAACATCATACTTTGCAGCTGCTATTGCCATCTCACCAGCTATTATGTCTTCAATCTTTTCAGGTGTCACAACCTCAGGTGGCTTCTTTATTTCTTTAAGGTAGGCTTGCACCTTCTTCTTAACTATGTCACGTATAACGTCTCCTACTTTTTCCTTGGGCACGCCAACGAGCTTTTCCATAACCTGGGAGACTATCTCGTTGACAACCTCTTCAGGCACAGTAACGTTGTGGATCGACTCAAGCTTCGAAATCTCCGAGATGGTCTTTATGCGTATCTCCTGCTCGGTGTAGGGTAGCTTTGGCTTTGGTTTAGCCTTCTTAGCTTCAATCTCCCTAAGATACTCCTCAGCCTCTTTCCTGAGAGCCTCGGCACTGCTTTCAACCATGTACCTGTTATATGACTTGGTGCCCTTGATTGCCTTAGATACATCATGTAGTAAATCCTCCTTGCTTGCCTCAACTATTGCCCTAGCTGCTGATTCCTTACTTTCCTTGTAGTAGTCGGCAAACTCAGTAAGCCTCATAACCTCTGGCGTCTTTATGAGCTTAAGCTCAAGCTCATCTACGAATTTCACGGGTATGGGATGCTCAGTACCTATTGTAAAGCCATCCTCCGAGACGGCATACTTAACACCACGCTCTCCCAAGTCTCTGAAGAAATCTTTAAATGTCATAATAGTCAGCGGTCTGGGTGATTTGTACACGTAGGGGAGATCCTCTGGTTCCAAAGCTGCAAGCTCCTTAAGCCCTGTTTTTATCTCCCCAATTGCGAGGTTTAAGTCGGGATACTCCTCGGTGAATTTCTGCACATAGGGTATCAGTTTCATTATCTGCTTAGCCTCGACCCTGCTCTTGGTTCTCGGATCGGCGAGCTGCTTTCTATACCTGTAGAAGTATGTGAGCAGTTTCTTCCTATCTGCCTCTGTGAGACCATACTTGAGTGCCCTGTCACTAATCTTATCGAGGTTTTCCTTGTCAACCCTGTTTAGTCTGAGTCTCTTCAGACTGAATACCAGATCCATCAACGTGTTGTACTCCTCTTCAGGTAGGTACTTGTCAAACTCTCCGTACAGACTCCTAACGAGTTTTTTCTGTTTATCTGTCAGTCTTGGTACTTCGATCAGGTCTAAAACCACCGGCACATAGTGCTCCTTGAGGTGTTTCCTCATGTATCCGAGCATCTCTTCTTCGGTTAGCTTCTTTTCGGGTTTGGGCTTCTCCTTCCATCCAAGCGGTGGTGCAACCCACTTTTTCGGATTAGGTTCTATACCGAGTTGCCTCAACTCATCAACGGTCAACCTTGGGAAGGAGTAACTGTAAGTAACACCATAGATGGGCTTTGACTCAGCGGTTATGAATTCTTTACTAACCTGAACCTTAACTTGGCTTGGCTCATAGCTGTAGTACGTGAGCTTGGTGCTCTTCATAACATCTCTCTTGATCCTATTTGCAATCTCCTTCCTGAACTCATACTCGTTTGTGTAGATCAGTCTGTTTATGTCAACTATCTGCTTGAGCATCTTCTCAAGGTCAGCGTGTTTTGGTATCTCTCTCTTCTCCTCCTCAACATAATGTAGAACACCCCTAAGCATCCACTTAAATAGCTTATCAGAAGTTATGTTCTTTGACTTGAGAAACTCCCTCACGTACTCCTCCAACTTCTTCAGCAACCACCCTACGTTCTCCTTGTGGTAAGACTCTATGGTCTTGCGGAGCATTTCAGCCTCATTAGCAAGATTGTCGGCATACACCAGTCCGGTCTTCTTATAGAAGTCCCTGAGTCTCTTTTCTACATCCTTGAGCTTCTCCTCAAGCTCCCCCATCCTACTGAGTATCTTAGCCTCGTGGACCTTCTTGTAATCTATCATCTCAATGTTCATTTTCTTGAGTGTCTCAAGTTGCTCCTTCAGTTTGTTGAATTCCTCTCTTATTTGCTTAACCTCATCTGCATACTTTTTGACAAGTTCTTCAAGTTCGACCTTCTCCTTCTTTGCCTTAGCCTCAGCTTCAGCCTTCTCAAGCTCTTTCTTCATGTTCTCAATGCTCTGTAGCAGGCTCTTCAAATCACCTTCCAGCCTCTTCAACCACTTGTCAAGCTCCAGTTTGTACTCAGTAAGCTCACCAAGAATTGGATACAATGCCTGTACGACTTCACTTGAGTCTTTATACTCCTCCATGAGTTTATTTATCTCATCGGTCTTCTTCATCAGGGCAGCATTGATCTCGCTTAACTTGTCACGGAGGGCTTTGACATCATCCCTCACGTTTTTCAGTCCATCTATGTGGTGTGGTTTGACTCCCTTGGATGCTGCACTGTAGATCCTTGACACATCAGCCTGTATTAGCTTATACCTCTCCTCAGCATACTTCAGAGCATCATCTATCTTATCTTCGAGGTCTTTGACCTGTGCCTTGATTTTGTTTATATCAACTTTTGGCTTTTCCAGCTTTGGTTTGACCTCAACCTCCTTAAATCCAGCCTCCCTGAGCCATTCTTCAAGCTCATCTTCTTCCAAGCGGTAGGGTGCAACGTAGGCGTCAACTGTTATGTTTGGATCGAAGGCAAACCTGACGTGGGCAACATCACCCCAATCAACCCTCAAGACTAAGGTTTTCACCCTCTTTGGGATGTACTTGAGTAAATCGTCAAACACATCAGAGGATAGTATAACAAACCCCCTGTCGCCCTTTCCCTCTACTGAAATGAGCTTTGGTTTCTCTCTCTCAACCTCTCCAGTGAGTACAACACCTTCCTTCCCATTGTAGCCTATCAAAAACAGCTGGGTCTCGTATGAATGGTGCTCCTTCTTGAACTCCCTCCTCTCAGATCTAATAAGCTCAATCGGCACCTCAACAATGGTGTTGTAACTGTATGTCTTCTCTTCAATCTTGGAAAGGTCTGGTATGCTCCTTGTAAATTCTGGATCGAGGTTTTTCATCTCATAAGTTAGTATACCCTTACCCTTCTTTGGGATACTTTGTATGACAGTTTTCTCCTTGGTTATCTCTATCCTAACAAGCTCCTTCTTCTCAAAAGCCTTGAGCATGTCGTGGAGTCTCCACCCATCCAACCCAACGACAAACTCCTCATCTAAGTTGTATTCCTTGAAGTATTTGTTGCTGACGTTTATCTTTCCAGCTATCGCACCACCCGGATGGTAGAATAACAACCTCCACCCCTCATCCGTGAGAAAAGCCCTCCCCTCACCTGAGTTTACGTTCCACCACCACCTCATCGCATCGGCAAGGTTATACGGACTGCAAACACCTGAAAACTTCATACCACCATCTCCTCAACTTTCAATCTCGTATGCAACCCCACGATTATCAAGCTCTTCAAGCAGGTAGTCGTCTGGCTCCTCGACAACAATAATCTTGTGGTCTGCATCGGCTATTGTGCTCTTTGCATGGTCTTCAAACAGCTCAAAAAGGTCTCTCAAAAGCACATTTGGATCACTACGACTTATCTTTATCTTCATACTTCACCTCCTTCACTGAGATATACACCAAAAACTTTAAAAATATTTGCACATAACTAACTTCAGTCCGGTGGTGTAGGGGGACAATCATGGGGTGCTCTGGACACACCTACCAAAGCAAACTATTATCAGTGGGAGACCTTTGCAATAAGCCCCCTTTCCATGTGGTAGGTGTGGGAGACACACCCCGACGGAGGTTCGAATCCTCCCCGGACTACACCACTGGCAGCCGAAACAAAACTTAGAAAACGTATAAAAACTGCGAGCCAGCCAGAGCTTTAAAACACATACTTAAACTGCGTGGGGGGGTAAGTCAGCTCGGAAGACTGCCTGCCTTGCAAGCAGGTTGCCAGGGGTTCAAATCCCCTCCCTTCCATCGGGAACCCCCCTCTATCGTAGTAGGTGGTAGAATGCCTGATAGAATAATCCACAGAACGTGCTCTATATGCGGAAAAGAGCTTGAGATAACCGTTCATGAGGATGGGACATACGAGGGTGGACACTATTTTGGCAAAATAGGGGATAAAGAAAAAGAGTTTGAATATTGGGAATGTGATGAATGCTTCAAGGAGGAGTAGTCATGGCAGATGTGGAATTTGACTCAGAGGTTTATGATTTAGATGTTGAGGTAAAGCTCTTAAACATTAATGAGGGTAGGGTGAATCTCGTTTTAACAGTTACTACTGAAATGGACTTTGAAGACCTAAAGAAGCTCGAACCACTATTCAAGAGGTGTAGAAGGATTAAACAAGGATGCTATGATGTTTGGGATCTAAAACTCAAGTTCTTGAGGGAGGAAAAATACGAAGATATAGAGTAACTCTCACACCGGAAAACAGGTGTAAAAAATTGGTGTGAGCTAACCTAAACGGGGGTTCGCAATTGTGAGGTCATAGTTCGCAATTAGATTGAAAAACACATAAGCTGTAGGTAGTATGGAAATTAAGAAAAATAAAAATAGATAGATTTGCTTTTCGGCGGGTTCTGAACCCGCTATTCTATAGCCTCTAAATACGTGCTATCATAGAACTTCTCGTAAATTTCCTTCGTCAAACAACCGATTGCATACATTAGTTATTTCCCCCTCCTTTCCCCCACCAGTCCAGATAAGCAAGTTTCCATTTGGAAGTACATACTCCTTAACAGACATATTTTATACTTAATCGCAGGTGATATAAATGTAATTTTATTTACTTAGACTTAGAAACACAAAATACACCTTCGCAATTGTGACAAAAAACGCTGCAATTGCGAACTCCCTAAACAGAACAGTTAAAAAATATATACAAAAGTGTTAAAAGATCAAGCTTCCACCAACCTCTTCCTGAGCCTTCTTTATCTTTTCGTAGTATTTCCTCTGCCTCTCAAGGTGTCTCTCAACTGCCTCTCTACCAAGCTCTTTGAACAGTGCTTCTATACCTCTCTTTCCAGTGTGTGGGTTCTCTATTACAGCGTTGAATTCAAGGCAGTTCCCAAGCCTGAAGTGGACTTTTAAGTCTTCCCCATCCTCCCAAAATGATAATCTAATGGGAATCCTCTCACCGCCGTAGTCAAACGTCAGCTCAGCCATCCCGCATCCGAGCCTTGAGATCAATCTCTCTTCCTTCATCTCAGGATCGGAGTAGGAAACCAACCAAACAACTTCCTCATGGCTGAGGTCATCCTCAGACTCAGGAACCGGTCTTCCCATCCAAATATACCCAAACACATTATTTTCGTTTCCATCTTCCATACTATCCCCTCCATTAAACCCCCTCAGACGGTCGATCACTCATCACCAATCAGAGTCCGAATTCATCATCGGGGGTGTGTAATCAACTACACAAATAAAAAAATAAAATTACCTGTTCTTAAACTTCTCAACAAACTCGATCATCTTCCTAATCTTCTCATAGTTCTCTGGATCTAAGATTTCAATTGCCTTAAAGACATCCCCGATCTCAACATCTCTATACGAAAGCTTTGCAATCGCACATGCAACCCTGAGAATGCTCTCGTAGAACCTCACGCTCTTTTCAGAGTCCTTGTCCGCATAGGTAACATAGACATCCATAATCTCCTCAGTAGCCTTCCTCACGCTTTCGGGAATCTGAGTGTCCCTCGTCTTAATCCAGCTTAGATATTCTCTAAGCTCGGTGATCATATCTTCATCATCCTTGGGCTTCATCCAGTATCTAACAATCGATTTCGCTATCTCCTTCTTGGCATCCGTGGTTGGTTTCTCAAGCTTAAACTTGAAATCAAATCTATCAAGAAGCTCTCTCGAAAACTTTGATATGTCGTTTGCAGAAGCTATGATCTTAACCCTTGCAATTAACCTAACCTTGTGCTTCCCCGCTGTTATGGTGTATTCTCCCTCTTCCATCGCTTCCAGCAGTGATTGACGGTCTTTATTCTCGAATTTATCTAACTGACGGGCAGGTGGGTGGTGATGAGATATGGCATGAACGTGCCAAGGGTGAGAGCGATGGCGTATGAACCATATCCAAACCCATCCTGCCTTTCGTCTATTCCGAGAATGTGACCGTCATTTATTGCAAGCTCCCCCGGAGTCACTTCATCTCCCCTTGCATCTCCTGTAAGACCAACTTTAGTAGTTCTTGGACCGACAAACCCTGTCTGGAAGTGTGCTCTCAACCAAAGGAGATACTCAGTCTTGGCAGTCCCCGGCTCTCCCATCAGGAGAATGTGTATCCTGTTCCTGTCACCATACCTGTCGTTCTCTGATGCAAGCATTAGCAAAATTGCTTGCTTTATCCTCTCATGGTCTTTTCCCGCAATCTTTGGTGCTATGTAGGGCGTGAAGTAAGCTATTGGGTCTTTAGCAATCTCTCTGAACCTCTCTATCTGATCTTGGTCATACTCAGCCTCAAGCTGTTCTTCATCTATAAGTAACTGTGGTTCTGACTGTGGTTCTGATTCTTGGTTTAGAGGTTCGGCAATCTCAGGATTTAGCCACTCTTCAATGTCAAACTCCTGTGCGATCAAATCAATCTGATTGTCTTCCATCCACTTGTATTTTTCAAGGTTGGTATCCATCTCCTTCAACGCTTTTGTAAGTGGCACACCGAGTTTTTTCGATAGAAGCTTGACATTCTCTGTAAGAGTTAGGCTGGAATCAAGCTCTGCCTCAATGTCAACTGTGTCCGGTGAGATGCCACTCTTTGACAGCAAATCGGCAACAACACGCTTTTGCAACCCTTTAGGCATTGGCATCCTATCACTCCCCTTCAGCTCTTCTGAACCTTATAAGGATGAAATACATATCCTTCAGCTTACTGCCATACTTCTTCCTGAAGAAGTTGAAGAATTCCTCCTTGCTGTCGAAACCATCTCTTTTGACTATCTCTTCAACTTTGCCTTCGGGTATCTTCAAATCAGCCACCATCCAAACCCTTTCTCTCATCTCTTCCCTATCGGGGTCTATTGCTATCACTCTAAGCTCTGTCAAGATAGCATCGAAAAGCTTCTCCGATTCTTTTGTTCTCTGCTTCCAGTAAATTTGCAAAGATGGTTTGCCCTCTTCCGAGACCTCTCTCGCTTTTGCAAACTGTAGATACCTCTGTCGAGTAAATGGTCTGATTGTTTGATCCTTCTCTCCGCTCAGGAGTTTGTCCTTAAAGATCGAGAAGCTAATTGCCACCATCTCTATCATCCTCCGTAAAGTCTGTTACTCTCTTCTGGCTCACATCCCATGCCGATAAAACCGTCTGATTCCTACCCTTCTTCATCATATCCCCTCCATAAAAAATAAGAAAAGTTACTTTACCTCAACAACATCAAGAAAGCTCTTTATCCGTGGTATGGCATACTTGTCCACCCAATCCCTCGGTGAAAGTGGTTCTACTTCAACTACAAGATGCTCTCCCTCTTTCTTCC
>Ga0180300_10000852_pt1 | contig 13862 bp, 21 predicted proteins | sample GuaBasSediGuay15_FD_121798 | JGI IMG/M metagenome (GOLD analysis project Ga0180300, IMG submission 121798) | Subseafloor sediment microbial communities from Guaymas Basin, Gulf of California, Mexico - Guay15, Core 4569-2, 21-24 cm | ecosystem: Environmental > Aquatic > Marine > Hydrothermal... | reverse complement strand
TTCTCGATTCTGCAATTGAGGTTTGTAAAAAAACAGGCTTATCGGCTGTTTCCTTCGCTACAAATCTAATTGTTAGGGGTGAAGCGTTGGAATAAAGAAAAAGTATTTATCTTTTTATAACAAACTTTAATCGTGTTCTTAGGGATAGATGTTGGAATTAAAAAAAGCCATGCTGCCGTGATTAGTGGCAGGAGGATTATTTATCTTGGCGAATATAAAAATTTAGATGAATATAGGATAACTGCTGCCGGAATTGATGCCCCCCTCTCATTCCCAGATAAAGGATTTAGGGAATGTGAAAGACTACTTTTAAAGATGGGTATAAGATTATTTCCACCAAACGCACCTTTCTTTAAAGCTATTGGATTGAAAGGTATTGAAATTGCTAAAAAATTAAAAAAGGTGGGTGTCGAAGTTTATGAAGTATATCCCTATGCCTCAAGGGTATTTCTGAACATAGTCCCAAAGGCTAAAAAAACCTTGAAAAGCGGAAAGAAAGAAATTTTGGAAAGGTTAAAGGAATTCGTTGATGTTGAAGAGGTTGGAGATCACAATGAAATTGACGCAATAATTGCAGCCTTAACCGTTGAGATGTATTATAAAGGAAAAGGGTACCTAATTAAAGGCTTTGATGGTGAAATATTGGTACCAAAGCCTATAAATAGAGATTTACAAATTTCTTTAGCTTCTTTGTTAAACGTTTAAAAAATGCTCAAAATTCTTAGAAAATAAGTTGGAAAAACTTTTTGTCTAATTACGTTTTCATTGTTTGGAGGTAATAATTCAACGCCTATTTCTATAAAACGTTCATCGTCAGTCACAACCTTAGCATTAACAAACCATGCAAAAGCTCCAACAAACGTATCTGCAATTGGAATTCCTCTAATCTCGTACTCAGCTTTTATAGCTACATCTTCACTAATTGGCACAATTTAAGGTTCGATAGTCTCAACTGTTCAACTCTCTTCAGCTACTTTCCCATCTATCTCGAATACAAGCAAAAGCTTTAGTGTCGAATACCAAACTCGTCATCTCACTCTCATCTCATCAACTCTTTTAGAGATGCCCTTTATTTTTCTATTTCTCTTAGCTTAGAAAGCTTAATTTCTTGCTTTAAAATTATTACATTCAAATCAACTATTAGCCTGTCACCAATTTTTCTGTTACCCACAGTGGAACTACTATCTAGCCCTTAGTTGAAAAGTTTTTACCCCTCTACCTTTTCCACACGAATATAATTAAAGGTGGGCGCGCCTCGGGTCGATCCGCCTCGCAGAGGGTTGAAAACTTTAAACTCCTCCTCCCCGCACCCCCGAAAGCGCCAGGTGTCCGGGGTAAGCCTGCTCCCTTCCGGGCCTAAGCCAGTCCCCCCGGTAAATGTAGGTGACAGCCCCTCCGAGCAGCCAGCCTACAACCGCCAGCCCTTCGGGACGGGGATTCTACGGAGTTTAAAGTCCATTGCCCCCTGTTTAGCGGACCTTCCCTCAGCTTCGGCCCCCGCATGTCGACGGTTTCGGGTTACAGGGGACGCCGAACCCCCCGGCCTAGCCCACCAGAATAAATTCTTACTTTTGTTAATTAAATCTTTGCTTAATTGCAGCTTTTTGTATCTCCACCTGAAAAAACTTGAAAAAGTGGACTTATAGACAGTGATTTAAGGTTAGAGAGAAATTATAGCAATAATAATGTTGGTAGGGATTCTATATGCTCCTAAAGGGCATAAGTGAGGTAAAAGCAAGCGTTAGTAAGATGGGAGAATAAAATGGAAAATGTTGAAAAAAGTAGATGAAGTAGCAAAGAAATTCGAAGAAATTTAACTACCAAATTTATTATATTATCCATATGATTAATTTTATATTCTTTACTTTTTGCCATACATTGTGTACGGTGTTTACGATTACGACTTTAAATTTGAAAATGAAGAAATAACGTTAGGTGTGGAAAAGAAAGGGGGATTTTTGAAATATACGCGATGGTTAGGAAATTGTAAAAATGACATAGTAGAAAAAATCTTGGCATCAGATGCAGGGAAAATTATTGTAAATCCTGTAGAACCTTTAAATTTGCCCAAAGAGATTACAAATCATCTTGAAATTCAATTTGAGCCAGTTGTTGTTGAACCAAATTCATTTAAAAAAATTTACCTAAAATTTCCGATTGAAATTGGCGTTTTTGCCGCTACTAAAAAAAGCATTGATGTTCTAGATATTTTTTCGTTGAACAATCAAAAGTACTCTCTATACGGACCTCCAGATTCAGGGGTCATTTGTAGGTGGCACAAAAGCGATGTTTTTGCAGACATACCAAAAACAGATTTGCTTAGAGATGGAGTTATTGAGCTAAACATTCAAAATACAAGTCACGAATGGGTTGAGGTTTGTAGAGTTGTTTTTGAAAGCTACGGAATGAAGATTTATTATGGTGATTCTGTTTCAATGGTTGCCACAATAAGAATAATAAACAGAATGGTTGCTGAAACTAATTTTGCTAACAAGCCCATAAAGGATGGGATGAAAAAATCGCTAGAATTGTATACTGCAAGACGCATTCCAGTTGTTGAAAGAATAGGATTTTTGATGGAGTGGGGGTTAAAATGATAGACATATTTAATATAGTCTTATATGGTGAGATAACCCTTTGGGATGTTTTAGTTGTTGTCTTAGTTCTCATTCTGTCCCTTATTATTGCAAAAATTGTAACCTTAAATCTTAAAAAAATTCTAAGTGATAAAGTTAAGAAAGACGTGCTTGAAATCATACTGAGAATTGTTAATTATGGGATTATTATCGCAGCAGTTCTTGCTGTACTACCTCAACTAAATATTGACCTCTCAGGCTTGCTCGTTGCTGGTGGAATTGCTGGATTGGTAATTGGTTTTGCTAGCCAAAGTGTTGTGGCAAATCTTGTTTCAGGTTTATTCTTGATGATTGAAAGGCCAATAAGGATTGGAGACCAGATAAGTATTGAAGGAGTATCGGGATTTGTTGAAGACATCCATATCTTCTCAACAATTATCAGAACCTACGATGGTGTATACATAAGAATTCCAAATGAAAAAGTGTTTACATCAAATATAACAAATTACGTTGCTAACGTAGCAAGGAGGTTTGAATACTTAATCGGCATAAGGTATGTAGATGATGCAAACAAAGCAATCGAAATCATTAAAAAGGTAATAGATGCTCACCCATTCGCGTTAAAAAATCCTTCGCCAACGGTCTTCGTTGATGAACTTGGAGATAACAGTGTAAACATACGTGTAAGAATCTGGGCTCCATCCGTGGTATGGTATGACGTGAAGATGGAGTTATTGTGGAAGATGAAGGTAGAGTTGGAAAGAAATGGAATTGAAATACCCTTCCCGCAGAGGGTTATTTGGTTTGGAGATAAGGGAGGTGTTAAAATTGAGTCTGGAGAAGATATTTCTGCATGAGAAAACGGTTGAAATAATGCTTAAAATTTTGGAGGCAGAAGAGAAGGAGAAGGACCCATATCCACTAGGAATCTCAAAAGAAGTAGGATCGCCGTACAGCTACATTTCCAAGGTTTTGAGTGAATTTGAGGCTAATGCTTTGATAGAGAGTGAATTCAAAGGTCGAGTTAGAGTTGTGAAGTTTACGGAAGATGGAAAAAAGATAGCAGAGATGCTCAGAGATTTGAAGAAGGAGTTGAACAAAGATTTTGTTGCAAGAAAGAAATTATCAATTCTAAAAGGTGTTGTTGAAATGGCAAATGATAATGAGGACAAATATAAGGTTTTAGCACCAGTTATAGCTGAATTAGATACCCTAAAAAATGAAACTAAAGATGAAGAGGTTATCGAAGGTATTTTGGAGTTGAGAGATAAAGCAATAGGGATGCTGAAATGATGTCTAAGTTGTTTAATACCGTTGAAAGTTTTAAAGACGAGATTATAGAAACATTATCAAAACTAGTTGAGATTAAAGCCTTAAGTCCCGAGTGGGGTGGTGAAGGAGAATACGACAAAGCTGAGTATCTAATGACGAAACTTGACGGATTTGAAGTCGAGAGATACGATGCAAAAGATGAAAGGGCAAAGTATGGAATAAGACCAAACATCGTTGCCAGATTAGAAGGCAAAAATGATGAGACAATATGGTACGTTTCACATTTAGATGTGGTACCAGAAGGTAATGAAAGTTTGTGGAATACGCCACCATTTAAAGCTGTTATAAAAGATGGTAAGATATACGGGAGAGGAAGTGAAGATAATGGACAAGCTATCGTCTCAACACTGTATGCAGTAAAATCAATAATTAAGGCCGGATTTAAGCCGAATTATTCTATAGGTCTTGCATTTGTGGCTGACGAAGAGACGGGGAGCAAGTATGGGATTCAATATTTGTTGAAGAAAAAGGTGTTTAATAAAGGAGATTTGTTTGTTGTTCCTGATGCTGGAAGTACAAATGGTAACATAATAGAAATTGCTGAAAAAAGCATTTTATGGATTAAATTTAAAATTCATGGAATACAGGCCCATGCAAGTACTCCAAAAAATTTGAATGCAGCTAGAAGAGCGATGAAGTTCTTGTTAGATTTGGATGAAAAATTACATTCAAAATTCAATTTAACAAACAATTTGTTTAACCCCCCAGTCTCAACCTTTGAGCCTACAAAAAGGGAGAGAAACGTTGATAACATAAACACAATTCCAGGGCTAGATGTTAGTTACATAGACTGCAGAATATTGCCTAACTACGATTTAGATGAAGTAATCAATTTTATTGAAGACGTAAAAAAATTTTACGAAATCAGAGATAACGCGAAAATTGAGATGGAGGTAATTCAAAAAGAGAGTTCCCCCATGACTCCAGAAAATAGTGAAGTTGTTAAAAAGCTTAAAGCTGCAATAGAGAAGGTAAGAGGTATTAAAGCAGTTGTTAAGGGTATTGGTGGGAATACGTGTGCAGCATTTTTCAGAAAAGCTGGATATGAGACGGTTGTGTGGAGTACAATAGATGGTGTAGCCCATCAACCAAACGAGTATGCTGTGATTGACAATATAATGAATGATGCAAAAGTTTTCGCAATTTTACCTTTTATATAATTTCCTGAGTTTGTTGTATTCTTCGAATTCCACATCCTTGCTGTATATACATGCAGATACTTCATAACCTTCGTACTTCGAAGTTTTACTCACCATAACCCTGACAAACCCCTCTTTTCTTCCACAAATTGCTGCCAAATAATACCCTTTCTCAATCAATCTTTTAACATCATCATATTCAGCATCGTAAATGTAGATGTTCAAAGCTTTAGTTTCTGCTTGAATGTACTTAATGTCCTCAAATAAATCCCTAAACATCTCTAAAACTTTCATATTATCAACTTCAACTTATCACTATTTTGTTAACTCCATCAACTTTCAAAAACTCATCGACCAATCTTCCAGGAATCTTAACATCTGTAACGATAGTAAGTTTTGACTCAACACTTAACTCTGGGTCTTCAGCTAAAACGTATCTTATGGAGATTCCTTCTCTTGCCAATACAGACGTTACGCCAGCAACAATTCCAACTTTATGGCTTTCAGCATAAACTTCCAAAACCCCAAATCCAAGAATTCTTGCAACCTCAGTGATGTTCGCTACTGGCTTTATTGAGGAAAAAACCCTCTTTAATTCTTCATCACTCTCAATATTCTGAATAGCCATCACCACAACCTTCCTATCAACACCTATAGCCTCAGCGATCTTTGTTGGAACAAGCTCAATATCGTCACAGTAAGCCTTTCCATTCTTTATAGCTATCCCTAATCTCAAAAACTCTCTCGCAACTGCAATTTGTGATGGATACCTTTCAAACTTCTCGACAATTTTTTTCCACATAACAAAAGTAGATGCAGACGGTAATATATTTTACTTTAGAATTTGCTTTAATCGATTGGTTTTTAAATTTTAAAATATTAATTACTAATACTAAAAAACTTTAAATTAACTGTACAATCCTCAAATTCATAGAAAACTACAGGGGGCATCCAGCTTACACACTAGAAAATTTGCAGTACTTTAAGCAAAAGAGATAAAAAACAAAATGCAAAAAGATAGCATATGTATCTATATCCCAAAGAAATAATATCTGACATATACGTGAGTAAATTAGGTGGATTCAGCTACGAGGTGGAGAGAAACGAAGTGGGAATAAACTCAAGGGCTATTGAGGTAAATACATCGATAATAGCAAATGAAACTTTTGCCAAGCTCAAGTTCTTCAATGAAAGAATTAAGCCATATTTTTTGAGAGGTACTTTCAGAATTGTTGGGATTGAAGAATATATGGACAGTTATGACCTTTCGAGGAATGGGGAGATTGTTTTGTCTGAGGAGCTTGAAGACAAATTTAGAGAGAAGGAAGGTAAGGAAGTTATAATCAATACGGTTGAAAGTTTTAGGATAGATGAAGACTATAGAAATGTTATCAATGCTTTTAAAAGAATATGGCGTTCAGAGAACCTAACAAAAAGGAATTAAAAACTATTTTATCTGCCTTTAGGGCTTACGGATTTGAGTTGAAGGGCAAGATTGTTATTAGGGAAAAAGAAGTTAACAGAAATAAAGTTAAAGAAGTACTATTAATCTCAAAAGATCTACTTGAATTTTTGGAAGAAAAAAGAGATTTAAGGAATAAACTAACTTTTGCTGGAATAAAGGTTGGAGAGGTTGGTAAGAGATTCAGGTTCTCGTTGGAGGGGAGTTACTACATTGCAAAGAAAAAAAGAAAGAGAGTTTATGTGAATGATAAAGGAGAGATGCTTTATTTGTATGGCAGAGACATATTTTCCGCTTCGGTTGTGAAAGTTACTGATGATGTGAGAGAAAACGACACAGTAATGATTTGCAACAAGGATGGGGATGTGATGGGGATAGGTAAAAGTAGATTTAATGCTGACGTTATGAGAAGTGTTGAGGAAGATAAGGTTGTTGTTGGAAATCTGGTTGATAGAGGAGAATATTTAAGAAAAGAGAAGTTGTACAATGCTTATTAAGGTTAAAATTATTTGATATATTTATTATATTTAAAGTAGAGTATTTTAACGCTGTTGGAATCTATTGAAGCTCTGCACATGCAGCATAGTATCAATCTAGATAGGCATTCCATTGTGATCCATTTTAACACCAAGCATCAATATCAGTTCTTTGTCTCCTTGACACATACCTCATACAAACCGATTGCCTTACCTCTAAGTCCTATATGATACTTTATGCCATCAATGAACGCTATTCCAACCAATCCTCCATGTCCGTCCTCGTAAAACTCTCCAGCAAAGAAGAAGTTATTTCCTCCAAGATCAACATGACATGAGTACATTCTCCTTTTCGGTGTTACATTTGTATCCCAACTTATGAACACCTTTTTTGCCCCTCCTTCAAGAGTTATCGGATACTCCTTACCATCTACCATCACCTTTCCCTTTAGTTTTAGATGATTATTGTCAATCGTTCCCTCGAAGTAAGCAGTAGCATTCTTTTTTCAGTTTCTCTAATCAATACTCCGCCACTTGAGGTCAAGTCAAGAATCACCTTGTCTTCTGTGTTTGATGTAAGGTTTAAAGCTGCTAAGATGGCTAAAACACCTACTAGAGCTAACAAGATTAACCCCGTTTTGCTGTTCATCACAGTCAATTACCCCCATTATTTGTCACACTCCTATCACCTTCTTTACAGTTTCAACAAACTCCCCAACATTCTCAGCATTAGCGGGAATTCTCCAAACTTTTCTCTCCCAGTTTTTTAAATCTCCATCAATTTGGTAATACCTCTTTTTGAAAAACAGAAATCCCTCTTCCACTAGTTTTATTGAAGTTACTTTGTAGTAAGGCAATTCATACACAATTCTGTCAACCTCATGCATTACGTATAACAATCTCTTGTTTGTTGCATAAACGATTATGCTGTAAACCCTGTGGTCTCTTGGAGAATATGAGAGCTTGCTCTCTCTCCAGTTTGTTGTTGCCAAGATTTTCTCTTTCTCGTCAAGAATGTCTTCGATTATTTTGTCCATACGTCACACCTTTCAAATTCGCTTTTCAACAGCAAAACACCACGTAAATAGAATTGTAAAAACGAACTGTGCGGCTAAACCAGCATACAGAAATGCTAATTTTGGCTCAACTAAAAATAGAGGAATAAATGCAGCTGAAAGATTGATGACAAAACTTGATAAAAAAGCCAAGAACATTATTAAAACGGCTTTGCTTCTGGTTTTTAGGTAAGCGTAGAAACATGAGATCATTACAATAAACATCAACAGTGGAGTTATAGTTGAAATAATTATGATTGTAGCTAAATCCATCCTCATCACCCCTGATTTTCTGAAAGTTCCCTTACCAACTTTGTCATTCCATACACGAAGAAGAGTGTGAAAATGGAAGTTATAATTAGATTGAAAAATACCTTAGCCTCTGTTTCTAAAAGAGGGATTAAGTATTCTAACTTTAAACTGCCTATGAACGATACTATGAATGCGATTCCAATGAGAAACAATGATTTACTTCCTGTCTTTCTATAAATATAAAAGCATACTAATATTATGGCAAGTTTAAGGAAAAGTTTGAGTATATATAATTCCATGCTATCGCCTCACTTTTCAAATAATATCAACAAGAATAATATGAAAATAAGTACCAAGGAAACCGATAAAGAGTAATATACTTAAGCTAGGGAGAAGATACCAGAGTCCAAGCTTATCCAGTAATTTACCAAACCAATCTCCAATTTTATCAAAAACACTCGGCGTATAGACTTCATCCTTTTCAACAACTAAATCCTTAGGCTTGCTTAAATTTCCCTCATACTTTGAATACATGAAGTAAGCTGAATCCATTATTGCAATTTCGTCACTTATTTCCTTTAATTCATCTCTGCCAACCTCTACATACTCTCCAAAACCTGCCATTGGCCACAATCCTGGTTTGTATATTGTTTCTTTGTCAATAACACCATAACAAAGAATATACAGATTGATGCTTGAAAAGTCTTGGGAATATGATGTTATTTCAATTGGATAATACAGTTTATCTGACTCAAAGGTGTAGATAATTGGCTCAACGGTTTGGTAACCTTCAAGTTCAACAACATCAAAGACGAAGTAATAATACCCCCTATTTATGTAATCTTCAATCCCAGAAACATACTGCTGCGAAATCTCAATAAAATTAGTTTCTACCCACTCTTTAAATTCATCCACATTACTTGCTTTAACAACAGTTATGTTGTGAACGCCTATTTTCTTCTGTATCACAATTTCTACCTTTCCCCCTTCTTTCTACCCCATCCTCCCATCGAGGGGATCCAAATGTTTTTCTTTGCAATTTTCACGACTTTCCTGAATGAGTCGAGATCACCTTTTTTAACCTCAGGTTTTGATGGTAATGGTATTACCTCAAGAAATCTTCCTTTACCTACCAAATTGGTGTAGAGAATCAAAACCTCCTTTTCACCATTCCAGGCTATTATTGCATTCTGTGATTTTTCTTCTGCATATCCATCCAAATCAAGTGGGATGAGTATTCTGTCAGCTGAAACAGGCATAAATACTAAGAGTAACAAATAATACAACAAAGGCGTTCTCACGACCAAATTCGATTTTGTTGTAATGATAAGAAATAAAATCAGCCCAGCCTTGTACATACTATCTGGCTTCATAAAAACACCAGCCAACTCCTTTGTTACAAGTTGTGTTTTCGATTGAAATGTTTTCGTTACAAATTGTTATTGCATAGGTTACATTCGTGTTGTTAATTTGTATATAAACCACTTTAGTCCCAGTTTCTTCATCTGTGAACATATTGACATATTTCCAAACCTCTTTGACTTCAAACTCTCTATTACCTATCTCTTCTCTCACCTTAGAATTATTCAAAGCAGTTTCAATAGTCTCTTTCCTTTTCTCTTCATCTGTAACATTAATTAGAATTGCAGTTTTAACGTACGGATAGATCATATAGATCATAAGTTGCTCTACTTCTCCTTTCTGATTGATATAAAACCAAACATGTTGAACTGTGTCCCAATTACCTTTGTAGGCGTACATTTCCACGTAAAGCTTCCCATTTTCAATCTTTTTTGTTGTAATACTAAAGTTCCAACCTTCAAAATTTTTGAATTGATTGTCTTTCATAGCATATTCGATAATTTCGTTGTCCGACAGTTTTGGTAGGTTTACGGTTTGATTGGCTAAAGTTTCGTTCTGCTTTTGAAAGCAACCAATAAAAACAATTACAATTAAAAAAATTAAAAAGAATTTTAATAAGTGCTTCATTTCAGTCTATCCACGTTTTAAATTTCCAGTATGGAGTAGAGCCATACACCTCAAACCACCGATCAGCCTTTATAGAGTTCATACCATAATAACCATCAGAGATTTCCCAATTCCATGGTTTAGAAGTACATTGCGACCCTCCATAGGCAACAACGTAGACTTTTTGAAGTAGCTGGGGCTGCAGGTAGAAAAAGAGGATAAGCTTCCAGCAAACGCTTCATGCGACTTATCAACTTGACCTGTAGTATCTATTACGTTATAACCGCTCCTAATCATCTAACCATCCCACCATATAACATACAATGAGTGTGTGCTGTTTCATGGAAATAGTTGCATTTCAAAACTGTGGTATTCATAGGGATTTACTGTAAAGTGTGAGTAAAATTTACACTTTTCTTTATCGTTGTCGCAGTCTTTTGTTGTCACTATCAACTGTATGGAGTGTGTAGCTGTTCTTCCATGCACTTCTCATTACTCCAACCTCTATCCACTGAGCTTTACCATTTACTGGCTCCCCAATGTGTGATGTAATATAATGTAATTGAGTGCCTGATGGAGATACTTGAAGTGTTCCAGGGTATTGGTATCCTTTTACTCCATAATACTTAAAATACGCTGTATACATTCTCCCGTCCCTCTGGACTTCGTATGCTTTAGGAGATAATTCATCGCTAAATTGAGACTCTTTTACAAAAGCTGGTAAAGACGGATGGTTATTATAAATTTCTCTAAGTTTTTCCTGCTCTTCCTGAGGTGTCTTTGAAAGAATGAATTCTTGATCACTCATATATGCGCCTATGACATCACTAATCTGCTTATTTGTTAAATGTTTTCTGCTTTTTATACTGTTAATTATTTCATCGATTTGTTTTGTAGTAAAATTCTTTTTTGTAAGATATTCCCTCAACATTTCCAGTTTCTTTATTGGAGTGTCATTGGATTTCTCATTTACTGCTGCTACTGGACTTACTATACTTCCCGCCGTCATCAATACTAACAGTAAAACGATTCCGATTTTAGCAATCTTCATTCAACACCTCCTTACATTTTTCCAACACAAACAACCAATATTTAAAATTTTTCTTTTTAAATTGTAAATGTAAATATATTTTATGAATTTCTCAGTTTGTTAAAATATTTTAATGCCTTTAAAAACATTTTAATATGTTGAAAAGTTACAACCTAATTGAAATATTAAGGAAAAAATCATAAATCTAGCTTTTATTTTTCATATTATATAATCATTCGGTTTTCTTTTACATTCAGACTACTCCGAATGATTTGAGAGGTCATCAAAAAATAGACTATGATTAAATTCTTCACGTGGAGGCAGAAAAGGTTTTGTTACTTAGTAAAACCAACAATCCAACCAATAAGACAGCGAACGTTCTTTAAAATCAAAAGTTAAGAAAGGTGAGAATTATAGAACCCATTTACAAAGACAGAATAAAGTTAACAAAAATAAAAAATACATAATAATTATTTTACTATGTCACTTGTTCTGTAGCTCAAAACTGCTTAGTGGTGGGTTGAAGTTTAAAGCTTAACTTCTAAAAATTAATATTCCAAAAAATTATAAAATAAATCTCGCATCTGCAACAGCTATTCTATCATCAAATATAAATGTTGGGTTTAAGTCAACCTCTTTAATTTCCGGATTCTCTAGCATCAGTTTTGACAATTTTAACAACAAATCAACTATTGCATCCAAATTCTTCGGCTTTTTATCCCTATAACCCTTTAAAATCTTAGAAACTTTCGTTTCATCAATCATTTTAATTACTTCTTTTCTGTCAAATGGGACGATTCTGAATGAAACGTCCTTGTAAACTTCAACATACTTTCCACCAGTTCCAAAAGACACAACGACTCCAAACTGCTCATCTTGGAAAGCTCCAACAAACAACTCAAATCCTCTAACCATTGGGGAAATTAAAACACCCCATTCCGATTTTAATTCATTGAAGTGTTTAATGACCTCTTCATCACTTTTTATGTCCAGCCTCACACCGTTAACTTTACTTTTGTGCAAACCTTTGACATTCAACATTTTTAAAACAACGGGATAACCAAACTTTTTAGCAATCTCTAGTGCCTCTTTTTCAGAATGTGCTACTCCATACTCCAACACTGGTATTCCATATTCCTTCAAAACTTCCCTACATTCAGCCTCAGTTGGGAATCTGTTCTCCTTCAAAGCTTTCTCAATGACATTTTTAACGTTACTCCCCATACCACCACCTCAGCGCAACCATGGCTTTTGCCGCCCTTTCAGGTGTTGGAAAAACCGGAATTCCTTTAGACTGCATTTTCTTTGTCTCTTCCCTTTCAACATCTCCCCCACCAGTGTAGCAAACTACTATTGGCTTTTCATTCCAGCACTGCTCTATAACCTCGCTAGCATTTTCAATTGGATCTCCAAAGATAACCAAAATTGCATCTACGTAATCTTGACTTAGCTCAATCACACTTTTGTACATCTCAGCATTAGCATCCCCAGTCAAATCAATCGGGTTATCTAAAATTGCGTGAGCTGGTGTGACTTCCCTTAACTTCTCCTTTAACTCTTCAGGCGTATAAATCACATTAAAACCATGCTTTTCCAATACATCAATTGCCAGTATTGCTGCCCCTCCAGAACTCGTGACAATTAAAACCCTATTACCACCAATTTTGGGTATATACGCTAATGCCTTAGAAAAATCGTAGAACTCTTCAAAATTTTTTGCCCTTATAATCCCACTTTGTTTGCAAGCAGCTTCAAAAACTTTATCTCTTCCAGCCATTGATTTTGTATGACTCTCGACAGCCTTTTTACCTCTCTCAGTAGTTCCCGGCTTTAAAACAACTATTGGTTTCTCACACTTCTTCGCTACATCCATGAAAGCTCTTCCATCCTTAACACCCTCAATGTAAAGAGAGACTACTTCTGTATTTCCATCATTGCTAAAAAACTCAATCAAATCTGCCTCATTAACATCAGCTTTGTTACCAAGGCTAACGAAGCATGAAAAACCAAAACCCTCCATCTCACACCAATCTGCAAAGGCAGCAGCTACAGTTCCACTTTGCGAGATTATCGCTATTTTTCCCTTTTTTGTTATTAGGGGCCATGAAGCACACATGTTGTTGTGGGTGTTGTTTATCCCTTGACAATTTGGACCAATAATCCTTATTCCATACTTCTTTGCAACTTCCAACAGCTCATTCTCCAACTTCTCCCCTTCACCACCTATCTCTCTAAAACCTCCTGTGATTATTACAGTATTCTTAACACCCTTTTTACCCGCATCCTCCAAAACCGATGAGACGAATTTTGATGGAACTACTATTACTGCCAAATCCACATTGCTTTCAATATCAACAAGATTTCTGTAGACCTTTTTGCCCAGAATCTCTTCTGCTTTTGGATTTATTGGATAGATGTCACCTTTAAATCCCCCATCAATCAAATTTTTTAGTATTATGTGCCCAAGCTTTCTCTCATCTGGAGAAGCTCCTACAACAGCAATCGATTTTGCATAAAACATACTTTCTAACACAATTTTTAATGATTAATTCTTGTATAAATCACTTTTGTT
>Ga0180300_10000851_pt1 | contig 13862 bp, 11 predicted proteins | sample GuaBasSediGuay15_FD_121798 | JGI IMG/M metagenome (GOLD analysis project Ga0180300, IMG submission 121798) | Subseafloor sediment microbial communities from Guaymas Basin, Gulf of California, Mexico - Guay15, Core 4569-2, 21-24 cm | ecosystem: Environmental > Aquatic > Marine > Hydrothermal... | reverse complement strand
TGAACCTGTTCTTCGGCTTGCCTCCTTATTTTCCTAATCTCTTCGAGAGCTGAGGAGACCTTCTTAATAATGTCTTGGCGAGCCTTGATTCCCTCATTCACAAGGAAAGCTACCGCTTCAGAGCGAGTCTCAAAAAGGCCTGCTTCTATCAGCATATCGATCAGCTTTAACTCTTCATCGCCTATTCGTGAAGCAACAACATTTGATCTTGCGCCGTGAAGCGGAAGAGGAGGCATCCGAGGAACACTAGGCAGAGGAGGAAGCGGAGGAAGAGAACCCTTCGAGATCTCGTCCTTAGCCTGTACTTTCCAGTCCTTAAGTCTCTCTTTCCATTCTCTTAAAGCGTTTCTATAGTTCTCCCGCCATTCCCTTATCGCTTCTTTATACATGTCTCGCAAATCTTTTCTATACATTTCGGAGTTCTCCAAATTTATGTAAATCATTTACGTAAGGTAAACAATTTACACAATATAAACATTTCGTTCTCAAAAAAGAAGCTTAGCAATTTCTGAGAATTTTACAATATTGAGAGTAAGGGGTCTTCAAGTAGAGTTATTTCTGAAAAGATTAAAAATAGTGAGAATTATTTGTTGTTTGGAGGGGTAAATTGTTGAGTGAGAAACTTGCATTACTAGGAGGCAAACCGGTCAGAGAGGAAATTCTCCCCTTTGTTCCGGAAGAAGCTAATATTGGAGAAGAGGAGATTGAGGCTGTTCTGGAAGTGCTTAGATCAAGGAAGCTTTCGCAGCTCGTCAGCGATAAAGTTAAGGAGTTTGAGGAGGAATTTGCGAAATATTATGGAGTCAAGCATGCAATTGCCGTTAGCTCTGGAACAACAGCGTTGCATGTAGCCTTAGCCGCTGTAGGGATCGGTGCAGGCGATGGTGTTATTCTCCCTCCCTACACTTTCATGGCTACGGCGAATGCGATTTTACATCAAAACGCTGTGCCAGTATTTGCGGATATTGATCCTAAAACGTATAATATAGACGCTGAAAGTATTAGAGAGGCAGCTACTGAAAAAACAAAGATAGTCATTCCCGTGCATATGTTAGGCCAACCGGCCGATATGGATTCCATACTTAAAGTTGCTAAAGAAAAAGATCTAATAGTAATAGAGGACTGTGCTCAGGCAAACGGTGCAGAATACAAAGGCCGAAAGGTTGGAACATTCGGAACGTTCGGCTGCTTTAGCTTCTACCTCAACAAAAACATTACGAGCGGCGGTGAAGGAGGCATGATCATCACAAATGACGATGAGCTAGCCGAAAAGGCACGGTCAATCGCTAATCACTGCCGCGTGAAGGAATCTCCCTATCCAGACGTGCCTGCACATAACGTCTATTGGGGGATAGGCTACAACTATAGGATGACAGCTATCCAAGCGGCTATCGGCTTGGTTCAGCTTAAAAAACTAGATAAATTTAACGAGATCAGAAGGAGAAATGCAGAGTACTTAACGAATCAAATCAAAGATATGGAAGGATTAGAACCACCTTATGTCAGCCCAGATGTTAAGCATGTCTATTGGGCATATGGAGCCAGAGTTATAAAGGAAAAATTAGGCATTTCTCGAAATCAATTTGCCAGAGCATTACTGGCTGAGGGGATAAGAGCCGAAGGATACGCGCCCATACCAGTTCATCTACAAAGAGTCATCAAAGAGAAAGTGGGATACGGGAAGCTCCACTGCCCATATGACTGTCCATTCTACGGGGAGAAGCCGAAATATACTGAGGGCCTATGCCCCAAAGCTGAGAAATTATGCGGCGAAGATCTGCTTCTTCCAGTATACCCGACTCTAAGCAGGCAGGATCTCGATGACGTAGTAAAAGCATTAGCTAAAATCGTAGCAAGCAAAGAAGAATTAGCCTCATACTTTAAAAGGGAAGAGGCAACCAGCTAATCAATCCAATTTGCCCCTTAACTTTTTACAGAGGGGAACACATGTTAAAGCCTAAGATCGGATTTACAGTTATATATCATCCCTTAGAGGTTGGAGCGGAAAAAGCCCCAGAGATGCTTTCCGAATATTACAGAAAGATAACTGCTCTGGGTATCGAAGCCATAAAGGCCGATGAACCGATCTATGACATAAAAACAGCCGTTAAAACTGGGAGGATATTTAGGGAAAAACAAGTCGACGTCATATGCATTCTCCTAGCTACGTGGAGTTCAGATGAACTTATATTGGATTTACTAGAGGAGTGGAATGCTCCTGTAATCGTATGGGGCTTGCCTGGAATTCATACCGGTTCACTCTGCGGCGCTCTGCAAATAAATTGCGTATTGAAGGAACTTGATAAACCATGCAAATTTGTTTATGGAGATGAAGAAGCTTCCCTTCGGGAGATCCTAAGTTACTCTAAGGCAGCAGCTCTTATGAGAAGATTAAGAACCGCCAGATTAGGGCTGATAGGACATAGATTGGAGGGCATGACTGAAACCGCTTTCGACGAGTTTGAACTGAAGGGAACTATAGGCCCAAGGATCATCCACATAAATCTTGCGAAATTTAAAGACGTGATTGAGAAGATTCCTGACTCTAAAGCTGCGTCTCTATGGGAAAAAATTAAGAAAAAAGTTGGTAAAGTTCATGTCAGAGAAGAGGATGGAGTGTACTCTGCAAAGGCGTACTTCGCACTTAAGGATATCATTAAAGAAAACTCACTTTCAGGAGTGACCGTCAAATGCGTGTACGATTTCATGGGACGAGTTTGTTTAGCTTTCTCCCTCCTAAGTGAAGAAGGAATAGTCTGTGGATGCGAGGGTGATGTGAACTCACTTGTAGCGATGCTAATGCTTTACGAATTGACTGGTTCTCCCGTTCACAACACCGACCTCTTGGCGGTCTATGAAGAAGACAACACGTCAGTTTACTCTCATTGCGGCTCTGGCGGTTTTTCATTGGCTGAAAAGAAGGAAGACATAACCCTGGAACAGGTAAGATTAGCCGAAGAAGGGGTCTGTGTACTTTTCCCAGCTCGACCGGGGAAAGTCACTATGGTGAATTTAGTTGGTCGAAGAGATACGTATCGCATGTGCGTAATCAAGGCTGAAGCTATTCATACCGATATGATCTTCCCAGGCAACCCGGTGAGAGTCCGCTTGCCAGTTCCTATAAACGATTTCCTAGAGATTATCTCAAAGGAAGGATTTGGACACCATTGGATGATCGGATACGGCGACGTAAGCAAAGAATTGATTCAGCTAGGCGAATTGATAGGAATAAAAACAGTATTAATCGAATAGAAGAAGAGACTTTCTAATCTGCCTTCTCTTCTGTCATACTGATCTTCGCAGAGGACTTAGCAAGAATTGAGAAGCATATAAAAGATAAAGCTAAGCTGACAAGCAGATGGAAGGCTTATAGATTGCTTCTTATTCTCCTGAAGCCTTTAAAGTACAAACCAAAATGATTAATGAAAGTCAGATTCGAGCATACCAACCATGCTTTTTTGTTTCATCGATCATGGCTAGAAAGTTACTTGTCTTGACGAAACTATGAGCACTATTGCTAGATGCCACTATTAAACCTCCTCCATGGGCTGCTGAATCAATCAGATTCCTCACTTCGTTCCTAACATCTGATTCTGATCCGTAAACAAGAGTATAAGCACAATCTACGTTTCCAAAGAAGCATATTTTATGACCATACCTACGTTTAAGATTAGCTATATCCATACCAGCTCTCGGCTCAATGGCCAAGTATCCGTCTATACCAGAAGCTATCAGAAAGTCGTCGGCTATTGGTTCAATATTTCCATCCGTATGCTTAAGGAAAGGTACGCCTCTCTTATGGCAAACTTGAGCGTGAATCTGCATGACTGGTAAAATGAACGCCCTAAAGTGCTTAGGCGACATGTAAGGGCCATTCTTATAAGCGATGTCGCTCCCACCACTTATAGCCTCAACCCCAGCGTCAATCATTGCTTCTATGTATGCTACTGCACGTTTAGTCGAGCATTCTAAAAGTCGCTTAACTAGATCCGGTCGGACATACATGGCTTTTAAAAAAACATGAAGCCAAGAGCCTCCTACTGGAAAACAGCCATCAGCGTCACCCATTACTAGAATCTTATCACCAACTTTTTTAACGGTATATTCGACCAGTTCCATCATCTCAGGTTCAACTGTATAGTCTTCCTCACTCTCTAGAGCTTTAACATAATCTTCTAAGGCATCCAAACCTCCTCTCGATATGCTGGAATCCACCTCAGCTACGGAGTCGAATTTCATATCAAATTTCTGCTTAAACCAGTGATCCCCGGGCCCTTCAATGAGCCATTCATGAGGGCCAACTTGCTTAGGAATCTTGAAGTTCTTTCCCCAAACCGGTCTAACCATAATCACATCTAAACCTAGCTTCTCGTAAAGTGAAACTCTATCAACTTTCATTCGAGAAACAAGTTCGTCTCTCTTCCCTTCAGAAAGCATCCTGTAACATAAATCTTGGAAACGTCCTCCATAACCTATTAAAACCTCTCTGCCAAGTATTGCGGATGCTATTGGCATATTAATATCGTACTCGGATACCGGAACCCTATCAGCCTCTTCAAGCCAAATAGCACATAAAGCTCTATTTCTTGAATTCAGATAATTACCCCCTTCGGGATTATTACGCGTATTCTTTTAAATTTTAACTTCCTACAAATTCTTTTATTGGAATTGTTTTATACTTTGGACTAGTTCCAGTATTCCCATCTCATGTGGTGCTATTGCTGCATGCATGATTGAACAGCATAAGGTTTGCGTGCAATACGAATCTTTGCTGTTACTCCTCATCTAAACATTCAAAGACGAAATGAGGAAAAACTTAAATATCAAACGAATCTCACGTATCTTCAAGGCCTCAAATAAATTTTGAAGGGAGAGAAGAGGGTTAGAAAAATGGATTCTTGGAAAAATGTTGCAATTGTGGCCATTTTAATCGCTATAATCTTTATGGGTACAACAGGCTACCTACTTGCCAATCCGGTGGTTAAGATCGAGAAAGAAGTAGTAACTAAAGAAATTAAATGGCCTTGGGAAGGCAAGGTCTGGATTCCAATAGTCAACGAGTACATGAGCTATGACGATCTAGTCGAAGCCATAAAGGCGGAAGCGGCTAAAGGTCCTCTGAAAGTTGCTGACTGGACTTACTGGGGTCTAGTAGACACATATTTCATTGATTCTTTCAAGAACTACGTTAAAGAGCGTTATGGCGTAGATGTCGAGATAGACTTCGTCGGCACTCAGGAGGCTAAAGGCGGCTTCATGTACCAACTATATTCAGCGTATGCTACTGGTACTCCTCCACCATACGATGTCCTGCATCTAGAAGTAAACTTCTTCTGGGAAGCAATAAACAAAGAAATAGCTGAGCCATTCCTACCTTCCCCGATTGTACCAAATCTAATGCACCTCGATTCATTCTTCATCAAACCATACCTACCCTATGGAGCCCAGTTCCAGCAACACGCATTCGTAGCTCCAGTAGTAAACCTTGAAAAGGCAGGCTGGATAGATGAATGGACAGACTTTGCGGATCCAAGACTCAAGGGCAAGATCACCCTATGGAGCATGACGGACAATGGCTTCTGGGCCTTCCTAGCTACAATAGCCATATCCTTAGGCTACGATTATAAGAATGAAACACAGATGCGTGAAGCTATAAAGTGGGTTGCTGAAAACGTCCACCCGAATGTATACAAGTATACTAGCGACGAAGCCGAAATCATAGAGCTATCCGAAAATAACGTTACGTGGATAAACTGTTATTGGTGCTGCTCTCCTGAAATGGAGCAGGCTGCCGGTAGGAAATGGCTTGGACCAAGACTACTGAAGCCGTTTATGCCCAGCTTGCATGGTGTTGCATGGATACCTAAAGGCGTCCAGCATCCTATCCTTGCTCAGCTCTACGTTGATTGGCTGTTAAGCCCAGATTTCCAGTTCCCAGATATAAATGCAACTGGATTTGCAGAGCTCGATCCTGTTACCGCTAAACAGCTATGGGCTGGTATGACTGAAGGCCCCATGGGACCCTACTACGAGCAGTTTATACCCGATTGGTGGGGTGGTAAGGAAGAATACTACAAGGTATTCCCAAGATGGGATATCGTTAAACCGTACTTAGAGATACAGTTAGACTGGGTGTACATCAACGAACACGCAGAGGATTGGATTTCCTACTATCAGGAACTCATAAGCTAAACAAGAAATTTTAAACAACCCCTCTTTTTTTATAGTCTAAGAAAAAAGAGATGATGAAGGTGAACATTCAATTGAAGCACATATTACCTTACTTGTTATTATTACCATCCCTTATAGTATCGATATGCTTCTTTCTATTACCTTTCATCCTCTTATTCATCGTCAGCCTAACAAATAGAGCGTCCTTTTTCTTCGCGCCTGAATGGACCGCTTTAAACTACTATAAAGCGGTAACACGTTACTCTCCAGATTTCTACAACACTTTACTTCTCTCAGGGCTGGGAGCTACACTCGACATTATCATAGGCTACCCATTCGCTTATCTCATGTCTAGACGTATTCGTAGGTTTAATGATGCTTTCCGCTCATTCCTCCTCATCCCCCTACTAGGAGAACTCTATATAGCCTATGGTTTATGGTGGCTCTTCCTACCCACAGGGCCTCTTGCTCCGATACTAGAATTCTTCGGATTCTCAGCCATTCAACTTTTATATTCGCCCATAGCTGCCGCTTTCGCTTTAACCATTTACACCTTTCCTTTTGCCGTTATGCAGATGGGAGTAAATCTAAGTCAGATAGACCCAATACTGGAAGAGGCAGCTATGTGCCTAGGAGCAGGGACCTTACAGAGATTCTTCAGAGTAGTTATACCCCTAAGTCTGCCAGGCATCCTAAGCGGATGGCTTATGAGCTTCGGCTGGAATATAGGGGCTTATGCAATACCGTTCCTGATGGGCGGCGTAGTCTTAGGTCATAGAATCTTATCAGTACAGATAAGATCCATAGCCCTTCTCATGATGAACTATGGGTTAGCAGCAGCGTTGGCCACTGTACTTGTACTAATATCGAGTGCGCTCATGTATATTTCGCTTAAAATAACTAAGGGGGCATTAATATGAAGAAGGTGAAGATCTCTACTTCTACGCTATTATCCTATGCCTATGTTACGTTGTGCTGCTTCCTCTTAATGCTGCCCTTCCTAACAACCTTCTATCGCTCGCTCCTATCTCCAAGAAAGGGCTTCACGATAGAGAACTATTGGAAGATGGCGGGCATATTTTGGCCTAAAGTTGGTTTAAGCGCTTACCTCGCAGTTATAACTGTAGCTTTAGATCTGATCTTAGCTATACCCGCAGCATTTGCGCTTATAAGATACGAGTTTCGAGGTAAACGCTTCTTAACTCTACTGATAACAGCGGTATGGTATGTGCCTGGCATATCCTACGCTTTGGCTATGATACTAGCGCTATACTTCTTCTTCAAACCTTTACTGAATATAGGTGCATTTATAGCCACATTCACCTGCGGTTTCCTCCCGATAATGCTTATGTCATGCATAGTAGCTTTCAGAAACTTAGACCCAGCATACGAAGAGGCGGCTATGTGTCTAGGAGCTGGGAAGCTTAAAACCTTCTTTTACATAGTGTTGCCGTTGATAGGCCCGGGTATAAGCACAGGGATTCTCTTAACGTTCATCTTAGCCTTCAATGAATTCATAACTTCCTTCCTGCTTATGGCTCCCACCGGCATAGAGACTGCTCCCGTCAAGGTGTTCGATGATATATCCCATGCAGGCATGCATGGCTTCATAGCTGCGGAGGCAGCTATACTACAGATCATGTCTCTCACTATATGCTTCGTTTATCTTAAGATACTTGGCACTAGATACCTTAGAGGAACAGTTCTCTTCTAATTTTCACCATTGAATCGCACATCTAAAAAATTATTTAGGGGATTCACTTAACTGAATCCTGTTGAAGGTGAAATGCGACCATGCTATTTCTAGGCGTGGACGGCGGTGCTACGAAAACCGTTGCCGCCGTGGCGGATGAAAGAGGCAATCTTCTAGGTTTAGGCTATTCAGGCTCCGTCTGCTACCATTTTGTAGGAGTGGAAGGCGCGAAGAGAAATTTGGAGGCCGCCATACAGCAAGCCATGGAAGCAGCGAAGGCAAGTTGGAGCGATCTGAATGGAATATGCTATGGATTATCCTCCGTAGGTGATTCACCTACGGATACAAAGATCATAAGAAGATTCACCTCTAAGGTCACCCCTAAACCATTCACATTAGTTAATGACGTGGTGAATGCCTACCATGCTACTTGCAGAGGCAATCCCGGCGTAGGCATAGTTGCAGGCACAGGATCCATAGCATACGGCAGAAACGCTGAAGGTGAAACTGTTAGGGTTGGAGGATGGGGGCAGATTCTAGGAGATGAGGGAAGCGCGGTCTACATAGCCAAAAGGGCTTTCCAAGAGGCATCTAAAGCATGCGACGGCAGAAGAAGATATACGCGGCTGGTTGATCTCCTACCTAAAGCGATGGGATTCACCCATTTGAATGATATATCCTTCAAGGTTATGTCGGGGCAAATGGCGATCTCAGAGCTAGGTAAATTGGCGCCTACTGTGGCTAAGGCGGCTGAGATGGGAGACCAGGCAGCCATCAAGGTTCTTAAAGAATCTGGAAGGGAGCTAGCTCTCCTAGCAATAGCAGGGCTTAGAAAATTAAGGCTGGGATCCGAGGCGATAGTAGGCGCTTCGGGAGGCGTGTTTAAATCCGGCGAATGGCTATGGGAGGCCTTCACCTCAACGATACATAGAAGATATCCGGGTGTACGTATCGTCGGCCCGATCTATGGTGGACAGCCAGCAGCTGGCGCCCTCTTCCTCGCCGCCTACAAGGCAGGCATAGAGATGAAGGAGAAGGATGTTTTAAAGATTCTGGAAGCGATAAGAGAAAGAGAGGAAAAGAGAGGCTAGTTACTCTAACTTTATGAATCGGGAGAGATTTCTAGGCCTATCAGGATTTATTCCCTTAGATACCGCTACAAAATAAGCTGTGAGATGCAACAGGGGAGTGGATATTGACGGCGTTAACAGTTCATCTCCACGCCAATAAACCCTAAGAGAAGAAAAATTTTCTATATCCCTATTTGTAATCAGTATAACGTCAGCGCCCCACTTCTCCGCATCCTCCGCTAATTTCAACATCTCCTTAAATGCCTCACCTGCTAAAGCAAAGATTATTAAACGAGATTTGTAGGCTATAACCTTCGATCCATGCCTAAACTCCATACCGTGAATTCCTTGAGCTGGAAATTCCGCGCCCTCCATGAACTTTAAAGCTCCCTCCATAGCAGCAGGGTAGGAGGGCCCCTCACCTAAACAGAAGAGGCATCGAGGATCCTCCGTTATCCTCTCAGCTAGGCTTCTAGCAGCCTTCTCTCCCCGCGTTAACGTTTCTTTCGCGGCTTCGGGAAGATTCCCCGCTTCTTCTATCAGATCTTCACGTGCTGAAAGAGCTAATCCTACCAGTGTGCCTGCGATTGTTAATCCAGAGAAAGTCTTTGTCATAAGAAGGCCGTCTTCAGGTCCTACATCTACAGTAACTGTTAGATCAGCCTCTTCAGCTAGGGAACTCTTAGGAGAATACGTTAAAGCTATAGTTGTACATCCAATTTTCTTCGCAGCCCTCAATCCCCTCAAAACTTCCGTTGTTTCACCGCTTCTCGAGAGGATAATCACAAGGCTTCCCTTATTGAGGACGGCGTGGGGATAAATGGAAAGTTCACCTGAAGGCTTCACATAGACATTTAACCCCTTAAATGCATAGCTTGAAGCTAAAGCCGCATAGTAGCTGCTGCCGCATCCGGTCAAGATGAAATTTTTAGGCTTTTCCTTCTCCACTAAACTTGAAATCTTCTCTAAATCTTTAGGCATGCTATCAAGTAATGATTTAATACCTTCAGGTATACTCTTAAGATCCCGCAGAGTTTTATGGCTGCTCATAACTTCGCCTTCTAATGCATCTTCATGAGGATACAACGGTTAAATTTAAGCTTAAGGGGTTTACCTGTGCTTTCAAGATACTTAAAGCGTTCGGGTCCTTGAATATCGACTTTTACTAATGTACCTCCAATATCTACGAGGAGCCTCGTTATATGCCCCATAAAAGTCGACTGCTCAACGACCCCCTCTATTATATTCTCAGATCTACCCTCATCATGAGACTCCACTATAGATAGATCTTCAGGACGTACAGAAACTAGAACTTTATCCTTCACATTATACTCTCTAAAATCTATTTCTGGAGGTATCGTTATAAGCGGGCCGTTGTAGAGCTGAACTTTAATTTTGGAGCCGTCAAACCCTGCAATACTGCCTCTGAGGAAATTTGTAGTTCCAATGAAATCAGCTACAAATGACGATTTAGGATTCAGATACAGCTCTATAGGCGTTCCTATCTGCTGTATCTGCCCGTCCTTCATAACGTAGATTCTGTCCGAAATAGCGAAAGCCTCAGCTTGATCATGGGTGACGTAAATGGCCGTCTTCCCCGTTTCCCTCTGAATGCGTTTAATTTCATATTTAAGTTCATCTCTAAGTTTAGCATCAAGGTTGCTTAAGGGCTCATCGAAAAGCAGAATATCAGGGTCAGTAGCTAAAACCCTAGCTATCTCTATACGTTGCGCCTGACCTCCACTAAGTTGACCAGGCATTCTATCCTCATACCCGCTCATATGAACAAGCTTCAACACCGCTTTAACTCTGCGATCAATTTCTTCCTTAGGATGCTTCCTCATCTTCAACCCGAAAGCTATGTTCTTATATACATTCATATGGGGAAATAGGGCGATGCGCTGAAAGACAAAACCTATGTTCCTCTTGTAGGGAGGAATAGATGTAACATCCCGATCGTCGAAGTATACGGTTCCCTCATCAGCTTCTATGAGGCCAGCGATTATCCTCAGAAGCGTTGTCTTACCGCAACCTGAAGGCCCGAGAATAGTTATGAGCTCCTTATCCTTAGCTTCCAGAGTAACACCTCTGACTGCTTTTGTCTCACCGTAGCTCTTCTTGATATTAACGGCTCTTACGGATACCATTGTACTGCAACCCTATTTTTGATTCAAACTACATTTTTCATCTTAAAAGCCTTACTTTAAGAGGGATCATCAAAATTGACTTGTGTATGGCTCCGCAATATGCCCTCTACGCCTCAAAGATTAGCATATGATATAAAGCATGATGAATAAGTTACATTAGAATCGGAGGATTAACGTTGAAGTCTAGGGAAAGAGTCTTCAGGGCGCTAGAGCTTGAAGAATCCGATGTAATACCCCTCAATGAATGCTTTAGCTCCACTGAAGCTGCGCTTGTTTTTTTTGGAGAAAAATACTTCAAAGCGGACTTTTTAGACCAACTTATATTCCAAGCTAGAATTTTAGGTTCCGACGTTATAACAATACCTGCTTTAGGCTTTCCGGGAGGACCCGGAGTAGTCTTCGAAAGCCTATTGTACGAGGGGAAAGACCATATAATAGCTACTTCACCTTTCGGAACTCTGCTTTACTGGAGGAAGAAGCCCTACTTCTCCAAAGTTCTATACGGACCGGTAAGTTATCCGGAGGATCTAAATAATCTACGTAAACCTGAAGTTGACAGCTTAATTCCTAGAGTGAAAAATCTAGCTAGGATGGTGCAGAGAGCTCAGAGACTAGGATACTTCGTTATGGTTGAAATCAAAGGACCCATGGAATCCCCTTGGATGTACCTCAGGAATGGAGGATTACCCACTTTCCTTAGAGATATAGTTTCAAACTCCACATTTGCCTCTAAGCTCATAAAGGCGGCTTTCGAATTCATATTGGAGATTACGGAGCTCATAATAGACATAGCGAAGCCGGATGCCATATGGATGACAGATGATCTGGGTGATAATAAAGGCCCCTTCATGAATCCGAGGATTTACAGAACGCTGATAAATCCATGGCATAGAGAGATTACTAAACGTGTTCATGGAAAGGGCTGTAAACTGTGCCTTCATTCTCATGGCAACATAAACTTGATACTTAAAGACATAGTGAATTCAGGCTTCGATTCCATTGACCCCTTAGATGAAGCGGATGGTATGGATCTAGCAGCAGTTAAAGATCAGTATGGAGATAAAATATGTCTTATGGGCGGCATAACTAAGAATATAGGATTCATGGAAGATGAGGATATCCAAAAACATGTAATAGAAGCTGCGAGGATGGGCGGATTCACAGGCTACATAATGATGAGCGCAGGCGGCATTCCAGCCGAGATGTCTCTTGGGAAGCTTAACTGCTACTTAGAGGCCGTCGATAAAGCTAGATCGAGGAAAACCACGTAACTTAGCCATTCAAGGCATTATTTTGCGCAGCTCAAGGTCAGCCATTTTAGAAGCTTCTGCTAAAGTTATTCTTTTATCGATTACCCATTCAGTGATGATCGACAAAGAGACGTATAGATCCTTTGATCGCTTGATGTTAATGGCAGGCGCTGCAGAATGCTCCAGAATCTCAGATAGCTGGTCTCTTAAAGGGAATTTGCTGTTTAAAAGCAGGCTTTTAAGAGGGGGAACATAACCTAGATCTAGCATCTCTTCTAAGAGAGATCCTTCAAGTAGTGTACTCAGGAATTTAAATGCCTCATTCTTATGAGTTGAGGATCTCGGTATACCCAAAGCTATTACATAGATTCTTGCGTTGCGTTGAATTCCATCTTCTCCTACAGGTATAGGCGCTATCTTCACATCGTCAACGTTCATCTCCTCCAGCAAGCCGCTCCATCCTATCATCATTGGAAATTCGTTTGCTTCAAATCTTCTCATCATTGTCGTCCACTCGTAGGAAGACATATTTGCAGGCATCATCCCCTCAGAGAATAGATCCAAGTATAATTGAAATGTAAGTTTAAGCGACCCTATAGTTCTCGTTAGATTTCGTAGGGAAATATCGCCACCTATGGAATTCATTATGCTATGAAGTATAACTCCTCCATGCACTCCGGGAAGACAATATATTGCAGCGCCATAGGGAGTGGGCGAATCGGGATTGAAGATTCTAGTGAAATTTTTAGCTATAGCCTTAAACTCTTTCCAGTTTTCCGGAGGATTCGATATATCTCTGCCTCTGTAAACTAATACTGGCACAACTGTGTGCAGCGGCAGCCCATATATGGATTCATTAACTTTAACGGATTCTAGTGCAGGAGAATAGAAATCTTGAGCCTTCTGTCGAAGAATGGAATCTAATGGCTCTAGTTTATCAGCGAGAAGCCCAATGTTAAAGTTCGTCAAGAAAACTAGATCTACTTCCTGAGAATTCGAAGCGACAATATTGACTAAGAAATCCTCTCGATCAATATCTACTATCTCAACTTGAAATCCTTCCTTCCGAAAGTAAAGCTCATTCCATCGGTCAACTAGATTCCTAAAGCTATTAGCTTCAGGAACGAAGTAATGAGCCCCGTAGAATATCTTAATTGTCACCAATTCTCTGGGAGATGCAAGAATGTTGCCAAGTAAAATTAGCGAAATCGAAGAAAAAATAAGAATCAAAAGTATAAGTATCCACTTAAACCTGTGAGATCGTTCCATAGTCTGCTTGTTCAATTTAAGAGTTAAGAGTTTTTCGGTAACACTATTCTAACATCATTTTCAGATCAGACGGCTTAATTATTAGGCTAGAAGGGCATCGTCAAGCCTCCATCCTGAAGGCCGACGCATATTTTTCATCTATGCGATTGCCCGAATAATTATGTTTTTAAGTTTTCGTCTGATCATCTCTTTTTGGGATGAAAGGATGAAATCGGCATTTCAGCGAGAGATGGAGGAGCAGGGTGAAGCGTTACGGAGAATG
>Ga0180300_10000850_pt1 | contig 13872 bp, 13 predicted proteins | sample GuaBasSediGuay15_FD_121798 | JGI IMG/M metagenome (GOLD analysis project Ga0180300, IMG submission 121798) | Subseafloor sediment microbial communities from Guaymas Basin, Gulf of California, Mexico - Guay15, Core 4569-2, 21-24 cm | ecosystem: Environmental > Aquatic > Marine > Hydrothermal... | reverse complement strand
GTCGTCTCCGTGCTCATGCGAAAACCCAAGGTGATCTTTCTGGACGAACCCACGGTTGGTTTGGATGCCAGGAGCGCCAAGATTCTGAAGCTCCTACTCAGAAAGTACGCCGATGAGGGAACCACCATTTTCATGACGACGCACGTGCTGGAAGTTGCAGAGAAGATGTGCGACAGGATTGGAATAATAAATGAAGGGGTCCTGATCGCGGAAGGAACTCTGGAAGAGCTGCGCAGATTGAGTAAAGAGGGGCGCAGAAGTTTGGAAGATCTTTTCTTGGAACTCACCGGCCAGGGTGAAGTGGATGAGATCATTCAAGCGCTTTGAGGGGCTGAAAAGATGTGGAACGAAGTTGGGACCATACTGAGATACTCCTCGTTGAACCTTGCCCGTTCTTCCAACAGAAAAAGATCCATTTTGACGGGTGAAAGACATCCGCTACTCGGTTTCTTCGTGAGAAACCTGTCAGTCGCGGTGTTCTTTGGAATAATGATAACCGTATTCTTCGTTTCGATGATGGAGCATCAATCTGCGGATATCTTCAATTACACCATAGAAGAGATCGGAATCTCGTTGGGAGAGCTCATGGTGTCTCCGTGGTTGTTCATTGGAACGATCGTCTTTCTGGCTTCTGCTGCTCCCGGCATGGTTTACAACGTTTTTGATTCTCCAGATATCGAGTTTCTTCTGACGCTCCCCGTACGCAGATCTTCCATCGTCATGGTGAAGAACCTCGAGATACTTCCGTATTACTCAATGGGTCTTGCGACTATCTTTCCCGCATACATCATCCTGGGATACTTCTGCATAGGATGGACAGGGTTGTTTCTTGGTTTTCTCGCCGCGATCGTTTATCTTGGCTTTCTGTGGGCACTCTCTTCTCTTCTCGCATCGGTTCTCAACATGTTCATGGGAAGAATGGTGGCCCGCAGGGTGTCTCTTATGGCTTATATGGTATCCATCATGTTTCTCGTATTTGCCTACAACACTTTCATACCTGATCCTTCAAACGCCAGCTCGATAGATGCTCTCGTGCGTTACGGACGTTTCATGACGTCGCCCTTCTTCCCCTACACGTGGTTTTCTCGAGCCGTTTTGGGACATCATCTGTGGTGGATCGCGTCGGTGATTCCCATGGCTCTGGTGTATGGAACCGCTCGGCTCAACGCCAGACTCGAATTTTCAAAGCCGCGATCTCGTACGAAAAAGCGCGATTTTGCTTCGCACAGTCGGCCCCTTCCGGGCTTCAGGAAGGACCTTCTACTTTTGAGAAGGGATCCCCAACTTCTCTACATGCTCATATACCCCGTGGTCTTTTCCATGATCTTCTTGCTCCAAAGAGAAGCGACCATGGCCAGCTTCATGTATGTTCAGCTAACCGCTATCTACTCAGGTTTAACAAGCGCACTGTTGCTTAGACAGGAGTTTCTCATATGGCCGGCCCCTTTGATCTTCCCTATGAGTATCAGGGATCTCGTGCTGCCGAAGATCGTTATACCCACGATCGCCTACTCGTCGATCTACACGCTCATGATCCTCGTGCTGTTACTCATCGGACTTGTCGAACCGTGGATGAGTATCTTCATTCCAATGGTCCTTCTGGTCATTTTCAGTTCCACACTCCTTGGAGCGCGGATCTTTCTCAGACGTCCAAACAGACCCGTGAAGGGAAGAAACATCTTCACCATCACAGAGGTGCTGATGGTCCAGGGGATAACGCTTCTTTGGACCTTCTCTACCATTGGTGCTATTCAGCTCGGTGTTACACGGGAGTGGGAACTCTCCTGGTTGTTGAAGTACGTTCTTCCAGCAGTTTCGATAACATCCATGATCGTTTTTATCATAAGAGGATCGGCGAAGATGAGAAGACTCATCCTCTAAAAACTACGTAGACGATGTAAATAACGTAAAGGCTCAGTAAGATAGCTCCCCCAAATCGTGAAAGAGTCGACCTCTTGCCTGACAAAAGCAGAAGCAATACTGGAAGCGCGTTCATGTAGATGAGATCCGGCAAGATGTTCGTAACATCCATCTTTATCTCTCGGATCGTCGAAGCGATGCCGATTATCATAACGATGTTGAAGATGTTCGACCCCACGATATTGCCCGCGGCTATGCCGTGCCTGCGTTTCGCCATGGCCACGGTGGTGGTCATCACTTCCGGGATCGAGGTTCCCACTGCCACCAGCGTCAGTCCGATGAGCGTTTCGGACACACCGAACTCTTGCGCGATCTTCACGGCGGCATCGACCGTTAGATCGCCCCCCACAGTTACTCCAGCAATTCCAACTGCCGTCAGGGAGAGGAGTTTTAGAAGACTCTCATTCCTCCCAGATCGTGTGGAAGTGTTGTCTGAATGTTCAACTTTTTTACCCTTCATCATGCCTGTCAGGTAATCAAAAAAAATCAGGGCGAACACCAGAAGAATGATGCCGTCCACACGGTCCAGTGAGGGAGGAAGACACCGCAGGAGCATTGCCGAGAAAGCAATCCCCACAAGAAGATTGAACGGAAGTTCCTTTCTGAGCGTGCTTCGTTCTATAAAAATTGGATGCACGAGTGCCGCTACGGAAAGCCCGAGCCCTATATTTGCGATATTGCTTCCGATAACGTTCGAAACACTTATGGCACCGCTCCCTTTTATACTCGCTCCGAGACTAACGGCGAGTTCGGGCAAGCTTGTACCAATGGAAACAATAGACAAACCTATGAAAAGTTCGGAGACACCGAATTTCCTGGCAAGCCCACTCCCACCTTCTACCGTCCAATCTGCACCCTTAATGAGCAGTGCGAGTCCCACTACGAGAAAAAACCAGTTCATCCAAATTCACCTGTTCTTGCCGTACTTGCGTAAGTGGTACGCCAGCGTTTTGAAAGATACCGTGATGTCCACATCTTCGACCACGATCTCGGGGGAAACATCAATGGTAACCGGTGCAAAGTTCACGATGCCTTTAACACCCGCATCAACGAGTTGTTCGGCCACATCCTGAGCCGCTTCTGCGGGCACGGCGATCACTCCTATCTCCACTTTCTTCGAACTCACCACTTCTTTGAGATCGGACATGGGTTTAACGGGTCCTGCCACTCCTGCACTTAGCCCTATCTTGGCAGGATCGCTGTCAAATACGGCAATCACATCGAACCTGTTCTTATAAAGCCCGGGGTAATTGGTGATCGCCCGACCGATATTCCCGGCTCCCACAACAACAACCCTCCAACGTCTGTCGATTCCTATGATCTTTTTCAATTCAGCAATGAGATTTTTCACGTTGTAACCGACACCTCGTTTGCCGAACTCTCCAAAGTACGACAGATCTTTCCTGACTTGACTGGACTTGATTTTCAGTCTCTCCGCCAACTCCTTTGAAGAAACATACGTCTTTCCTTCATTGAGCATGTTGTCAAGACAACGATAGTAGACTGCCAGTCGTTTGACAGTCGGTTTGGGAATTTTCACGCCTTACACCTCCACATATTGAACTCGATACAGCTCGTAGTAGAGACCTTTCTTTGCCATAAGCTGTTGATGAGAACCTTCCTCTACGATCCTTCCCGCATGTACCACATAGATGCGATCGAGATTTCTTACCGTGGCCAACCTGTGGGCGATCACTATGAGTGTGATTCCTTTGAGAGCTTCCAATGCCTGCTGGATATAAAATTCCGTGTCAACATCCACGTTCGCGGTGGCTTCATCGAGTACGAGAATCTTCGCACCAAAGAGCTTCCCTCGAGCTAACGCCACCAACTGTCTTTCCCCTGCGGAAAGAGTGGATGCTCGCTCCAAAACATTGCTCATGTATCCTGATGAAAACTTCGACACGAAGTGATCCAGCCTCACTTCTTTCCCCACTCTTTTCACAACCTCTGGCGATACGGATGGATCGAAGAGCCGGATGTTGTCCAACAATGTTCCTGAAAAGAGAAAGACATCCTGCTGGACTACCGCTATTTGACGCCTCAAGGCGCGTAGATCGTATTCTTCCAATGGTACTCCTCCAATGAGGACACGTCCTTTCTGCGCCCGGTAAAGCCCACTGATCAGATTTATGATAGAAGACTTTCCAGCCCCCGTTTCGCCAACGAATCCCACGCGTTCTCCTTCTTCGATTCTGAAAGACACATCCTTCAAAACCCATTTCTCGTTCTCGTAGGCGAACCAAACATTTTCAAACTCGACACTCGCTTCTGAAACCGTTTCACGCCCTCCTTCGTTCAATTCCTCTTTCGGTGTATCCATGAGGTTGAAGATCTTTTCTGCTGAAGCGAAGGCGTTTTGGAGTATATCGTACTTCTCTGCTATGTCACGAATCGGTCTGAAGAACATGTCCACATATGCAACGAAGGCGTAGAGTACACCGAAACTGAGTTCGCCTTTCAAGATAGCCTTGCCGCCGAACCAGATCACCGCACAGAGTCCCACGTGGTAGATCATATCCATGAGAGGCCTGAAGATGGCGAAAACGATCATTTGTTGGAGCTGTGCCTTCAACAGGTCACCACTAACACCTTTGAACTCCCGATGCTTGTGGGTCTGTCTGTTGAAGATCTGGATCAGATTCATTCCGGATATGTGTTCTGAAAGGAAGGCATTGAGGGTGGCTATCCTCGTTCTCACGAGCCTGTACGCTCTTCGATCGAAAGTTCGAAAGATCAGCGTGGCTCCCACGATCAGCGGAATGACGAAAAAGCTCCTCAGCGTGAGATAAGTTGAAAGGAGGAACATCATATAGAGTATGCCCACTATGAGGAAGACATCCTTCACCATGCTGGTGATCACGCTGCTGAAGAACTCGCTCAGGTTTTGGGTATCGTTGGCTATCCGCGTTGCTATCTTACCTGTAGGAGTTCTGTCGAAAAAGGAGAGTGGTATTCGCAGAACGTGATAGTACAAGTCCATACGGATGTCGTAGACAACACGCTGGCCCAGGTAATTTGTGGAGTAGGTGTGACCGTAGGTCGTGGCGAATTGAGCCAACAAAACTATGAGAAAAACAAAACCCAGTTTTAGAAGCTGTCGGTAGTCTCGATCCTTCACGGATCTAACCAAAGATTCCTCAGCTTCGTATTCTTCTTCTCCGTTGGTGAGATAGTACTTCCCATCCCTCCTCACGAGTTCGAAGTCGCCATCTTCGGCTTCCACCCATTGCCCATCCACAAGATTGAAAGTGTGAATTTTTTCCATATGTCGATCGATGGCGTTCCTCACCAACAATGGAGGTACGAGATCGAGAAGAGCAGAAGCGAGCATCAACACCAGGCTGAGTACCAAGACTACCCAGTACCTGCGTATATATTTCCAAAGCCTGAGAAAGATCGTCCAATCCTTTTGAGTTCTCTCGAGAGTCTCATCCATTCGTTCCACCATCTCTCTCGAAGCTCTCTTCCAGCGTTTGAAGTTCGTACATCCGCTTGTAAAGGCCATCACGTTCGACAAGATCGTTGTGATGCCCTGCTTCCACTATACGACCATCATCGAATACGTATATGATATCGGCGCGGGAGAGAACCCTAAGCCTGTGGCTCACCACTATCAACGTGCTGCCCAACACGCTCTCTCGCAGATGGCTGATGATCGCTTCTTCTGTCTGGGCATCTACCGCCGAAAGGCTGTCATCCAAGATGATGATGGGAGAACGTTTTACCAAACCCCTGGCCAAGGTGACCCTTTGTTTTTGCCCTCCTGACAGTGTAACTCCTCTCTCTCCCACCACTGTTTTGTATCCATGAGGAAGCTCAACGATATCGTCGTGGACTGCTGCAACCTGTGCGTAGAATTTGATCTCGTTTTCTTCTATTTCACCCACAGGAAAAGCGATGTTTTTCTCCACCGACGTGGAAAAAAGGAACGACTCTTGAGGTACGTAGGTTATGTACTTTCTCAGATGCTCTGAGGAAATGTCGTTTATATCCACACCTTCAAAGAAGATTCTCCCCCTTTCCACTGGATAAAGCTTCAAGAGCAGCTTCACGAACGTGCTCTTTCCACTTCCCGTCCTGCCAGCGATACCGACGAACTGCCCGGCTTTTATCATCGTGTTCACATCTTTCAACACCAATTGGTCTGTGTTGGGATACGCGAAATTCAGATCTTTCACCTCTACGTTCCCTTTTATCACCACGTCTACTGGCTTTTCGGGCTCTTTCACCGAAGGTTTCACCTTGAGAATTTCCATGATTCGCTTGTACGAAGCGCGCGACCTCTGGATTATATTGAGCACCCATCCCACAGCCATCATGGGCCAAACGAGCATTCCAAGATACTGGTTGAAGGTGATAAACTCACCAAGACTTATCTGTCCATAGATCACCATCCTGCCTCCAAGCACCAGGGCTATGAGAGAGGCTGAAGCACCTATCATATTGATGAGAGGAAAGAAAAGTCCCCATACTTTGATCAGCGACATCTGGGCTTCGAAATAACGTCTCGACACATCACTGTAACGCTTTTCCATCCTATCTTCCACAGCGAAAGTCTTTATCACCCTTACACCTGAAATGCTCTCCTCTGCACCGTGTGTGACCTCCGAAAAACCTTCCTGAACCTTCTTGAAGCGATTGTGAATCATCTTACCGAAGGTGAGAGACACGAGCACCAAAAATGGCAACGGTATGGAAGCCAACAACGTCAATCTCCAGCTGACAAACTTTCCCATGGCGAATACGGTGATAACCGTCAGAACAACCGCGTCCGTAGCCATCACAACTGCTGGACCCAACATCATTCTAACGGCGTTGATATCGTTTGTGAAACGTGCCATCAAATCGCCTGTCAGCATCCTATCGTAAAAATCTTGGGTTAGTGTCAAAAGCTTTCCAAAAAGCGTTAATCTGGCGTAATGGCTGAATCGATGCGCCGTTCCTATGATGAAATACCGCCACCAAAAGCGCGAAAGCATCATGCCGCCAGCTGCGGCCAGTATACCAAGTATGAAGATCAGCAGCGTGTTTTCATTGGCATCATTCGATTTGACGATATCCACCAAACGTCCGGTAAGACGCGGTGGAATCAATTGGAGAAGATCCACCGCTATGAGAAAGAGGACTCCTATGATATACTTCCACCAGGTTTTCTTCAAGTAAGAAGCTATCAAATTGGCTCCTCCTCACATCTAATGGTCACAGAGCTGCTTTCTACGACATCACAAACTGTGTATACCGGAAGGACACTCGCACGATACACTACAACTTCACGCATATTATCACATGAGCACTGCAAAGAGATCGTTTCGATTCCTCACTTTTTCTTTGCAAAGTGTTCTATCGGTACAAAAACGAGATCACCCGATTCTGTATCGAAGAGAATTTTGCCGCTCTTCTTGTCCAGACCTCTGCAAACGAGTGTTTCCCCTTTCCAAGATACCCGAGCACCGGTAGGAAGTGGCCCAAAGGTTCCCAAAAAATCGCCGACTAAATCGGGATCCAAGACAGTTCCCCTCAACTTCAAGAGTGACCCAAGGAAGTCAGCTGGGGTCCTCTCGCACCACATCAGAAGTCGCTCCACCTCGTCCGCTAACCTGATGATCCTCGCGTAGAACGGTATTGTCTTACCTTTGCGACTGATGAAACCCGTTCCATCAAACCGTTCATGGTGATAGAGAACTGCGTCACATTCGTCGGCTGAGAGATTCAACTGCACACAAAATTTGCAACCCAATACGGGATGGAGCCTGTGATTATCCTTTTTTTCGTCGAAGTCATCTTCCACAGATGCACTTTTCAAAAAGAAGTGACCGATGTCGTGAAGGATTACCGCCTTCATTCCTTGAACCGCGAAAGCGTACGGAAAAGAACCATTCACGAAAAGACTTCCCACGATAAAACTTACATTGGCAGTATGGCAAACGACCCACCTGCCAGATACCAATCTGAAGAGGTTCAGCGAAAAGACCGACCGCTTCATGAGGGTCTTTAAGAGATCGATGGCCACGCTCGTTAATGAAACTTCCTTGACCGGATCTTGCCGGTTGGTATCCAGCAAATCACCGAATAGCGACTCGAGTCTTTCCAAAAAGGCAAACGGAAGACTTGGTTCACACCTTTCAAGAAGTAGTACTTCGCTCATATCTTCCACTGACCGGCTGCTCGTGTTGGATCGAATCCCTCTGGAGCCACCACTGAAAGATACCACTGCCCCACAAAACGGCGTCTCAAAAAGGAGTTCAATTCCTCTAACTCGACCTGCTCGATCTCCTGTAAGACTTCGTCCAGACTTCTCGGTCTATCCAGATTCAGCGAGTCATCCAAAAGTCTGAAAGCGTTGCTCAAAGCCCTCTCTGAAGAGAGCTCCAACCCACCGATCAGTCGGTTCTTACCGTAGTCAAAAAGCGATTTACCCAACCCCTCGTTTATCAGCCTTTCGAAGAGACTCCTCAACTCATCGGAAAGTTGCCAGAACTTTTCCTCAGATGTCGATGCATATACGAAAATGCCACCACCATTGCGGTAGAGGATCAAGTCAGATCCAATCGTGTAGGCCAGCCCACACTTTTCTCTGACGCGCTCGAAAAGCAACGAGCTCATGCCACTCCCAAGTGCCGTGTTTAGAATGTCCATCTTGGCTCTATCCTTGCTGCGCCTACCAGGCATGGCTTTGAAGAAGACCACATGCACCTGATTGAGATCCCTCTTATGGCTCAAAACGAGATTCCCCGCCCCACTCGTCACAACATCTGGTGGACTGGGAAGTGCCGAACGAGATCCCTTTGGAAGCTCTTTCAAGAATTTTTCTACATGTCTTTCCACTTCTTCAAAAGAGATGTTTCCAAATGCAACCATCAGGGTCTTCCCACTCACATAGTGCAAGCGGTGGAAGCCAACGAGATCTTCACGGTCGAGAAGAGACACCGTTTCTTCACTACCCAGAACAGGTTTCCCAAAATCGTTGCTCCAAACCATCTTAGTTAACTGATCGAAGACGACGTCGGTTGGCTCATCCTGCGATTCTCTGATCTCCTCCAAGACAACGGACTTCTCTAATTCCACCGCAGTGCGTTCAAAGAGGGGATGACTGTAGAGATCCAAGAGTATGTCCGCAGCTTCGTCGAAAACTTCACGAGGAACGTGAAAGTAGTAAACCGTTGCCACACGTGAAGTGAGGGCATTTAGATGCCCTCCAACGCGTTCTATCGGAAGTTTGATTTGAAGAGCGCTCCTCGTTTCGGTGCCCTTAAATGCCGTGTGTTCGATCAAGTGGGAAATCCCAGAAAGTTCAGCAGGTTCAACAGCGCTCCCCACACCGGCGGCGACAAGGAAAGCAACACCACGTATACCAAGTTGTTCCTGCACCACCACTCTTACATCGCCCACCTCTTTGACTACAGGTAGGGCGTTAATTCTGGCTCTTGCCTGACCCATCGTTGGGTCTCCTCCTGCTATCCCGCCCAGTGCTTCTGTGCGAAGCATGCTTGTGGGAACTCCCGCGAGGTTTTTTACCGTGCCCACTACCGTGGCGCCTACCGTCTGACCCTTGCAATTCGAAACCCGCTTCCTTCAGTTGAAGCCTTCCCAAGTTGTCGATATCCGTTATCACCACACGAACCCTGTCGCCAATTTGAAACCTCTTCGCAAAGTCTTTGAGTTCGCTCGACATCTTCGAAGAATGCAGCAGACCGATCTTACCGGGTTTGACTTCGATAAACATACCGTACGGTTCGATTCTTGTGACTTTTCCTTCGAATTCCTGACCTACCTCCACATCCTTGACCAGGTCCCTTATGACGGTTATGGCTTGATCCACGTTTTCAACATCATGCCCGGAGACCTTCACCTGCCCCGTTTCATCGTCTACATATACGGAAACATCGAACTCCTTGCTTATCCACTTCACAACCCTCCCACCTGGTCCTATGATCTCGCCTATCTTGTCTACAGGTACGCTGGTCAACTTAATTATCGGTGCGTGCGCAGACAGAGAAGGTCTTGGTGACGGTAAGGCCGCTTCCATCACATCGAGTATCTTCATACGTGCCCTTCGCGCTCTCTCGAGCGCTTCTCTCATGATTTCTTCACTCACTCCACTCACTTTGACATCCATCTGGAAGGCGGTGATACCATCTCTCGTTCCAGCGACCTTGAAATCCATGTCGCCCAAGTGATCCTCCATCCCAAGGATGTCCGTCAACACCACCGCTTCTTCGCCTTCGATGACCAACCCCATGGCTACACCCGCAACGTGTTTTCGGATGGGTACTCCGGCATCCATCAGTGACAGCGAGCCAGAGCAAACCGTTGCCATGGAAGAAGACCCGTTCGATTCCAGAATCTCCGAAACCACGCGAATGGTGTAAGGGAACTCCTCTTCAGGCGGCAGCACGTTCCTCAACGCCCTTTCTGCCAAGTGTCCATGGCCTATTTCGCGACGGCTCGGTCCTCGCATGGGTTTGACCTCACCGGTGGAATAGGGTGGAAAGTTGTAATGAAGCATGAAACGCTTAGAACCTTCTTCCAGCAACGTGTCTATGATCTGCTCGTCCATGGGTGCCCCAAGGGTCACTATACCCAAACTTTGGGTTTCCCCCCGCGTGAAGAGTGCGGAACCGTGTGTTCGAGGAAAGATGCCCACTTCACACGCAATAGGCCGTATGTCATCCGGCTTGCGTCCGTCCGCACGGATGCCCTCTTCAAGTACCATCTTTCTCATCTTTTCCTTCAGCCGTTCCTCAAAGTGTTCCTTCAAGAAATGCTCTACCTGGTCCCGCTCCTCTGCGGGCCATTTTTCCGAGAAGAATCGCTCGAGAAGTTCGTCTCTGTAAGACTTGAGTACCTCGTCTCTTTCGTGCTTTGCGGGCGTCAGTATCAAATGGCGAAGTTTGCTCTCGTCGATCATGACATCGAAGGATTCGACGAGCCCTTCGGGACGTTCAGTTTTTTCTATCTCGAATTTCTCTATCTCGAATTCTGAGATGATCTCTTTCTGAAAAGCCACCAGCTTCTTAATAGCATCGTGCGCGAAAGCGAGGGCCTTCAGCATCTCTTCCTCTGAGACTTCCTTCGCTTCTCCTTCCACCATGGTGACGGCTTCTTCCGTTCCCGCAACAACGATGTCGAGCCTACTTTCCTCCATTTCTCGTTCGGTAGGAAAAGCCTTGAATTCGCCATTCACGTATCCCACCCTGATACCTGCGACGACCCCGTCGAATGGAATATCTGACAAGTTCAGAGCGAGAGAGGCTCCCATTATGCCCCACGTATCGGGAGGATCGTCGGGATCCGCAGAAAGCACCGTGGCCACTATCTGGATCTCGTGTCTCATTTCTTTTGGAAAGAGCGGTCTTATGGGCCTATCGATCAACCGTGCAGAAAGTATCGCGTTTTCACTGGGTCTTCCTTCTCTTTTTACGAACCCTCCCGGAATCTTTCCCGCGGCGTAGAACCTCTCCTGATACTCTACTGTGAGCGGCAAAAAATCGACATTCTCTAAGGGCTTAGAGCTAGCGCAAGCTGTCACCAGCAGGGCGGAATCCCCGAAACGCACCAGTACGGAACCGTTTGCTTGCTTGGCCATTTTCCCATATTCAATTTTGAGTTTCCTGCCGAATATTTCTCTTTCCCAAGTCTTCAACTCTCATCACCTCGTCCCTTCAAATACATCCTCAAAAAAGTGGAGCGGATACCCCGCTCCACTATTTTACTCCTTCTTTGATTCGTTCATCCTCTCAAGCCGAGCTTTGAGATCAGTTCCTTGTACTGTTGAGGTTTCTCACGCTTCAGATATTTGAGGAGCTTCCTCCTGTGACCTATCATCTTCATGAGTCCTCGCCGAGAATGGAAATCCTTCGGATGCTTTTTCAAATGCTCCGTCAGATGCTGAATTCTTGCGGTCAAGAGGGCCACTTGTACCTCGGCTGAACCCGTATCTCCATTGTGGAGCCTGTACTCCTCGATGATCTTGGCCTTCGTGTCCTTATCCAGCGGCATGTTTTCCCCTCCATATGCCTCCACCCCAGTAGAAGGAACAGCGCCTCCAACCGAGGTGAGGTATTTTGCACTTGATTATATCACGAAACCCTTCCCACGTGCAGCAGTGCGGGCGTGTCGATTTATCATCACTTCTTGTTGGAAATCACCCCTCCTGAAATGATCTCCAGAGCCTTCTTCCACGCTGAAGCTTCCTCTTGGGTGAAGGGGATCGTGTTTCTGTAATCGTGTTTCGCTATGAAAGATTTGAGGAATGAGGATAACGTGTGAAGTTTTTCTTCTTGTATTCGTAGAATCTCTTCGAAATGCGGCGTTCCAAAAAGAGAGTTTGCGAGCTCAACGGTGTGTGGAAGGCAGAGTATCGATTCCGATCGTTCAAAGATCTTCCTCTCGGAATGGTCTGTCATCATTCTGGCGAAGATGGAGATGTGCCGTTTATTCGCTTCCCTTTCCAACCTACAAAAATAGCACTCGTGGGAACGTTTCCGTCCCTTTTTCTTTCTGCCGTAAGGCGATTGTTCAAAAAGGTTGAGCTTTGTGCCATGATCCAAAACATCTTTGAGGATGATGGAAATGCCTAAAAACCCAAGATCTGGAGACTCTTCCAATACCTGAAAGAGCAACCCGGCGTGTTTAGGACACAAACCCCCTTCTCTCAAACGGGTACGGATTCCGGGATCGTTCACCAACTCATACAGTATGCTGAAAGCGCTTTTACGCACGGTCTCGAGGTTGAGTTGGCATACGGGACAACCAGAGAAGCCGGACTCGATCAGCTCAAGAAATTCGACTTCTTCTATCCTCGGTTCGAATTTCTCTTCCACAAGAGCTCACCCCGTTAACTTGAGCTGTACCAAGTACTTTTCCACGAGCTCCAAGTCCCGATTTCGTTCATCAGTGTCTATCAAGCCCAGAGAATGAAGGTGCGCACTGGTTCCCGCCAAGCGAATGGCCAGGACCCGGGTTTCCATAAAAACATCGTACACCTTCCTACGCAAGACCGCTCTCTGGGTTTCCACTTTCGACAAACGTCGAGCCTGGGTATCGAAAAGAACCTTCAACGAACCAAGGTCCGGCCGTCGCTCGAACTCTTCGTACCCGCTCGTAGCTTCGCTACTGTTATCACTCGACAACAGTTTTCTGACAGTTCGAATAACGGTTTCTTCGTTCGAAAAAAACCTTCGGTGCCTTTTCACGAATTCCTTCGGTATTTCAAAACGCTTCGACAAGAAAAGCCACTTCATCTCTATTTGCAATCTCGACTCCCCCAGCTTCAGACCTTCGAGCGACGAATGGGTTCGGACACACGTTCGCTCTCAACCCTACCGTCCTCTCGATCTTTCGAACACCCCCGGTCGTCATGATCCGCGATCCTTGTGTTTGAGAATGGAGCCGTATTTTTCCAATCTCTCCAAAACGATGTTTCTATCCTTTTCGTATTCCTCCAACAAGCTTGACAATCGTTCTACTTCTCGTCGTGACTCCTCAAGAAATTCATCGACTTCCTTCAAACGACGACTGTAGAACTCTTCTTCTCGCTTGTTCTGAATGTCCTCTGCGATGGTGAGGAAGAGTTCGAGCTGTCGTAACAGCTCGGTATTTTCCAATGTTTGCACCCTTCGCCACAGATCGAATCTGTAAAATGGAATGATCACTTTTAAAACCAATCTTCGCACCTCTCTTGTTGCAAAAACAAAAAACTCCCACCGAAAACTCGGCAGGAGTCATCAGCCTTACGGCGATTTGGGCGGACTCCATCGCCCGTTGTTTGCCTTTCTTATAATATCACGATTAGGGTGTCACGAAAAACAGGCCTCCCACATTCAATATTTTCATCCTACTCTTCTAATTTCACATTGCAGAAAGCTTGTCTTGCGAAGCGCCGAAGCGAGCACTTTCATCCCACCACTCCAGAATCCCACACGATCACACAGCATCACGAGCGCCGAG
>Ga0180300_10000849_pt1 | contig 13885 bp, 9 predicted proteins | sample GuaBasSediGuay15_FD_121798 | JGI IMG/M metagenome (GOLD analysis project Ga0180300, IMG submission 121798) | Subseafloor sediment microbial communities from Guaymas Basin, Gulf of California, Mexico - Guay15, Core 4569-2, 21-24 cm | ecosystem: Environmental > Aquatic > Marine > Hydrothermal... | reverse complement strand
TGCCCTTGATAGGTTAAAAGAAAGTGAAGAGCGGTACAGATCAGTGGTTGAATATTCTCATGAGGGTATTGTGATAGTTGATGCCCGGTTTAGGATTGTTTTTGCTAATTCCGTTGTAGAGAGGATGTCCGGATATCATGCCCAGTATTTAGTCGGGAAAGATTTTAGAGAGTTTTTGACGAAGAAGAGTCTCTTGGTAGTATCCCGGCATTATAGGTTGAGACAAAAAGGAATACTGGTTCCACTGAAATATCCGATGGAGATAATTTGTAAGGATGGGAGTATTAAGCTATGTGAAGTAAGTTCTACCGCTTTTAAAGACAGTAAAGGTAAAGTTTACACTATAGTGCATCTTCTGGATGTAACTGAAAAAGAAATGGCTGAGAAGAGAATCCGGCTTTTAACATCACAGATTGAAAAGTTCAGCAGGATATCTGCGGATATACTTACCATAGAAGATAAGAAAGAGCTATTTTCAAAAATGTGTAATGCGATTGTTGAAATATCAGATTTTGATAGAGTACTTATTTTTGTATTTACCTCGAGTCCCCCATATAAGGAAATGTGTGGTTACCAAGGATATAGTAAAGGTGAGATAGAACAATTTTTGAACATAGGATTTAGAAAAGAAGATTATCTCAAGATTTTCCAGAAAGGCATACAGCTTGGGGAACAGTCGAGTTATATTCCCCGAACCATGAAGTATGTGTTGAAGAACATGGACATAGAAATGGTAAGGACTGAACATTCGGAAGGCGGAAAATTATGGTACAAAGAAGATAATCTTTTTATTGCCCTGAAAAACAAAAGGGAAGATATAATAGGGTTTGTCTTGTTGGGAGTAGTTAGAAACGAAGTTGTCCCTACGGATGATGTTATCAGACCACTTGAAATATTTGCGAATCATATATCACAGATAATCCAGCTTCGCCGGATAGAGGAAGAAAGGGAACGAGTGCAAAAATTTCTTGCACAGTCTGAAAAGATGAGAGCTTTAGGGGAGGTAGCAAGTGGTGTGGCTCATGATTTTAATAACCTGTTAAGTACTATTCTGGGCAGAACACAGCTTCTTTTGAACAAAGTGGGTAAAAGTGGGCTTGAGGAAGATTTAAAGATAATAGAAAAAGCGGCATTTGATGGAACGGAGACAATAAGAAGAATTCAGAATTTCACAAGGTTAACAGGGAATGATGAGGGTAGCCCGGTAGACATAAGACAGGTCGTGGAGGACAGCATCATTTTCAGTAAAGGGAGGTGGAAAGACGAAGCGCGGAAAGTTGGTAAGAAGATAATGTTTCACACCAATTACGAAGGGAGATATTTAGTGAGAGGCAGAGAAGGAGAGTTAAGAGAGGTTTTTACAAATATTTTATTTAATGCCATAGATGCTATGCCTGAAGGGGGAAATGTTTACATTAATGTTAGGCCTTGGGGAAGATTTGTGGAGGTTAGTATCAGGGATGATGGCATTGGTATGGATAAGGAGACGTTAGATCGTGTATTCGAACCTTTTTTTACTACCAAGGGCGAAAGAGGATCTGGACTTGGATTGAGTATGGTATACGGCATAGTGAAGAATCATGGGGGTGATGTTATAATTGAAAGTGAGCCAGGCAAAGGAACCAATGTAAAAGTGAGATTACCGATAACCGATGAAGAAAGGCGTCAAGATATAGGAGAAAAGGAGAAATATAAAGAGAAACCTTCTTTCCCTGTTCTAAATGTTCTTGTGGTAGATGACGAAGAGGGGCCAAGAAATGTTTTGCGTGATATTTTGTCTATTTATGGTATGAAGGTTACTATAGCTTGCGATGGTAAAGAAGGAATTGAGGTCTTTAAAAGGGGAGGGAACATTTCTCTTGTTTTTACTGACTTAGGGATGCCAGGTATGTCTGGTTGGGATCTGGCAAGAGAAATTAAAAAACTAAACAGTGAGGTAAAGGTAGTGCTGGTGACAGGCTGGGATGTTAATCTTAGCTCTGAGAGAGGAAGTGTAGAAAAAGTTGTGGATGAGGTGGTGGTAAAACCTTTTGATATAGAGAAAATAGCAGATGTTATTAAAAAGCTTTTTTAGAAGAATTGCGAAATTTTTATGATACTTAACTATTATAGGTGGAGATATGAAGATAGTGAAATCTTTTGTGGTGGAACCCTCTGTTCCTGAGAGTATTAGCAGGATAAAGGAGTTGGCGTATAATTTGTGGTGGACATGGGAGGCAGATGCGAGAGATCTTTACAGGCGTCTTGATATGGATTTGTGGGAAAAGGGCAACCATAATCCGGTGTATGTTTTAAACAATGTGGATCAGAAAGTTCTTGAGGAAAGAGCTTCTGATGATAGTTATCTTTATTTGTACAAGCGGGTTCTGGACAAATATGATCAGTTTTTAAACAAAACCCCATGGTTTAAGAAGAAAAATAGATTCGTAGATCGTTTTAGGGTTGCGTATTTTTCTATGGAATATGGTTTGACGGAGTGTTTGCCTATATATTCGGGGGGGCTTGGAGTTCTTGCCGCTGATCATTTAAAAAGCGCTTCTGAGCTGGGTATTCCGATGGTGGGGATTGGCCTGCTTTACAGAAGGGGATACTTTAAGCAAAAGCTTAATGTTAATGGATGGCAAGAGGAGGAATATAAGGAATATGATTTTTACAGCATACCTGTCTTGCCGTGGGTAAACGAGGACGGTTCTCCGGTGATGATTGAAATAGATTTTCCAGATAGAAAGGTTCCGGCGCGTGTCTGGAAGGTATTGATAGGGCGTATAGTGCTCTATTTACTTGATACTGACATCCCTGAGAATAAGGAAGATGACAGGAGGATTACCGCTACTCTATATGGAGGCGATCTGGAAATGAGAATCCAGCAGGAGATTGTTTTGGGTATGGGCGGCACGAAGCTGGTTGAAACGTTAGGGGATGGGAATGTAGTCTATCATCTTAATGAGGGACATTCTGCGTTTTCGGCTCTGGAAAGGGTAAGGACGATTGTTAGAAAGGAGGGATTAGACTTTTATGAGGCTCTGGAGGTAGTAAAAGCTGGGACGGTATTTACTACTCATACCCCCGTCAAGGCGGGCATCGATGTGTTTCCACCGGAGCTTATGGAAAAATATTTTAGCGGATATTGCAAGGACGTGGGTATAAAGCTGGAAGAACTCTTGAAACTAGGGAGAAAGAATAAGGAATCTTGCGATAAGGGTTTCTCAATGGCGATCCTTGCTATAAAGTTATCCAACAAGGTAAACGCAGTAAGCAAGTTGCATAGAAATGTCTCCAAAAGGATGTGGCGAGAGCTATGGGAAGGATTTGTAGAGGAGGAGGTTCCCATAATACACATTACTAATGGGATTCATCAGCCTTCATGGATATCCAAGGAGATGTCTGATTTGTATGATAGATATATTGGACCGAAGTGGAAAGAAGAACCGGCGGATCGCTCAGTATGGGAAAAGGTGGATGATATCCCGGATATTGAGCTCTGGTACACACATGAGCGGCGGAAAGAAAGGCTTATTGCTTTTGCACGGAGGAAGCTAAAAGAGCAATACATAGCTATGGGCAAGACAAAGTCCGAAATTGAAAAAATAGATTCTGTTCTTAATACTGAGGCTCTGACGATAGGATTTGCAAGGCGATTTGCTGCTTACAAGAGGGCTACTCTTCTCTTTAGGGATCCTGATAGGCTTGCAAAAATATTGAGTAATAAAGAAAAGCCTGTCCAGATAATAATTGCTGGGAATGCTCATCCAAAGGATGTAGAAGGGAAAAAATTAATAAAGAAGATTATAGACATCTCTATGGAAGAGCCATTTCGTCAGAGTGTGGTGTTCCTTGAGGGTTATGATATCAACATAGCCAGGTATATGCTTCAAGGGTGTGACGTGTGGCTTAATAATCCCAGGCGTGGTTTGGAGGCTTGTGGTACAAGCGGGATGAAAGCTATTGCCAATGGTGGCATTCATGTTAGCACCTTGGATGGTTGGTGGGATGAGGCATACTCTCCTGAAATTGGCTGGGCGATAGGTAAACGAGAGGAGTATGCTGATCAGGATTACTGGGATGAACAGGATTCAAATGCTCTCTATGAAATTCTTGAAAAGGAGATTATCCCTATGTTCTTTGATAGAGACAAAAATGGTTTACCACGCAGATGGATAAAGTTGATGAAAAGCTCAATGATAGAAGTATGTCCGGTGTTCAATACTAACAGGATGCTGTATGAGTATACTTTCAATATGTATTATGAGTCTTTTAAGCGGATGAGCCAGCTGAAAAAAGAAGGTTATAGGCTTTCGCGGGATTTTGCCGGCTGGAAAAAGAAGGTGAAAAATTCATGGAAAGAATTGAAGATCCTAAGAGTTGAAGATAGTAAATCTCAGAGATTTAATATCAAGGATGTTTTAAATGTGAGGGCTGTTGTTGATCTGGGCAGTCTGACTCCGGAGGATGTGGATGTTCAGGTGTACTTTGGTAAAATAGGTCCTAATCAGAATATTGTTGACGGTAAGTTTGTGAGCATGAAACTGGAATCCAGCTTAGGTAATAATTACCATTACGTTGCTGACATATCTGGTTGGAAAAGCGGCCTTAATGGATATTCTATAAGAATAGTACCAAGGTATAGTAACCTTGGGATCGTATGTGAAGGTAGTTTAGTTTGCTGGTATAGTTAAAATTTCTTTAATTTGTATTGGAAAAGTTGATATGTCTGTAATTGAAGGTAAAAAAGCTAAAGAGATTTTAAAGAAGGCAGAGTTTATTGCTGTTCTTACAGGATCAGGTATTTCTGCAGAGAGCGGAATACCTACTTTTCGCGGAAATGATGGTTTGTGGAAAAAGTTCTCTCCTGAGGAACTTTCCAGCTTTGAAGGCTTCTATCGAAATCCGGCGATGGTTACGGAGTGGTATCGCTATAGAAGAAAAATTATTTTGGGGACCAAACCAAATCCAGCTCATTTAGCTCTTGCTGACCTTGAGAGAATAGTAGCGGAGTTTTATTTGATAACTCAGAACATTGACAGGCTTCATCAAAGGGCAGGAAGCAAGAAGGTTATAGAATTGCATGGAAATATAATGGAAAATTATTGTATGAAATGTGGTAAAGTTTTTGACATTGAAGAATTTGATTGTGTGTATGAAAAGTTTGAAGACCATGTACCCAGATGTGAATGTGGAGGGTATATCAGGCCCAATGTTGTCTGGTTCGGGGAGCCGCTTCCTGAAGAAGCTTTTAGTGAAGCCTACAAGGCAGCAGTAAATTGCGAGGTGTTTATATCGATAGGAACTTCCGGTGCCGTAAGACCAGCTGCTGATTTGCCCCGGTATGCAAAATACAATGGGGCGTATTTGATAGAAATTAACCCAGAGAGAAGTTACCTTACAGATATAGCAGATCTGTGGGTAAAGGGAAAAGCTGGAGAGGTATTACCACAATTCGTAGAGGAGGTCAAAAAGTTAAAAGGGATGAAATAGTGAATTGGAGATTTTCCTTGCTGCTATTGGTTTTTATACTTGGCTCATGTGCGTATTTTAATACGTTCTATAATGCACAGTTCTACTACGAACAGGCTCTTAAGCAGTATAATGAGAAGGTGGAAGAAGGATTAACAGTGCCTGTGGCGGTAAGAAGAGATTTTGATAAGGCTATAGAAAAGGCTAACAAAGTTCTGGTGAAGTATCCTGATAGCAAGTGGGCTGATGATGCTTACCTTATTATTGGGAAGAGCAATTTTTATAAAGGTGACTATCTGGTAGCGAAGAAGAATTTTGAGAATTTTATTGTGGAATACCCGTGGAGCGACAAAATAGAAGAGGTAAGGCTGTGGCATGCAAGGTGTGTATGGAAGATGGGAGATGAGGAATTTGCGCTGATAGAGTTGAAAAAGTATACTAAAGAAGTTAAAAATGACAAATATAGATCAGAGGCTTATTTTACAATGGGGGAAATATATGATGAACTTGGATTCCCGGACTCTGCTGTCAGCTGTTATGAAAAAGCTATTGAGACTTCTAAGGATGATAAGTTTTGTGCAGAGTGTCAGTACAGAATAGCGAGGGCTTATCTGCGCGGAGGCGAGATTGATAGGGCGATCAGGAGCCTGAATAAAGTTTATGATTTCTCACCGACTGTGAGAATTGGTAATAAAACGCAGGTGCTGCTTGTGAAAATTTATTCGGAGGCAGGGAGGTACGAAGAGGCAAAAGGTATTATTTTAAAAAAGCTGGCTGATCCAGATAATAAAGATATTTGGGCTGAGCTTGAGCTATTGCTTGGAATGATATACTTGAAAGAAGGAGATCAGAAGGCTGCAGAATCAAGGTTTTCGGAGATAGCCCAGAACTATCGAAGGACTCCTCAGTCTGCCGAAGCCTATTATCATCTGGCAGAGCTGAACATGAAATCTGGGGACTATAAAACAGCCCAGAAACGGTATGAGATGGTTTCCAGAGAGGATCCGGATTCCAGATTTGCTTTTGATGCTAAGCAGAAAGCAAAGTTGCTTAAGAGATTTTTCAAGGTTCAAAAAGATGTTGAAAAAGTCTGGAAGAAAATTGAAGAGATAAGGCAGGTTGGTAAAGATAAGCCAGCCAGAGAGGATTCTTTGAAGGATGTCCCGGAGTCTTTGAGAAGGGCTATCGAGGTACACCGAAAGAGGGCGCTGGAGGTAGATTCGCTTGAGCTTTTTAATGATTATTACGAGAAACTTTACGAGCTTGCCGAGATGTACTATTTTGACCTTAGCCTTGTAGATAGCGCTATTGCGAATTTAAAAAAGATTGTTCTTGACAAAGCGCGAAACCGGATTGCTGATAAAGCTCTTTACACTCTTTCCTACATCTATAATGACCGGGGGGATACAGCTGAGGCAAAGCTATGTATTGAAAAGTTAAAAGGAGAGTTTCCTTTGTCACAGTATATATCGTTGCTAGACGAGGATACCTTAAGAAGAGCTGGCAGAGAAGGAGAAGCGGAAAACCTGTATGTAAAAGCCGAAAAATATTTTGACACGGATCCTCAAAAGGCAATTGGGATTCTATCCACAATATTCAATGAGTATGGGGATACAGAATATGGGGAAAAAAGTACTCTGGCAATCGCGTGGTTGTATGAAAATAGAATGTATGACATAAAGAACTCCATCAAGTGGTACAAAATTTTCCTGGACAATTATAGGGGTGATCCAAAATATAGTGAAATAGAATCAAAATTAAGAGAGCTGAATAGTATTTACGATGAGTATGTCAGAGAAGATTCGACAGAATAGTCTCCCTGAGGAAAGAAAATTTCTAGATGCTATAATAGAGAGAAATGAGTGCATAGCCAGTGAGACTTATGAGATGGTACTTCTCCCTGAGATAGATTTTCCGCCTTCCAAACCCGGGCAGTTTGTCAACCTATACCTCAAAGGGATTTTCCCAAGGCCTTTCAGTATAGCTGGGCGTTATGGGGAAAAAGAGTTTAAAATATTGTATAAAGTTATAGGGAAGAATACAGAATATCTTTCTGGGCTTCAAAAAGGTAGTAGAATAAAAATTGCGGGGCCTTTGGGGCACGGTTTTGAGTGGAAGGAGAAAGAATATAGCGGTTTTGTACTTGTGGGTGGAGGTATTGGAGTGGCCCCTTTATTTTATCTCTGGGATAATCTAAAAAATGTAGAAGCGAAAAAATATTTTTTTGCTGGTTTTAAAAACAGCTCTGAGATTGTTGAGCCGGATGGGCTTGGCAATATTCTACTTGCTACAGAGGATGGTAGCGCTGGCTACAAAGGGACTGTGGTAGATTTGCTTGAAGAGGAGATTGAGAAGTTTAGCAGCCCTTTAAAAATTTTTGCCTGTGGACCAGGAGGGCTTTTGAAAAAAGCGGTGACCATTGCGAATAGATTTAATCACGATATCGAAATAGCTCTGGAAACGGTTATGGCGTGTGGAATGGGCCTATGTCAAGGGTGTGTTGTAAAGTATATGGCTGAGGAAGGAGAGGAGTTTAGACTAGTTTGTAAGGACGGGCCAGTTTTTGATGGAAAAAAAATCATTTTCTAGCGGTCTGCTTCGGGTAAAGTTGAGGGATGATTTTATTTTGGAAAGTCCTATTATGCCGGCTTCAGGTACTTTTGGCTATGGTGATGAGCTGGTGGATATGATCGAATTGAAGTATTATGGAGCGATAATTTCAAAAACTATAACTCTACAGCCAAGATCAGGAAATCTTCCAGAGAGAATCTGCGAGACGTCGTGTGGAATGTTAAATTCCATAGGGCTTGCCAATATTGGTGTAGATAGATTTGTTCGGGAGAAGGAGGTTTTTTACAGTAATTTTCACGGAAAGAGGATTGTAAATATTTCGGGGAGCTGCGAGGGCGAATATCTGGAGGTGATTAAACGGCTTGAGAAGTGCGAGTGGGTTGATGGATATGAAATTAATGTGTCCTGTCCCAATGTTGATAGAGGAGGAATAGCTTTTGGGACAGACTCTCATGTTCTGAGGAGTTTAATCGGAAAGATAAGAAACAATACCGATAGATTTTTAATGGTTAAGCTTACTCCGAATGTCAGTGATATTTGTTCTATCGCTGTAGCTGTTCAGGAAGCGGGTGCAGATGCTGTTTCTATGATCAATACCCTCTATGGAGCTGCTATTGATGTGGAAAGGAAAAAACCTGCTTTAGGTAGGGTAGTGGGTGGTTATTCAGGTCCTGGAATAAAGCCGGTAGCAATCGCATTGATACTGAAGGTCAAACCGGAGCTCGATATACCAATTGTTGGGATAGGTGGAATTTGCAATGGAGAGGATGCGATTGAGTTCTTTATGGCTGGGGCTTCAGCGATCCAGATTGGAACTGCGCATTTTTCAAATCCTGCTGTTGCAAAAGATATTTATAATTATCTTGTGAACTACTGTGCTAAAGAGGGGATTTCTTCGATTGAAAAGATAGTGGGGGTAGCATTAAGATGAGGAGCTATACCTGGGTTCTTCTGCTGGGGATTTTTTTATTAGGGTGTGGTCCGAGCCCCAGGTATACGGATAGTGCGCTGTCGCCTTACATGAGACATGATAGGGAAGCTTCTGTATTAATAAAAGGAGTTAAACATACCGCTATAATGACGGCATCTTATTATGGAGAGGACTTCCACGGTAAAAGAACCTCGAGCGGTGAGATTTTTGATATGTATGGAATGACTGCAGCTCACAAGACTCTACCTCTTGGAACCGTTTTGAAGGTTACATATATACCAACCGGCAGGTCTGTTGTAGTAAAGGTGAATGACCGTGGACCATTCGTTCCAGGGCGAGATCTTGATCTCTCTTATGGAGCAGCTCTAAAAATTGGACTTGTCAGGGATGGGGTTGGGAAGGTAAAAGTTACTGTTATTAAGTGGGGCGATGAGAGGTAGTTTATGGGAAACTTCATGAAGCGGATGGTAGTGAACGTTATTGGTGTTCCTCTTGTGCTGGGGGCTATTTATTTTGGGGGAATGGTTTTTGTCGGACTGGTATTGGTAATTTCTTTTTTTGGCATGTATGAATTTTATGGTCTGGTGAAAGAAAAAGGGTTTAGCCCTCTTTCTCTCTTCGGGATCATAGCCGGTTTGTTGTGGATTATATTTGTATATGTGTCTATGGGTTTTTATGAACTGGTGTATGGCTTTATTCTGGTATTTGTAACTATTCTTACTTTAATGCAGGGAGTATCAGGAGCTATTGCGAACGCGTCCACAACTTTGTTTGGATTTATCTATATTCCATTCTTTCTCTCTTTTCTTGTGAGAGCACGTGTTGAATTTTCAAATTATGCCTCCGGGTATGGTCTGGTTCTGATTCTATTTGTTTCAGTGTGGGCTTGTGATAGCCTGGCATATCTTGTAGGTAAGGTGGTCGGTAGACATAAACTTTCACCTTCAGTTAGTCCAGCCAAGACTGTCGAGGGGAGTATAGCAGGATTTCTGGGAAGTGTAGCAGTTTTTTTAGTTTTTTACTATTCTGGATGGCTGGCTGATGTGCTGGATTTTCCAAGGACAATTGTGTTGGGAAGTATTGTAGGAATTTTTGCGCAACTTGGGGATCTGTTAGAGTCAGTGTTTAAGAGGGATGTAGGTGTAAAAGACAGCGGAAGGATTTTACCAGGTCATGGTGGATTTCTTGATAGATTTGATGCATTTTTCGTAGTTAGTCCTGTGTACTACATTTTTGTGAAGATTTTGATTTTGGTGGGTTAAAATAGGGGTGGATATGGAGGATATACTTGGTTTACTTGAGAAGCTTTCAGACGAGCTTATAGATGATGGTTCTCCGGTGTCAATAGTACTGGCAGCAGGTCATGGGAAAAGGATTAAATCGGAAAAACCCAAGATGTTACACGAGATTTGGGGTGTTCCGACTGTGATAAGGGTTTCTGAGGCAGCCCGGAAGGGGTTGAATTCTGGAAATCAGATAATTGTTGTTGGCATGAAGGCAGATCAAGTGGCTATGACAGTGGGGAAAAAAAGGAATCTTGCGTACGCGTATCAGGCTAAGCAGAGGGGGACCGGCGATGCAGTGAAAGTGGCTCTTGAAATTCTCCAATCGTTACGGAACATTGAAGATGTTTATATCTTTCCTGGAGATATGGGGTTAATAACTTCAGATGTTGTCTCAGATTTCAGAGAGAGTTTTGAGAAAAGTGGTGCCGACATGATGATACTAACGGGGTATTTCAAAGGAAATCCTGAAAATAACATGTATGGTAGGATAGTGCGGATACCCGAAAGAGATATTAGTGGGAAGGTTACCCGGGAATATTGTGGTCAGGTTCTTGCTATTAAAGAGCAGAAAGACATTTTGGCAATGCGCGATGATGAGATGTGCGAGATGTCTTACAACGGGATGAAATTTGGGTTTTCCAAAGAGTTTTTATTGAATCTCAAAGAGTTCAACACAGGTGTTTATGCCATAAAATATAAGTTTTTAAAAGAAGCTATTGAGGAAATATCCCCTGATAATGTTCAGGGAGAGTACTATTTAACAGATCTTATAAGTATTTTTAACAAGAAGGGATTGAAGGTTAACGCCGAGCATGCAAAAGATGATTCTACAATCATTGGGTTTAATGTTAAGAGTGTTTTAAAGGAAATGGAGAATATTTACCGGGAAAAAGTTTGGCAAAGGTTGTGCGATATAATTGTTATTGAAGATAGATACGACTTTTACATAGCAGATGAAGTGGTTAATGAAATAATAGAGATGGATAAAAATTTCGGGCCTCTTGATATTTATATTGGAAAGGGTGTTTATATTTCAAAAGGGGTTAAGCTGAACAAGGGGGTGGCGCTTAAGTCAGGAGCTTATTTAAATGGGAATATAGAAATTGGGGAAGGTACTGTGATTGAGGAAAATGTCTCTATTTCTACATATCCACATCAGACTCTGAAGATAGGAAAAAATTGTGTGATAATGAGAGGAGATATTATAAAGGGCAATCTAGTAATAGGGAATAACTCTCGCATTGAATCAGGTGTTAACATAACAGGGAGTGATGAGTTTCCAGTGAGGATTGGAAATAATGTGATTATAAAGGGTACAAGCTATATTTTTGGCTCAATTATAGAGGATGATTTATTTATCGAACATTCTGTGTTAAAATGTAAACTGGTTGAGCGAACTGTCAGAAAAGATGGTTCTATACAACCTGTAAGATGGGTGATGCCCCAACCTCAGGGACTTGATGCTATTAAAGATATAGAGAAAAATAGCGCTTAATATAAAATTTGATTTCTGTTGTCTATGATTTTGGCTTTCGATTTCAACTCTGCAAGCCAGTTATTGTAGAAATTATTCCTTTTTCTTTGGAGTAAAAAGTCCCTTATCGCCTCCTTTTCTGCTTTATATGTATCTTCGTCAAGTTCTCCTCTTTTTACCAGTTTTGCTATAACGTATCTATTCCCAACTTCGATAGGTTGTGTGATTTCTCCCTCCTTTAAGGAAAGTACTGCACCTATTAGCTCATTTGACTTACCGATTCCTTTTATTGTGTTGTTAAGAAGTATTCCTCTATGTGTATTGAATATGAGTTTTGGAAAGTCTGTAGCAGCTTTTTTTAGGAGTTTAGTTTTCTCTGTTTCTATGAAAATGGAGTCTGCGATAGCTTTTAGTTTTTCGTGGCGCTTTTTCGTTTCTATCCTGTTTGCAATATAGTCTTTGACCTCATCTAGGGATCTGTAATGTTCTTTGATGACTTCTGCGAGCTGGAATATTACATATCCTGTGTCAGTGCGGTATACTTCCGATATTGAGCCAACAGGTTTGTTTGAGAATGCAAACTTGACAGCGTAAGGCATGAACCCAAGCCCCCTTATGAATTTGGTATTTTCCCCCAGGGGGTCAGTTTCTTTAATAGTTACCTTATAGGTATCGGCAGCAGCTTCGAAGCCATACTCCCCGGCATCATAGGCAAATAGATTGGCTTCAGCCCTCAAATTCTCAATTGTTTCTGGTCCTGCTTTTATTTTAATAAGAATGTGTTTTGCTTTTACCTGGGGTTTTCCATTTTTTCTGCGTTTGTCTTCTACTTTGATGAGGTGATAGCCAAATTTTGTTAAGACGGGTCCTACGATTCCCCCTTTCTTTCCGCTAAATGCCGCTTCTTCGAAGGGTTTTACCATATGTCCTTTGCCGAACCAGCCTAGGTCTCCGCCATTTTTGGCGCTATATTCATCTTCGCTAAATTCAGCAGCTAGAGTTTCGAAAGTCTCGCCTTTTTTCAGTCTGTCCTGTATCATTTTAATGGTTTCGAGAGCGTTCAGAGTGTCCTGCCTGGTGGGTTTTATAGGGAAAAAAACATATTTTAATTTTCTTGTTTCGGGAACGAAGAAATTTTCTTTGTTTTTCTCGTAGAACTGCTTTATTTCTTCATCGCTTACTTTGATAAGTGTGTCTGAGGAAACAAGTGTGTAAGGTATCAGAAGAGTTTCGATGTCAAATTTTATCTTTGTCTTGATGTAGTGGTCTCTTATTTCGCTTTCGCTCACACTGGCTAAGTTTCTAACCAAAGTGTTTACCTTATTCAGAGGTAGGGTATATCTGAGATATTGCTCTACTCCCAGCCATTCGTTGCCCTGGGGGTTGTTCAGCGCATTCAGGTACTTATTGTAATCGAATTTTCCATCTGTCATAAAAGCTTCCTGGTTTCGAAGGAATTCTGGTGGGTTTTCTACCAGTGTCATATAGATTTCCCGATCAGTGGCTTCGAGTCCGTATTTCTTTACCTGTTCTCTTAGCAGTACCTCTGTGACAAAAGATGACCATATTTGATCAGAGAGTCTATCAGTTGTTGGTTCATCAACCTCCTGTCCCTGTTCCCTTAGACGATTGATTTCGCTCTGGAGCATTTTTACGAAATCCTGAGCTTTGAGCTCTTCGTCATTGACCATACCCGCAAGGTTTTTCAACTTTGCTTTTCCTGAGATGATATCGAGTATATTGGCTCCTCCGACGAGCCCACCAATTGTCATGCTCAATACAAAAAGTATTAGAAGTATCCAGAGGATTAGTTGATTTTGACTTCTTAGTGTCTGCATCAATCCCATTTTTATCTGACCTCCTTACGAAGTTTAAGAAATTTACAGAGCGAACAAATTTAGCGATATTGTCGGGAGTAAGCAAATGGGAGTTGAAAAGGGTGTGTCTGATTCAGGAACATGGTATACACTTTGGGGAGACATTTTACGATAATCTGAGCTGAAAAGATCGAGTATTACAGGTTTAAATTTAATGAGTTTGTTATAATCAATTTTGCGAGACTGTTTCATTTTTTGTGTAAATACCTCTTTTCATTAGAGCTCCAGGTTTAGTCTTCCTTCGAAATGGATAGCCAACTGGGCAATAATTTTTGTCCAGTCCCTGATGGCT
>Ga0180300_10000845_pt1 | contig 13907 bp, 13 predicted proteins | sample GuaBasSediGuay15_FD_121798 | JGI IMG/M metagenome (GOLD analysis project Ga0180300, IMG submission 121798) | Subseafloor sediment microbial communities from Guaymas Basin, Gulf of California, Mexico - Guay15, Core 4569-2, 21-24 cm | ecosystem: Environmental > Aquatic > Marine > Hydrothermal... | reverse complement strand
GGCAGGGTAGACCTTCCCAGCAGCCTGCTCCCTCCGGGCTAAAAGAAAGATTACCCTGGCAGCGTCAGCAGGATTTCTCACCCATACCACCGGGAGCTTAAAGTCGTAGAGGAGGCTTAACATGGCGCCCAGCAGGGCTTGAGGCTGAACTCCCGTGGAAGCCTCCTCACCCTCAACCAGCAGGAGTCCTCTGGGATACGTGGAAGCAAGGCTTCGAGCCTGGCTGAAAAGCCTTCCATCCATAAGGCTTCGAGCGAAATCCTCCATCCGCTTACGTTCCACAGCCAGGTCTTGGGAGACCACGTAGTCGGCAACCTGGAGGCTTCTAAGCTCGATGCTAACCCCAAGCTTTAGAAGCTCCCTGACCACCTGGCTGCCCCCCTCCCGGTAGTCCACCAGCACCTTCAACCCCTCTCCACCGCCTGCCCTTCCAGCTTCAAGATAGGAATGGATGGTTTCCTGCTTGGAGGAGACATCCTCCCCCCGCTGAAGCTCGGTTATAGCCTTCCTCATAGCCTTCTCCCTGTGAACTCCAGCCCAGTAGTAGGCTTCATCACTGGTTCCCTCAGCCATGAAAATTACAACCTTCCCAGGCTGCCTCCTGCCAACCCTGCCCCGGCGCTGAACAAACCTAACCGCGCTGGGAACGTTATCGTAGAAGACCACCACGTCGGAAGCGGAAATGTCCAAGCCCTCCTCACCCACCTGGGTTGCCACCAGCACGTTGTATACGCCCTCCCTGAAGGCTTCCAAGGCTTCAACCTGCCTCCGCTGGCTTAACCCTTTATCCTCCCCCCTGCTGGCATGCCCCACAAGCCTTACCGCCTTAACTCCTTCAACTCCCTCAAGCTCCTCCTCGAGAAGCCTGGCGGTGCCCCTGTAATTGGTGAAAACGATGATTCTCCTTGCACCCTCAGCCAGAAGCCTCTTTAAAACGCTGGGAAGCCTTTCAAGCTTAGGATGTTTAACCCCCCGGCTTAACCCTTTAAGGGCAAGGTTTACAGCCTCAACGATTCTCCCGTCTGAGAAAAGCATTTTAAGGCTTGTAGGAGGCCTCCGGGAGGAAGCCTTATCTTTCAGCCTGGAGAAATGCTCGTGGAAGGCTTCTAAGCCCTGCCCTTCCAGTAGGGCTAGGGCCTGCCTAACCCTCTTAGCATTTAAAACTTCGCAGAGCAGCTTTAAGACTTCCACGCTTCTCCCTTCAGCCGTCAGCATCCTTCTAAGCTGGCTTTCAGCTTCGGTCAGGGCTTTGTAGCTTGCTCTGCCTCCTCCAGGCAGGAGTTTACGCTCTTCAAGAAGCTTAACTTTCTCGTCTAGGTATTCCCTGAGGAGAAGCCTGACCTGCTGGGGGACTCCTTCAAGTTTAACTTTAACCCATTCAACCTTCATCGCTTTAACGTAGGGTTTAACGTCTGGGCTTAGGTCTGTCCGCGCCTCCACGAACCTTATGGAAAGGTTGCGTTTAACCTCTTCAATCTGCTCCTTGGTCGAGCCTGGCGAGGCTGTTAGGGCTAGGATAAGCGGGCTGCTGGAACGTTTAACATACTGCTCAGCCAGGAAGACGTAGGGGTGGTTTCCAACAGCCCTATGCGCCTCGTCGAAAACCATTAAAACCATGTCTTCAAGCCTGAACCTTCCAGCTAGAACATCGTTTTCCATGGCTTGAGGCGTGGTGAAAACCATTCTGGCCTGAAGGTTTCCACGCTTCTCCGGCGGGGTTTCGCCTGTGAGGAGGGTGAAGTCTCCGGCTGGAAGCTTTAGGGCTTCCATGAAGTTTCTGTGGTGCTGGTGGGCTAGAGGCCTTGTAGGAGCCAGAACTACCACTTTTCCCTCCGGGTTTGCCCTAAGCCTTTCAGCGGCAGCCAGCATGGCTATAACGGTTTTACCCAGCCCCGTAGGCAGCACTACCAGCGTGTTCCCTTTAAGGCAGGTGGCAAGGATTTTCGCCTGGTAGAGGCGGAACTCTAAGGTTTCAGGCTTAACAAGCGGATGGGTGAAATACTGAGGCATGCTTCCAGCCTTACCATCCAAGGGGGCTTCTACAGGAAGTCCGTCAGCTGGGCGGGCTTCTTCTCCTCCCCGCCTCCAGCCGAGAAGACGGAGCCTATTTCGCTTTCCACGAGGATAACCCGCTGCTTGTAGTAGTCCTCTATCCCGTAGGCTTCAGCCAGCCACCTAGCGATTTTCAGGTATTTCTCTACGGAGCCGCGGTAAACCGTTAAGGCCAGTTCGCCTCCGCAGCGGGGGCACCTTCCAACCAAAGGTATACGCCTGAACCTTGCGTTGCAGCGTTTACAGCGGAAGGCTTGGGAGGCGAAAACCTTAAGGTTGCCTATGATGTCCCTCATGAGGTGGACGCCTAGAACCCGTTTGGCTACTTCCCTCACTTCGACACCTTCAATTTTACCCATAAGCTCCATCTGGCTTCTAAGCTTTTCAGCCATGGTTTTAAGCTTCTTATACGTGTTCTCTCTGACGCCCTTGTTGATGCTTGAAACCTCGTGGGTATACCCGTAGCCCTCATACTGGTCAGGTCTTCCCAGCCGGTGCATAACCATGCTTACCAGCGGCGCCACATGCTTAGGCGGAGGCTCCTCAAGGCTTCTAAGGTAAAACTCTAAGGGGTAGCGGGCTGAAAGGTCTAAACTCCAAACTTGGTCGTCCACCTCCAGCGGGTTCACCACCGGCTGAAGCAACATAGGCGAGTCCATTAACCCTCCAATCTGGGCGGGAAGATACTGGCGGGAGAAGTTTAAAAGCACGTCCAAGGCGAGCATCACAGAGTCCTCGTCGCCGTCGCAGTCTCTCCGCTTGGCTGAAATCCAGAGGGGATGAGAATAGCACACGTTATGCTTGGTGAAGCCTACGATGCGGCCTAGAACCCCGCATAGGGTGTGAGGTGAAAGCCCTACAATCAGGTGGCCTACCAGGTCCTCCCTCCGGGCAACCCTGTAAAACCTTGGAAGCCCGTAGAATCTTTCAAGCAGCTCGTCTAGGAAGCCTGCAACCTTAACCAGGAACTCTGCGCACTTCTCGGAGATTACGATGTCTTGGACTTTAAGCTCGCAGGTTTGCTCCGGGCTTTCCAGGGGCTTCCCGTCCATGTCGACGGTGTAGCCCAGCTCTCTAAGCTTCTCCACGGAAACCCCTATCTCGGAAGGCTTGAAATGGGTTAGAGGAGCGTTAGTAGAGTCAAACCTCACGGTTCCATCCTTGAAAACGGTTAAGCCGAACTTGGCTCTCAGAATCCCTTTCTCAACAGGCTCAGGAATCTTCGCCTCGTTCATTAAGCCTTTAACTCCCTTCACGGTTTCCGGAATGGAGAGTCCAAGCCTCCTAGAAGCCCTTTCAAGCAGGCTTCCAAGGTTTACAGGCTGCCTGGCGTAGGCTACAGCCTCAACCCCGCATCTAGGGCAGGTGGAAGCCTTGAGAGGACTTAAACACTTCGGGCACACCTCGACGGGAAGAGTTCTGCCCCCGCAGAGGGAGCACTGAGCCTCAAAGGTTTCAACCCCGCAGCCCGGACATTTCCGCTTTGCAATTTCAACTTCAACAAGCCTTCCAGCGGCTTCCACTAGGTTACGCTGGGGGCCTCCCGCAAGTCCCACTGGGAACAGCACGTGGACAGGAGGCTTCATACGCCTCTCCTTAGCCTTCTCAGGCCTCCCCATCCTCACGCCTACAAACCTGGCATACTTGTCTTTAACCTCGAATCCTGCCAGGAGGCTTACAAGCTTTAAAGAAGTCAGGCTTCCTCCTGCAGTAGGCTCAGCTTCAACCCTTCCAATTCCAAGGCAGTAGGCCAGCGGGGCGGCATCCCGGCTTCCAACCAGAATTTTACCGTGGCCCACTAGGTGGGGGACGAGAAGCCTTTCCAGAAGGCTTTTCACCTGGCTTTTCTCCTCGATGGTTATAGACTGGGCGAACTCGTCTGCCCATTCAATCCTCGCCTGAGCTATAAGCCTTCGAAGAGCTAGGATTTCCTCTACCGTAAGGTTCCTCCAGAAGTAGGTGTAGGACGGGTGGAGGGGAACCTTAAGGCTGGCTGAAAGCTTCAAGGCCTCCCCAGCATCCGGCTGAAAGCTTAGAGGCCTTTCAAGGAAGGCTTCAAGCCTTTCACGGGCTACCCCAGCCCTCCTAGAGGCTTCCTCCAAGGAGCCTCCGCAGGCTTCCTGGACGGCTTTTCCAAGCTCCCAGGCCCACCATTCCTCCACGAAGCTTGAAGGCACCAGGGGCTTATCGTTCTCGTAGAATTCAGCGTAGGAGACGAGGAGGTCGCCTAGGAAGAGGATTTTCCCTATTTCACCTTGAACCTTTAAGGCTTCCTCGGGGCTTCCAACCTTGACTACGCTGCCTGACTCAAGCTTTACGATGGGAGGCTCGATGGTTTCAACAGTTCCAACGATGCCTCCCTTGCCTGGAAGTTCCAGTTTAAGCTGGGTTCCAACGGCTATGAAGCCTTCCAGGATTGCCATGGTTGCAGGGTGGACGCCTACGCTGGTAAGCCCCGTGTTCCGTGCGCGCCCATACCTAAGCCTGAACCTGCCCTCATACTTTGGGGAGGGAAAAGAGAAAACAGGTCTTCCAGCTATAATATCCTGGAGGTATCCGGCTTCACCCTCCTCAGCCTTCCCGGCAACCACGTTCCTAAGCCAGTCCCAGCCTGGAAGGTTCAAGTCTTTAACAGCCTTCCAAACCTTGGAGGCTCTTCCAGCAATCCCGTCGTTTACAACCCTGAGGGCTCCCCCCCGAAGCCCGTTGGTTTCCACGCTTGGAATATCCCGGAAGGTTGAAACCTCGACGGGGTTCGTTTTTATCCCGGTAACCTCGACGGGGAGATTGCGGAGCACATACTCCAGGTTTTCATCGCTTATATGATACTGGAAGCGTCCAACCTCACGCTCGTAGAGGCGGAGCTCCTCTAGGAAGCGTCCAACCTCGTCGTCGCCAGCCCTCCAAGCCTCAAGCCCCATGATACGCCTCACATAGTCTCCCAGCACCACCACTAGCGCCTGCTCGGTTCCACCGGCAGACCTCATGGGGCCCGCGAAGTAAATGGCGAGGTGGGGTCCTCCCCTAGGCTTCCTTTTCACGGTTACCTTTGCTATTCCATGGATGTGAGCTGCCGTTACACCGTCAGTTAGAATCGCTGTCCCCGTTCTAACAGCCTGCTCCAAGGCCTTTTCAGGCTCAAGGCTTCCGAAGGCTCCGTAAACCACTTCCTCAGCTATTTTGAAGGCTAGAAGGGTGGGGGAAAGCCTGCTCAGCTCTCTTATGCGTCTTCCAACCCCGGGAGGGCCTACGGTGTGCTCAACTCTGTCAGCCAGGTCCCTTGAGATTCTAACCTCCTCGCGGGCTGAGGTTTTAGGGTCGAAGCCTTTGGACTTTGCTTCGTCAGCTATCTTGAAAAGGCTTTCCAGCTGGCTTTCAAGGGCTTCAAAGTATTTTCGGTAGGCAGGGCTGGCTTTAACCTCTGCCAAAGGCCAGCCCTCCTATCCCAGCTTCCTAGCATAGAAAAGGTCGCTGAACTGGCAGTAAATGTCCACCGGCTGGCTTGAGGGCGATACGGGGAGCTCCGCGGTTAAGCCGCAGATGCTACAGGTTACCTTCGCCTTCCCCGTACCCGCCTTCATTAGGACTTTAACGGAGCGGGCTCCGCATCTGGGGCATACGAAAACCTTTGGCAGGGTTTTCCTAACGATTTTAACTACCTTCCGCCTACGCCTCCTGCCCAACCCGGCTACACCTTCAAAGCCTTCAGAAAAACCTACCTACTTAAAAAGGGTGAGGGGCACATGAAAAATGTTTCCCCGCCCCAGGCCTGTTCAAACCTTAGAACAGCCTGTTCTAAACTATATCATTAAGCAGGTTAAACTCCCATATTTAGGCTGGTGAAAGAGGAAATGAGCAACCAGACAGGATTGAGAAACACGGTTTTAGCCCTATGCGTCGCCGCCGTTGTAATGCTGGCCGTAAGCCTCGCCGTAACGGTTCCCGTCTTCCTATCGTCTGGCAGGGTAACGCAAGCCTACCCAGCTCCACCGCCAACAGGAGCTGAAGCCCTAGGCGAAAGGGCGAAGATGGCGGCTTTCCTAACGGCTTTCCAAGGTGGAGAACAGGTGAAAGCCATAAACGTGGTAGGCGTCGGCACCGTTAAGGCTAAGCCTGACAGGGCTGTTGTAGACCTCAGCGTTATAACCCGCGGAGACACGGCGGTTGAAGCCTACCAGCTTAACGCCGAGAAAATGAACATGGTGATCGCAGCCCTAAAGGAGGCTGGAATCCCCGAAAACAGCATGGAAACCACGGGCTACAGCTTAAACCCGGTGTGGAGCTACCCGAAAGGTGAAGAGCCTGTAATCGTAGGCTACGAATGCCGCAACAGCCTGAAAGTTACGCTAGAAGACCTGAGCATGGTTGGAGAGGTGATAGACAGAGGCGTTAAAGCCGGAGCCAACAGGGTTTCCTCGGTAAGCTTCACCCTCTCCGAGCAGTCCAGGGAAAAACTGAAGGTTGAAGCTTTATCCCTCGCCGTTAAGGACGCTAAGGCTAAGGCTGAAACCATAGCTGAGGCTGCTGGAGTAACCCTGGTAGGCCCTACATCCATAAGCCTAAGCAGCGTCCCCACCCCGACGCCGGTAATCTACAAGGAGGCGGCATTCGCAGGCGCAGCGGCTCCACCTCAAATAATCGCACCGGAGGAGCTCAGCGTAACCGTAAACGTCAGCGTGGTCTACGAGTTTAAGTGAAAAGGACCTAAACCTTTAGCCGTAGACACCGTAAATTTAATTGGAAGGGGCTTCAGGGATGGCTGAGGCTGAAGCTGAACTGGAGGCTAAGCTTCGAGGCAAAACCCTCCAGGTCTACTGGCATCTGCTCAAGGCTGGTGGAGGCAGAAGCTTCGGGGTTAGGGAAGTTCAGAGGGCGGTAGGCTTCAAAAGCCCGAGCGTCGCCCTCCACCACCTAGAGAAGCTTAGAGAGCTGGGGCTTCTGTCTAAAACTTCGACAGGCGAATACGTGGTAGCCCGGGAGGTGAAGGTAGGCTTCCTAAAGTTTTTCATGAAGGTAGGCCGCTTCCGGTTTCCCCGCTGCCTGCTTTACGCCGTCTTCACCACGAGCCTCCTAGCCTCCTACGTAACGCTTTACCCTCAAACCCTAAGCCTCCACAACCTCATGGCCTTGGTTTTCGGCCTTTCAGCCTCAGCCATCCTATGGTATGAAACCTTCAAAGCCCTGCGGGAGTCCCCCCTCTGAAAGGCTAGAACAATCAGCCGAGAAGCTTATAGACTAACGCTTATAGTTTCAGGAGGCAGAACCGTGTACAGGCAGACGGAGAGAGGAAAAACTTCCAACACCTGCTTGAAGACCACGACTATCTCATGGCTTTTAGAAGGATAATGGGTAGAAAGCTAAGGGGAATCCTAAACGTATAATGCCAGCCCGGTTTAGAACGGCTCTAGGATGGGCGCGGTTCTAAGCTTGTGGAGGCTGGCTTCAACCCTGCTCTTAACTTTTTCAACCAGGCTTCCTGAAACTCCAGCCTGCCTGGCAACCTCTTCAGGGGTTAAACGCAAATCTACAAGCCCGTGGAGGACTAGGTCTAAAACCTCGTATTTTACGCCCAGCTCGCCTTCGTCTGTCTGGCCAGGCCACAAGCCGGCTGTCGGCGTTTTACCCAGGATTTCGCCTGGGATTCCAAGGTGGGCTGCCAGCTGTCTAACCTGGGTTTTATATAGCCCTCCCAACGGTAGGAAGTCAGCTGCTCCATCTCCATACTTGGTGAAGTATCCGACCAGAATTTCGCTTTTATTTCCAGTTCCAGCCACCAGAAGGTTGAACCTGTTGGCGAAATAGTATAGGACGGCCATTCTAACCCGGGGCTTAAGGTTTCCCCACGCCACCTGGTTTTCCCTGTTGAAGACTGGTATGGCCTGCTCTAAAGCCTTTACAACAGGTGAAATTTCAGCCTGGAAAAACTTCGCTCCCAATACTTCAGAAAGCTTCCTAGCGTCTTCCAGGTCGCCTGTGCTGGTGACTCCATGCTCGGGCATGGCTACCGCGTAAACCCTTTCCGCCCCTAAGGCTTTCACGGCGAGGGCTAAAACCGTGGAGGAGTCCAGTCCTCCGCTTACGCCGACAGCCACGCCTGAAGCCTTCGAGGCTTCCAGAAGGTTTAACATCAGCCTTCCAAGTTTTTCCGCAGCCTTTCCAGCTTCTATTTTCAGGCTTTCAGGGTTAAGCTTCGCCATGGACGGTCCCTCCATTAACAGTTTAAGTTTTAACGGTTCTTAACCATAAATTAGGCTTGTGGCTGAGGCTGGAGGCAGGCTGCTTGGGTAAGGGTAAACTTATAGTTTTCGAGGGGCTTGACGGCTCGGGGAAGACAACTCAAGCCCTCCTGCTGGTTGAAGCCTTGAAGGCTAAGGGGTTCAAAGCGTGCTACACCTGTGAGCCTACCTACTGGAGGGTTGGAGACCTTTTAAGGCTTCACGTTTCAAGGCTTAAACGTAGAAGCCCCGTCTACGAAGCCCTGCTTTTCGCCGCCGACAGGTATGAGCATGCGGCCAGGGAGGTAAGGCCGAAGCTTCGCAGAGGCTACCTGGTGGTTTCCGACAGGTATCTGCACTCAAGCCTCGCCTATCAGGGGGCTTCAGGGCTGAGCCTCCAGTGGATTAAAAGGATAAACTTCTTCGCTCCCAAGCCGGACGCCGTCATATTCTTGGATGTCCCGGCTGAGGAAGCCTTGAAAAGAAAGCTTAAAGGCAAAAGGTCTGGAAGAGGCTTCGAAAGCCTGTCCTTCCAGCGTAAGGTTAGAAAAGTCTACCTTAAAATGGCTGAAGAGGAAGGCTTCCTAACCTTCGACGCTCTAAAACCCGTGGACGAGCTTCACAGGGAAATACTGGGGGAAGTGCTTAAGCTTCTGAAGGGGCGCTAGCGCCCTCTCAAAACCGATATTTGGGGTGGAGGCAGGCTTCGCCTGTCCGCCTCCAGCCTCACCTGCTCGATTATTCTGCTTAGAAGCTCGTCTAGAGGCAGCCTTCTCGTCCCCTTAAAATGGAAAACCTGGATTTCAGCAGTGTTCTCCTCGGGGAAAACGATTCTAACCCTTTGAAGGTCTCCCCAAAGCGACCTTGCCCCCTCCAAACTCCTCCTGTAATTAGCGTAAACTATGAAGTCCAAGCGGGGCAGCCTCCTCTCTTTAAGGGTTTTCCTAAGCTTTCTCGCTTCCTCTTCTCCCAGGAAGGTGAAGTCTTTCCCGTCGGCGACCCCCACCTCCAGGGTACAGACGACCTCCTCGTATGGTAGCTGGAAGCTCGCCTTGTTGAGGCTGATGAAGGCTTCCGACAGCAGCCTCTGAAGCGTTGAAGCCTCGAACTCGTAGTAGATTCTGGCGTAGGCGTGAACCATTGGGAGAGAGTGCTCTGAAATCCCTATCAACCTTTTAGGCCACCGCTTGAAAGAAGCGTCTTCCCTAATACATGAAAAGTTTAAAGTTAATGTTAAACTATTTCTAGCTTGGTGTACCAGCCTATGCCTATAAGCGTTAGGGTTAGAGACGTTTTAGACCCGAAAGTCGTGGAGGTTAACGCTTCCACAAGCATTCTAGACCTCACCAAAACCATGGTTGAAAAGTATGTGGGCACCGTTGTGGTTACCAAGGAAGGACTGCCCGTCGGAGAGGTTACCGAGAGAGACGTAATAGAAAAGTGCGTGGCGAAAGGGTTAGACGCCTCCAAGGTTACGGCTGAAGAAATTATGAGGTCCCCGCTGGTGACGATTGAGCCTGAGGCAAGGCTTGGAGAAGCCATAAGGCTTATGCTCGAAAGCAAGGTTAGAAGGATCTTCGTGGTTGAGGAAGGAAAAATCGTGGGAAGCATCACCCAGACAGGCATCTGCATGAACATACTGAACATCGCAGGAGCCCTTCAAGCACTCTAAATTCTCCCAAAATTTTTCTTATCCAGAAGGCTTCGGCTTTAATGTTATAGCCAGTTGGCCGGTTGGCTTCCACACTTTCAGCAGGGCCTGAGGGTCTGCCTTCATGTAGGCTCCCTCAGCCGGGTCGTGAATGTAAAGGTATCCCTCACCGTATCCTACTACCACGATGCTGTGTCTGTAGCCTCCTGACATGATGCGGAGGATTACAGGGTTTCCAGTGTCTATCTGGACTTTAACCTCTTCAAGGCTTAACCCCTCCAGGTATTCTGCCTCCACATACCTCTGGAGGAAGGGAAGCATGTTCTCGAAGCGGTCGTAGCCTTGCCTGTTAACCTCCTCCTGCGAAACGTTGAAGCCGTAATACTGGAGAACCATGCTGGCTGAGGCTTCAGAACAATACCAAGGCTTCTGCTCCACGAAGGGAACCCTCAAAAGGTGGTCAGCCCTTTCAACCTCAGCCTGACTTAAAGAACCCCAGTAAAGGGTTTCAGGCTGGCCTGGCAGGGATTCCACCTTCATGTTCGACGCCAGGAAAAGTATAGCTAAAAGTATGAGGACGGCCAGTAGAAGAGTTCCCCTTGAAACAGGGGTTTCACCACGCTGACTCTTCAAATGTTTTCTACTCCTTCAGGCACTAGGACCGCTGCCTCCAAAGCCAGGCCTGCAGCAGCCTCTCCAACCCTTAAACTTCTAACATCCTCGAGAAGCTTAGGGTTTTCGGCTGCCAGAAGGGCGAGGTCGAAAAATAAAATCAAAGGTTTACCTTCCTCTTCACCCTCCAGAAGCCTCCAGTAACGCTTAGCCTCCCGTTTAACCCTTTCACTCCTCCTACGCTTGAAGTCTTCCAAGTCGACTTTCAGGCTCCACAACTCCTCCGCTTCGGCTACAGACTTCTCGTAAGCGTCCAGAACCGTGTAGTCGGCTATGCGGAAGTGAAGCTTCCACCCTCCGCTGTCAAGCTTAACTCTGGCTTCAACTTCCCCCACAGCCAGCTTTGAAAGGGCTTCAGCAGCCCAGCTGCCCACTGCTATAACCGGGCTGACGTAGGCTGAAGCTATGACAAGGGCTTCCACAGCCTGCAAGGACGCTGAAAGCTTCGAGGCGAAAGCCTCAGCCAGCCTTCTAAGGTCCTCGGAAGGATGGAAAAGCTCTAGAAGCCTACTTAATCCCTTCTGTCTTCTAAGCTCAGCCATGGATGGAGGCAGACCGAGGTCCCGGTATCTGAAGCGTTTAAGAAGCCACTGGAGGGCTGCTTTAACTTCAGGGCTTCCAGCTTCAGCCAGAACAACGCCTCTAAGATTTTTAACTAGGGCTGCATAGCGGGAAAGCACTTGAAGGCTCCCCCTGAAATCTTAAAGGTAAACCATGTTTAAGGGTTTAGCCTTCCCAGCCTTTTGCTTAAGGCAACTAATTTAAATTTCAGCTGCAATATTTTTTCAGGAGAGGTCTCTTGGGGTTATCAGGGTTAATCCTATCCAGCCTTGCAGCCTTAATCAGCTTTTTAGCAGTGTGGATGATTACCTCGCTGGCTGTCTTCGCAGCTGGAAGAATGATTGTAGGCAGATATGCGACTTTTCCTAAGGCTTCAGCCTTAATTCTTGTGGGAGCGATTCTTCTGGGCATAACCTACGTGGCTGCCTCCTTCCTTTTCACACCCTTCTTCGGGTGGATTGCAGCCTTCCTTCTATGGCTGGGCTTAATCAAATACTTCTTTGGGACAGGGTGGATCGGAGCCTTCATGATATCCATCCTCGCCTGCATCATCCTCATGCTGCTGGCTGTAGGGTTAACGTTAGCCCTAGCCGTCATAGGAGTTCACGTGCCCTACATGCCTGAAACACCTGAAGAGCTTCTTCCAACCGTTTAATGAAGGTGAAAAAGTTTGGGTAAAACCGCAACCGCCGCCATAATTGTCCTGCTAGTTCTATCGTTAGGCTTCAACCTGGTAAACTACTTTTCAAATCAAAGCTTAGAAGATGAAATTTCAGCTTTAAAAAGCGGGTACTCGAATGTTAACAGTCAGCTTAAGAGCCTAGGCCAGAAGCTTGAAAGCCTAACCGCAACCACGCAGACGGTAACCGTGACCGTTACACCCACACCCAAACCAAGCGGAGAGCTAACCCCACAGGAAGTTTTCAAATACGCTGAAAAGTCTGTTGTGCAGATAGTCACCAAGGTTGTAACCCCCTTCGGGGTGGAAGGAGGCCAGGGCTCAGGCTTCGTGTACAGCCGGGAAGGCTACATCATAACCAACAACCATGTGGTTGAAGGGGCTTCCAGCATAGAAGTCCGGTTTACAGACGGCTCATCCCTTGAGGCTGAAGTCGTAGGCACAGACCCCTACAGCGACCTCGCCGTCCTGAAAATTAAAAAGCTGCCGGAAGACGTTAAACCCTTGAAGCTCGGCGTTTCCTCAGAGCTTAAAATAGGAGACACCGTTGTGGCTATAGGAAACCCCTACGGGCTCAGCGGAACCATGACGCTTGGCATAGTAAGCCAGCTTGGAAGGCTTCTGAAAGCCCCGGGAGGCTACCTTATCGTCGACGTAATCCAGACGGATGCTGCTGTAAACCCTGGAAACTCCGGGGGGCCTCTCCTAAACCTTAAAGGCGAAGTTGTAGGAGTTAACACGGCCATCGTTTCGCCTACCGGAGCCTTCGCAGGAATAGGCTTCGCCATCCCCTCCAACACCGTCAAGATAGTGGTTCCAGACCTGATAGCGAAGGGCTACCATCCCCACCCGTGGGTTGGAGTTAGAGGGACAGATGTTACGCCAAGCCTTTCCAGAGCCCTAAAGCTTCCTGTTGAAAGAGGCTTCCTAATAGCAGATGTGCTGGAGGATAGCCCGGCTGAGAAGGCTGGGCTTAGAGGGGGAACCATCGACAGGGTGGTTGACGGCCATCACATAAGGGTGGGGGGAGACATAATAGTGGGCATAGACAACGTTGAAGTTAGGGGAATCGCCGACATCCTCCTATACTTGGAGAGGCATGTTGAAATAGGCCAGAAGGTTACCTTCCACGTTGTAAGAGACGGGCAAAGCACGGATATACCTTTAATCATCGGGGAGAGGCCGCCTCCACCCGAGTAGCCTGAAAGGGGAACGTTAGCTTTTATATAGGAAAGGATTACTTGAAAAAGAATACTTGGAAAGGTTTAGGAAGGCTGGGGGAAGGCTGTTGTCGCTTGAAGCCCTTAAAAAAATTAGGGAAATAGAAGAGGAAGCTAAAAAGATAATCGACGAATCCGAGGTTAAAGCCCAGCAGATAATTAGGAAAGCCGAGGAGGAAGCTGAGAAAATTAAGAAGGAAGGCTTGGAAAAGGGGAAGGCTGAAGCTAAAAAAATGGTTGAGGAGGCTGAATCCTCCATAGCGGAGAAGGTAAAACAGGTTGAAGCTGAAGCTAAAACCCAGATTTCAGCCTTAAAGGAGAAAGCCTCCAAGAATATGGGCAAAACCGTGGAAAAAATAGTGGCTGAAGTTTTGGGGGGTAAACCGTGAGCCAGGCTGTAGCGAAACTTGGAGAGGAAATAATAGAGGAAGCCAGAGCTGAAGCCCAGCGGAGACTGGCTAAAGTCGAGGAGGAAGCCAAAAAAATAATTGAAGCCGCCAAAGCCGAAGCCAGCCGGCTGGTAGAGGAAGCCAAGGCTAAAGCCGTGGAAGAAGTCAGCCTGATAGAGAGGAGGAGGCTGAGTGAAGCCAGAAGGGCGGCAGCCCTCAGAATCCTCGAGGAAAAAAACAAGCTTGTAGCTGAAGCCTTCAAGAAAGCCTACAGCCAGCTGAAAAACCTTAAATTTGAAGCTTACAGCCAGAGCATTACAAGGCTGCTGGAGGCTTCCATACCAAGCCTAGCCTCCGAGGAAGTGCAGGTATGGCTTAACAAGCGTGACCTTGAAAGGCAGAACAGGCTGCTGAAAAACGTTAAGCCTCCTGAAGGAGTTAAACTGACGGTAGCCGAGAAGCCTATAG
>Ga0180300_10000844_pt1 | contig 13918 bp, 14 predicted proteins | sample GuaBasSediGuay15_FD_121798 | JGI IMG/M metagenome (GOLD analysis project Ga0180300, IMG submission 121798) | Subseafloor sediment microbial communities from Guaymas Basin, Gulf of California, Mexico - Guay15, Core 4569-2, 21-24 cm | ecosystem: Environmental > Aquatic > Marine > Hydrothermal... | reverse complement strand
GTCTATAGAAGTAATATATTGTTTATCTCCAATTTTTTTTATCTCAAAACCTGGAAGTTGTTTTAACGCATCCAGCAGGGTCTCATTTTTCCTAATTTTAACATCTTTCTCTTCTATAAAGGGTTCAAATATATTTTCAATAGATTCTGTTGTAACAGATAGAAGATGGACATTACCTATAATCCTCCTCTTAACTATACCTGCCTCTTCAAGAATCTTTACATGTCTAGCTGTCACTGGAATAGAAATTCCTATTTCTCTCGCTAGCTCTGATAGATGTTTTTCCCCTTTTATAAGTGTTTTAATAATCTTAATTCTAGTATCACTACCTAACGCCTTAAACAAACTAATATTACCCATTTTGATAATAATCGTTATCAGATATGTTATCTTTATATTTTTCTCTATAATAGGTTCTAAGTAGAATGTACATATATGCTAGTGTAAAACAACTGCTAATAATTATAATCTGCTTTACACTCCTCAGTACCGAGGGGATATTGTATATTAAAACAGTTAAAGCTACTTCTATCAATTATCCTTTTAATCCATCAGATGAAATTATACAAAAAGCCCTTGGTTTTCTTAGAGAAAATCAAAAGGAAGATGGATGTATAGGCAGTTTCTCAATAACAGCATGGGCCGCAATGGCTATAGTCTCAGCAGATGAAAATCTAGATAAATGGGGAAACCTAACAGTGTATCTAGAGCAACATATTTCTCTTCTACAAGAGGATAGAATAACCGATTGGGAACGCATGGTTTTAGCATCTGTAGCTTTAAATGAAAACCCACAGGATTTCAATGGAATAAATCTAGTTCAACATATAAAGGATCGCTATGATGGAAAACAGATAGGTGATCCTTCAAATCTATATGACGATATATTTGGTATAATAGCATTGATATCCGCTGGTATAAACAAGAATGATACGATTATAAAAAATGTAGCTAATTATATAAAAGAAAAACAGGGTCAAGATGGTAGTTGGGGGGATGTAGATACAACATCTGCAGCTATCATGGCTCTAACAGCAGTGGGAGAGAAAGCAAATTTAATACAGAAAGCTTTATCTTATATCAAAACTAGACAACAGGATAACGGTGGTTTTATATCATGGGGTGCAACAAATATTGCTACCACTGCATGGGCAGTAGATGCAATAGTAGCAGCTGGTGGAGATCCAACTAGTAAGGAATGGGAGAAGAATGGTAAAACACCTATTGATTTTATGCTATCTCTACAACAAGATGACGGTAGTTTCTCCTGGTCAGAGAATAGATATTATAATCCTGAATGGATGACCGCCTATGCTATACCAGCATTATTAGGGAAACCTTATCCAGTTAAAAAGTTACCATCTAAAGGAAATGATAATGAGGATAACCCTACAAATCATAGAGGAGATAACTCAGATATAAATGAATCCTATGATAAAAACAATAGGAATAAACCTACTACCTCTTATTTTATAACACCAGATGATAACACTCTCTATATATTCAATATAAAAACAGGAATAAAAACTTTAATTCCAATTGTAATTGGACCATTAACCATAGAGATAGATGCCCCTGCAGATGTTAATAAAGTAGTTTTTATGATAGATAATAAAGAGAGATATACTGATTACACTAAACCCTTTACATATAGCTTAAACACTTGGGGTTTCCTAGATAAAAAAATTATAACCGTAAAAGAATACCTCTATAAAACCAATTTATCACATACTATATTATACCATTATATTGAAAACATATCTATTCTATCAAAGAAACTACATGATCCTATAGTTATGAATAGAGTAAGAGAGAATCTTTCTAAACTAGAAGATTCATATCTCAGATGTGATCCAATTATAATTGAAAAAGAAATAAGATACCTGAATTTATTTCCGAATTTGTATAGAGGGTTAAAAACATGAAAAAATGGGTAAATAGTATGATATATATAGCTATTGTTTTACTCCTAGCTACAGCTATAATAGTTGTTTCCCACACCCAGATAAACTCACCGATTAAATCTACTCATAATGATTTAAAAGATGATCAGAAAATTCATCATGTCAACCTAGAGATAATAGCTCCAACCTGGAATATCTCATATATGGATGTAACTACGTCCAATATAACAGTCGCTGGTCTCCTATTGGAATGTGCCAAAATATATAATATCTCCATCGAGAAAAGCTATTGGACTGGTTATAATTCTTTCTTCATAGAATCTATCAATGGAACTAGAAACGGAGAAGATGGTAGATACTGGCAGTATTATGTCAATGGAAAATACGCTGATGTCGGATGTAGCAGTTATACATTACATGACTATGATACCGTTGAATGGCGTTTTGAGAGATCCCCATGGGGTTAAAACAAGTCTTTTGAGTGAAAGTTAAGCGAAAAATGCATCTAAAACAGCCAAAATTTTAAACGTAAATTTTAAATACTAAAAGTAGTGTTTTTTATTAAACTTTATTCGGGGTTTGACACTTATGCTGAGAACAAAGGTTGTCAATGACTCTACAGATCTAGTTCCACTACTAAGAGCCTTTGATGATCCTATAAAAAAAGCAGTTTTCAAAGAGATACAATCTGATTGGAAAGCTATCAGTGAGATTAGAGAAAAATACGGTGAACCTGGTGAGAGAGCTCTAGAATTTTTTGATAAAATGAAACTAGTTGAAACTAGATGGAGTACACCAGAAGAGGGGATAAATGGTAAACCTCAAAAAAAATATAGATCCTTCTATTCTACTTTCAACATAAACATTTCCTGCCCGGTTAATGAGATCAGTGAGATTTTTACTATAGCATCTCTTGATGATGAAGAATTCGAGAAGATAGAAGAAGAGATATATGAGTTTATTGGAGAAGATGGTAAATTTACTAGCACTGTCGCAGAACATTTCAATCTCTCAAATCTAGCATTAAAAAGCATTGCAAAGAGATCTGATATTCTTTCTTTTAAAGGTTTAAAACTAGTTAGATCACCACAGCTCCCTTTGGAAAAACGTTAAATCTATACGTTCCCAATCATTGAAATCATTTTTACCTCTAGAACCATCGGAGTAATCAACCATTCTATATATATAACCATAATTCATAACACTCTTATATGGTATCCATTTCCAGTAATCAGGTTGCCATGGAGCTTTACCATTTTGATCATCACAACCAGGTGTATTGGAATGGAAGATACCAAGTGTATGTCCACATTCATGCATATAGGCACTAGCGAAAACAATAACTTTTTTAAACAGAGGTAAACGAGCTTTTTCATTCATGTCTTTACTAGAGATCTGATAGGAATCAAGATAATTATTTACTCCATTCCAGAATACAAAACCAGGGTAATCAGCAGCGTGATAAACCACTAGACCATAATGGAATACACCTCTACGCCAATTATTTGGATCACCATGTAGAAAATAATTCCAATAATAACTTCTAAGCTCTTGCATGGTAGATGAGTTATCAAAAGGTATAACCTCGCCTCCACCCATGCAGCCATCATCTAGATGATAAACAATGTTTCTTCTATCAAAAACAGTTCTCAATATCTCTTTTGATTCTAAAGGTAAATCAGATTTCTCACCTTTTGGACTATCAGCCATATGATCAAGTTCAATGAATAAATCCTTTCTAAATGGATCTGAAAACCATTGACTAGTTAGATATTCTTCTATATTATCTAAACCATCATTATCTGGATCCATAGCGGAGAAATTCTCAGGAGAAGATGCATTATAAACCCAGTAATGTTGATAAGTTCCATCTCTCCAATTATACCAGGCTCTATGCCCCCATATATACTCCCAATAGGTTGGTATACCATCTCCATCTGAATCTAGATATGAATCATTAACCATTGGATTGGTATGTAAAACATTAACCTCAGCCCAATAAGGTATACCATCCCCATCGAAATCTGTTTGAGTTATCTTAAACCACATCTCGCAGTCTCGATCATGCTGATATATACTTCCATCATCGCAACCATTTAATCTACCATATCCACTTGGATCTTTACCAAGAGGATCATCAGATGTATAGTCATCACCCCACCATACACCATATCTTATACTATAATATAATTCTACATCATAATCATCTAAACGCTTATTTTCATCCATGCTTTGTATATTACTATAGTCACCACTTATATCACATATTTTATCTAAACCAAAATTCCAATCCCATAGTTGAATCTTAATATTAACTACATCAATATCATCTGGTACATCTACAGTTACAGACCAATTAGGATGGTATATATATGCAGTATTCCACCAAACCTTACTTGTACGAAGTTTATCATTAATCCATACCTTTACATAGAAATCCGGTGGACTGTATCTATCTATATATTCCCTAGCGTGAACATGATCATCATTCTTCTCTAGAGATCTTATCTCAAGTAAATGGAAGGTTACTTTAACATCGACAAGTGGATCTAAATTCTCTCCTGATATGCTGCCTGCATTAGATGTGGGTATCACTATTGAAGTTAAAACTAGAGATAAGATTATACCAATGTTCACTAGGATCTCTTTCATTGTATACCCCTATTGTTTATAATAAATAGTATAATATAATACTTTCGTTGTTACCTTAATATGTATCCTAATATTGCAATCAAGTAAAATGTTTAAATAATAGGATCATCTATTGAAATAACATATATTGGAGGTGAAGATAAATTGGATCCATTTAGAAGAGATAGAAACAAGAGGAGACGAGATCCCTTTGGATTTGATGATGATTTCTTCAGAGATTTCTTCGATGACGATGTATTCGAGGATTTCAGAAGGATGGCGGAGGAGATGATGAGGATGTTCTCTAATGCGCCAGTAGGTAAACCGGTTATACACGGCTATAAAGTTTACATGGGGCCAGACGGGCGACTTAGAATAGAGGATTTTGGAAATAAACCAATTAGAAGTCAAGGTGGAGAACCAATGATATCCGAGGAGAGAGAACCTCTAACAGATGTAATCGAAGGAGAAAATGAGGTTTCAGTAACCGTTGAGATACCAGGTGTTGAAAAAGAAGATATAGATCTGAGAGTAACAGAGGAAGATCTTGAAATTAAAGTTGATACCCCTCAACGTAAATACCATAAAAATGTTAAACTACCATGTGAGGTGAAACCAAAGACAACAAAAGCAACGTATAAAAATGGTATACTAGACATAGTTATAGAACGTAAAGAGAAAAAGAAGAAAGAAGATACAGGATATAAAGTGGATATCCAATAGAATTAGAATGCATCAACAATCTTTATCTTCTTTTTTTCTCCAATTTTGAATATATATCTTCTCAGTGTTTCATAGTAGTTTGAGAACAAATTCTTTGAAAACAATCTATATACCTCTGAGTTTTCTCTGAGTTTCAAACTCATATAATCCCATAAACCTGGTTTCATACGGAATTTATCAATCATAACATAAGATATACCAGTTGATTTAAAAACATCTAAAATATGAGGTATATCTTCGATTTTTATAGTTGGATACATCGGTCCAAAAAAGATGCTAGTTTTTACACCTATCTCTGAGAATAATTTTAATGCTTTCAAACGATCTTTGATTGATGATGAAAACGGTTCTAACAATTTTTTTTCATCCTCATTTAGTGTTGCAATACTAAACATAACTTCTATATCACTGAAAGAAGAGATAAGAGAGAGGTCTCTTTCTACAAGCGAAGATTTTGTTTGAATAGATACAGGGAAATCATACTGCAGTAATTGTTCAAGGCTGTATCTGGTTATATTAAATTCTTTTTCAACAGGTTGATAGGGATCTGTAACCGTTGATATCCCTACAACCCCTGGTTTCTTATGTTTTAATTCCTTAGATAATACTAAGGGTAGATTTCTCTTCACCTCTACAAAACTACCCCATGTTGATCTATCAATCTTTATTACATCTGGAACATAACAATATATGCATGCATGAGAGCAACCTCGATATGGATTTAAAGCATAGTCTATACCAGGTAGTTTAGAAGGATTAAGAGCTGTTTTACAATCTCTCTGTAGAATCCTCATGTTATCCTCAGAAAATCTTCTAATCTTTTCTGCTGTAAAAGGTTTTTAAGAACAGCGCTATTTTTAATCCATCTCTCCACTGGTATATCCATCTTCTGTCTAACGATATCTAAAGCTTCTCCTATGGTATCAAACCTATATGGTTCACTAGATAATGCTTTACGTACGCTTTCTCTAACATTCCATACACCTATAGGTAGTATATATCCTGGATGTGCTTCTCTCATTACAACTGCTGCTGCCTGTCGTCTCTCTCTAGTTAAAGTTTCATTAACTGCTAATCGAGCGGCATAATAACAACCTCCTATCTCTGCATATGTTTTTCTTCCATTGTAAAACTCATAGCTGTTGAATATTGCAATATTAGATCCATAGGGATTCCAAGTTGTATTTGGATACCAAGCCTCTATAAGTTCATACTGCCAGGCATATGGTATCATAAGTATAATCCATCGGTTATCATACTGGTTTAGATAGTATACTCTATATTCATTAATCCATTCCGCTGTCTTTGTCTGACTCATAAGATACTCTCCGATATTAGAATCAACAGCTGTTATACTCCATCTAGTTGGAACAAATCTACGATATTTTTTTGTACCAAAAGCACCAACGCTAAAAGCTCTTTGAATCTTAGATACCTCAACACCGTTTTCATATAACGTTAGAACTGCATCTCTAGCTTTTAGATCAGTATCATAAAAGGCTTTCTCTATCCTATGATCATATTTTGGATTAGAGATATCAAATTTTTTTATAGGAGCAGATGGACCATATGGTTGTACCTCGTCAGAGAAAACTATTCTACCTCTAGGTTTCTTCTGGAAGAAGGCCTCTGTGAATACACTATTTTTTGATAAAGCAAGTTCCCTCGTTAGCTGAACTATTCTATCAGGACTCTCTACATCATAGATGTTTACTGTATGAGTACCTCTTATAAGCATTGATCTAAAATCAACTATCTCATCTAGAGAATGATTAATCCATTGCTCTGGTGTATCAATAAAAGAAGTATCGCCCATAACAGGAGGTATAAGAGGTCCAATAGAAACCTTAGGATAACCCTGTCTACCTATAAATACGCTAGGTGGAGAAGCACCTTCTATAAGTAGTTTATTTAGAAGAGGTTTAATCTTCTCCTGGGAATAGTATCTAACTAGTACAGGACATCTTGATTTACCACATAGATATTTTGTACCTCTACATAGAGCACACAAACTAGTTGACTGCATATAGGTATTAGATAGAAGTTTCGCTTGTCCCACTAAATATAAAAAACAGTTCTTCTGATTATTAAATCTTCCCTAGGGGGTGGTTAAAAGTGAAAATAGATTGTACTAACCTTATTCATGAATTATCAGAATAACTGTTTCTCCATTAGAAAAACAATTTTTTTTCTTTCCAATCTACACATTTCAATCTATACATAAAAATCTTTTAAGAAAATTCTATTTTAATCTAATGGAATTATTTTTATAAATGATTGTTCATTATATTTTTAGGGTTAGAGGGTATATGAATAGAAAACAAATCATAAAACTATGTTATCTAACAATTCTACTAATGTTAATACCTACTTTCTCTCCATCTAATACAGATGCATCTAATAGAATTAACCCTAATGATTCTAATGATCTTCTAGTTAGGGAGGTTGCTTTTAAATGTTATAGTCCACTATTCAATAGTAGTGAGAGGATAAAATATTATCTAGAGGGTATGAGAGAAGGAACGATTCAAAGTGAAAAAAACGTCGATCCTCATACCAATTCTAGTAACGTTGAGGATTCCAGTGTTTGTTCTCACAGTGTAGTATCTGATGATGGTCTTATGGATTCTCCTTGGCCTATGAAGTGTCATGACACCAAGCATACCAGTCTTAGTCCTTATAGTACCAGTGATAATAATGGTGCTATACTATGGAAATTCAGGGTGGAGAATGGTATTGATGCTGGTATTGTAGTTGATGATAATGGTGTTGTTTATTTTGGTTGCGGTGATTGGTATTTGTATGCTGTTAACCCGGATGGTACTTTAAAGTGGCGTTATAAGACGGGTGGTATCATATTATCTTCACCTGCTATAGGTAGTGATGATACCATATATGTTGGTTCTTATGATGGTTACCTATATGCTGTTAATAGTGATGGACATTTAAAATGGAAGACTGAAATCGGTACCACTTCTTCCTCCCCTGTTATTGGGGATGACGGTACCATTTATACCGGTACAATGGGAAATAAGGTTTATGCTATTAACCCTGATGGTACTGTTAAATGGTGTTATCAAACAGGTTATAAGATAACTTCTGATCCAGCACTAGGTGATGAAGGAACCATATACATAGGATCAGGAGACACCTATTTCTACGCTATTAATTCAAATGGAACACTAAAATGGCGATACAAAACAGGACACTACGTCAAAGGACCACCATCCATAGACAAAGATGGAACCATATACATAGGATCATGGGATGACTACCTATACGCTTTGTATCCCAATGGTACATTGAAATGGAAGTGTAAAGTAGGAAGTGGGACAGAAACCAACCCATCTATTGGACCAGATGGAACCATCTATGTTGGTGGAGATAAACTCTATGCTATTAATCCTGATGGAACAATTAAATGGAGTTTCAACCTCGGTAAAAATCAACATATACATCAATCTAGCCCAGCAATCTCCAGTGATGGTATAATCTATGTTGGTACTAATATAGGTAAAACCAGTGGTGGTGATATTATAGCTATCAACCCAGATGGAACAGAACGATGGCGACAAAGAATAGCTAATGAGTGGGTTGATTCCTCGCCTTGTATAGGTGAAGATGGAGTAATATATTGGTTCTTCTTCTGCAAATGAAACTGGGTATCCTTATGGTTATCTTTATGTTTTTGGACATGGTAATATTCCACCAGATAAACCCACTATTAACGGTCCCAGCAATGGCAAAATTGGAGAAAAATATAGCTATACTATTACTGCAATAGATAGAAACAATGACAACATATTTTATTATATCAAATGGGGTGATGGTTCTCACACTGGATGGATAGGACCATATCATTCTGGAGAAACCATAACACTAAACCACACATGGAATCATAAAGGTAGCTTTACTATCCAAGCTAAAACCAAAGACATCTATGGTTTAGAATCAGATTGAGTACTTTAGAGGTTAGTATGCCAAAGTATAGGCTAATATCATCATCCCCATTACGGTTCCCAGGTGAATACAAATTATCTACTTTATTAGGAAGAATACTATATCTAATAGTAAAATGAGGGAAACACATCGATTTCATATTTTAATCTAAGCTTTATTTAAAAACACTTATCTAGTAAATATTCTATCTCTACTCTATGAGCCATAGGAAAACTACTAGTAGAAAAAGAGCTAATCCTGTCAAACAGAAAACAAAAGTTCAATGGAAAACCTTTGCCATTATAGCAGGAGTTATAGGAGTTATATTTATAATAGCAGGTTTCCTACTACTAGGGATGACTTCAAATAATAGTTCCTCTAATAATGGTACTACTACTTCAAATTACCCTGTAGCAGTAATCGATACCTCCATGGGCACTATTAGAGTAGAGCTATATACAGATAAGATGCCTAATACTACTGCTAATTTTATTAAACTAACAAATGATGGATTCTATAACGGCTTAGTATTTCATAGAGTAATAGATGATTTCATGATACAAGGCGGCGGTTTCTATCCTAATGGTACAATGAAAAAAGATCCTTATGGGCCAATAAAACTTGAAACAAACCCAGAGGTTACACATGTCGATGGAGCTATATCTATGGCTAGAACAATGGATCCAAATAGTGCTACAAGCCAATTTTTTATATGTGATGGAGCGCAACATCAGTTAGATGAGCAGTATGCTGCTTTTGGTAAGGTTATTGACGGTATGGATGTTGTTAGAGCTATAGCATCAGTTGATACCACTACAAAGTATGGTATGAGCGATTGGCCTGTTGATGATGTAATAATTAATAGCATAACCATCGTCTATCCTGATTAAAACTAGGGGTGAAGGAGAGGTGAGCGTACTATCAGATGTTGATATTAAGAGGTATATGGAGGAAGGAGAATTAGATATCGAGCCTTTCTATGAGAAGTCTTTAACTCCTAATGGATATGATCTATCTATAGAAGAGATTTATATTCCAAAGGAGGATCAGAGGATTACTAACGGTGTAGCTGTTATACCAGCTCTCACTTGGTTTGCAATAAGTACAAAAGAATATGTTAAGATGGGTTCTAAAATTACAGGTCAACTCTGGATTAGATCAAGTTATGCCAGAAAAGGTATACTAAGCAGCTTCGGTAAAGTAGATGCCGGTTTCCATGGAACTCTTACTATTAGCTGTTTCAATGCAAAGGATAGAGAAGTTGAGATACCTATTGGCGAGAGATTTTGTCAGATAGTTTTCGAAGAGTTACTTACTAAGCCATCAGAGTTATATGATAAGAAATCAGGGAGATTTCAAAATCAGAGAGGTATAAAATTAGAAGCTACAGGATCTTCCGAGCGAAGGTGATATAACCTGTATGTCCTAACATATCGAAACTAGGCCTAAGACCCATTTTATTAACAACTATCTCCCTCTGCAATGTTTCTAATGTTTTTATACCTATAAAGGGATATTCCCATAGTGTTTTCACTGTTTTCTCTACCTGTGAGGTTAAAGGAGAATAGGAACAAAGATAACCGCCTGGTTTTAAAGCATTATGTACATGTTCTATAGCATCCCATGGATTAGGTATATCAAGTATAATTGCATCTAAATTCTTTTCATCTATGCCTTTAGTAACATCTTTCAATACAGGTGTTACATATTCTTTTAATCCAGCATTCTCTATATTAGACATAGCATGTTCTATGAAATCCGCTCTTATATCATAAGATATTACTTTACCTGTTGGAGCTACAGCAGTTGCAAGAGCTATAGTTAGAGAACCTGATCCTATACCTGCTTCTAATACTATTCGACCGGTTTCAATACCACAGTTTACAATTATAACTCCTATATCTTTTGGTATTATAATCTGCGATTTTCTCTTTAGAGCATTTAATTTATCTATTAAAGAGGCTCTAAAAACCCAGAAATTTTTATTTCCAATGGTAACTTGAGACCCATAGTTTATACCTAATAGTATATGTGGATCTATAACACCTACTCCTCTAATCTTCCTTGTATCCCAACTTGTATTAACTAGGTATTTCCTATATTTTTCATCTATCATTACAACTATCTCTCCTTCTCCAATAGATTCTACCATGGTTAATCTCCTCCTATGGATAATCTGGTAGAGAACCAAAGCTTAAAGGTTCAAGTTCTAGATGTTCAATCCATATCTCTCTACAGGAGCAATATAGTTCTTTGAAAACATCTATATCTTGATATAGAGAGAAATTAGTTATAGCTTGTATTATAGTTTTATCGCAATTGAAACAGTTATGTGCTCCTCTTATTTTTCCTCCTCCAACTATATCACATTGTAATCTTATATCTCCAACTATCTCCTTACTTTTAACTAGTATATCTATTATACTCCATAGCCATGGAGGTCTATATCTATTATTCCTCCATAGGTATTCTACGAATGTTCTCCCATGTATAGAAACGGGATTAAAAGAGATTGTATCAGTTAGATGATGTATATCATATACAGTTTTTATATTATCCTCTATAGATTTTCTCTCTGTTAGAAAAGGAGGTTTAATAAGTATATATGTTTTTGATCTAAAACCAAATCTTTTAATTATATCTATAGCATCTCTATAATCTTTAAAGGTAAATCCTTTATTGATTATTTTATTTCTAATTATATCATCACTGGTTTCTAAACCAATTCCTATCTCAAAATCTTTATCATCTATATGCTCTTGTATGTCTATCAATGTTTCCTCTATAATATATTCTGGTCTTGACTCTACTATTATTCTATCTACTTCATCTGGTATCATATTTAATATAGTGTCTCTTACTACTCTAGGTATCTCTATTTCATCGAGGAAACTACCAGATGTAAATATCTTTAAAATCTTCTCTCCATTATAGTTTTGTAAAGCATTTTTAAACTGTTTTATAAGCATCTCATTGGGTATATCACGCCATGCACTATCATTGAAGTAACCACACATACTGCAACCAGATTTATAAGCCCAAGAACATCCTCTTGTATATAGAATTATAACATAGGTATCAACAATATTTCCATCTAGGTTATCCTTCTCGGACCAAAAGCGAATTGGTTTATCCAATGGGTGTTTCCTTGGCTTAAAATCTTGTTTTAATGTTTTACAGCATGATGCTATCATCTATAGTGTCTATCCTTCTTTCTATATTTAAAGATAAAACCTGTTATAACAATAGCAGAAACTAGTAAAACTATGTCGAAACCTGGTACCATTACCCTTGTTGGATGGGGTAACTTATAATTTAGAGTATTAGGAAGTTGTTTTTTACCAATAGATGCTCTAGTATAATTATATTCAACTAGAGGAGGTTCCTTACCTATATCATTATCATCTCCAGTGGATACATGATAAATAGTTGTATCAGTGACGATATTTGAAAATTCTATTGGCAGATTTTCAAAGTAATATCTAACCTCTGCATGGAGTGTTAAAGTATAGTTTTTTAATGGCTCCCAACCTTCATATTCTGGTGTAGTAATATATCTCTCTTTATCATCAGGGGTATTACGGTTAACGTTAATCTCTGAACCATTATCAAGTTGATAGTATACTCTAAAATTCCAAGGTGCTATCCTAGAATCTGCTTTTATACTTATAGTATCCCCACTTAGTAAATCTGTTAGCTTAGAGCTTGTAATCTTCAATGCATCATTACTATACCAGAATGAACCGTTTTTAACAACTATATGACCATTTATATCTTTAGCAATTAAACTATAGTTATATTCTATCTCTCCATTTATAGATGTTGGACCATAGAATGTATATTGGAAGATACTGTTATTAAATATATACTGAGATGGTGGTATCTTCATAGTGGTTCCATTTCCATTTATAACCAGGGAGATATTTTGTATACCTGCATTATCAGTTATCCTAGCTACTATCTCTACTGTGCCACCAGGTTCCTGCATACTAGGCAATGTAACTACTTCTACAAGTGGAGGAGTATCATCATAGAATGGAGGATTTACAAGCACTACCAATAGAATAAGCCAGGTGAAGAAATATGTAGAATACACTCCTAGCATACCTTTCTTATCAATATCCTCTAGATTTATATTTAAACGTATAAATAGATATTTGAGCCAGGATATAGTAAATAAAGCAAATAATAATATTAGTATCCATCTAAGATTATTTCCATGTAACAAAGCCCAAAATCCAAAGGATATAATAGATACAAATATTCCAAATATAAAAGCTATAAATGTAACTTTAATCTTCTCCTTCTCTTTTCTAACAAATTTTTCTTCATCAAATTTTGGTAGATGAAAATCTATATCCTCTTCCTCATCCATTTCTTTACGTCGTTTAGCCATCAACTAGTGTGATGATATTTCTTACTTAAAGGTTTTTCTAAAAACAAATGAATGTATAGTCCCGAAATTATTTCCCACTAATTTATTCTTCCTTTTTCTCATCCAAGATCACCACCCAAATAATTTATCACCACACACCCAGGAGATATCCTTCTGGTAGTTTCCTCCAGAAGGCTTCTTCTGGAGTCTCCAAATGATTATACTTCCAACCTAGACTTTCATGTGGCCTAACAGTATTATACCAATCAATAAAATCTTGGAAGGAATCAAAATCCTTCCTAACCTTTTCATATGTATCATACCATTTCTCGATCTTACCATTGCT
>Ga0180300_10000842_pt1 | contig 13920 bp, 12 predicted proteins | sample GuaBasSediGuay15_FD_121798 | JGI IMG/M metagenome (GOLD analysis project Ga0180300, IMG submission 121798) | Subseafloor sediment microbial communities from Guaymas Basin, Gulf of California, Mexico - Guay15, Core 4569-2, 21-24 cm | ecosystem: Environmental > Aquatic > Marine > Hydrothermal... | reverse complement strand
TCGTTCAAATGATTGCGGTGCGCCCCCCTTATGGCTTCATGTCCCAGAGAGGGCGAAGAGATGTATCCGCCCAAGCGGCTCAGAAGAAAGAGGGGGTTATGGTGGGAGGAGAGGAGATGACTTCACAGGGCACACGCTTTCAGAGATGTACCGAACCCCGACACGGACTTGACAAAACAAAAGTAATTGTATTAATATGTGAACGCCGTTCATAATTTTCCAAAAGAACGGGCACGGGCCTATGACGTTATAGCTGTAGGAGATTATCGGTAGCTTCTTGCAGATTCTTTCCGTCACGTCGCAGGCATGACCTTATTCAAAAGAGGTTAGGGGGTTTGAAATGATGCTGGTGGGGGACATTTTGAGGAGGGATGTAAGAGTTTATGCAAAGAAGACCGGTCTGGTTGACGGTGAAAGAAGATTCACTTACCAACAGATAAATGAGCGAGTTAATCGCTTAGCTAATGCTTTGAAAAATTTAGGCCTAAAGAAAGGCGATAAGATTGCGTTTATGGGGGGTAATTGTCATCAATTCGTAGAGGCATATTTCGCTGTCGCGAAGGCTGGACTTGTTATTGTTCCTATAAATGCTCGCCTCTCTGCTGAGGAGGCTACCTACGTTGTAAATCATTCGGATTCAGTTGCACTTATTTATCATAAAGACGTTGAAAGTGTCGTCGCGGAGATGAAGGGATACATCCCTCACGTAAAACATATCATCACTACCGGCAAAGCCCACCAAGACGTTTTATCATACGAAGATCTCCTCAGCAATGCTTCTGATGGGGACCCTAATGAGAAAGTAGAACCAGATGATATGATGATGATCATGTATACGAGTGGAGCCACAGGTCTTCCAAAAGGGGTTATGGCATCTCAGCGTAACATCATGGCAAATACTAACACCATGACCCTTGAGCTCCGTATTGTTCCGGAAGACAGGACTTTGGTGGTAATGCCTCTATTCCACAATGGCGGTTTCTGGCCAACAATGACTCACTTCTATCGTGGGGCCACTGTATTTTTGCTCCCTCGTTTCGACGTCGACAAAGTGCTGCAGATGGTGGAGAAGGAAAAAATAACACTCCTCAATCTTGTTCCCACGATGCTAATACGCATCATCTCTCATCCCGATCTATCAAAGTATAATCTGGAAAGCCTTAGACTGATCATGTATGCAGGAGCTCCGATAGCTCTTGAGCAGCTAAAAAAAGCCATGCAAGCCCTAGGGCCGCATCGCTTTTATAATAGTTTGGGATGTACTGAAGCAAATGGCCAGCTGACCTCCTTTCCGACGACCGAACACGCGCTTGAGGGGCCATTAGCCGAAAAACTCGGTTCAGTAGGCCGGGATGCGATCGGTGTTGAGGTCAAAATAGTGGACGATTATGGCAACGAGCTCCCACCAGGGAAGATCGGAGAGATAATCGCACGAGGTGACAATATAGCTTTGGGATACTGGAAGATGCCAGAGGAAACGGCGGAAACATTTAGAGATGGCTGGTTGTACACCGGGGATATGGGATACCGGGATGAAGACGGTTATATCTACGTGGTGGATCGAAAAAAGGACATCATCATAAGTGGAGGAGAAAACATATCGAGTCGAGAGGTAGAGGATGTCATCTATCAACACCCGGGAGTAAAGGAGGTGGCTGTCATAGGCGTCCCCGACAAAGAATGGGGAGAAGCGGTAAAAGCTGTGGTTGCCTTGAAAGAAGAATACAAAGGCAAAGTTACTGAGGAGGAAATCATTGAGTTTTGCAGAGACAGGCTTGCCGGCTATAAGAAACCCAGATCGGTAGATTTTGTCGATGAGCTTCCAAAAAATCCTGCCGGTAAAATCGCTAAAGCAGAGCTTAAAAAGCGTTACAGACAAAAATATCAAGGGAAACAAAACTGATAGATTGGAGAGATGGTGATGGAGCCCAAAGCGCGAATGGAAGAGGGAAGGGTTACGCCAGAGCTAATTGAAGAGATGCGCAGTAAGGTGGGACTAAAACTGCGAACACAGAATGCCATCTTTAATGAGTACGCCACGAAGGACAATATCAGAAAATTTGTAGACGGAATTGGGGATATCAATCCACTTTATCGGGATGAAGAGTACGCCAAGCGGACTAGATATGGATGCCTTGTAGCCCCACCTTCTTTCGTCTTCAGTGTCCTTGCGGGTGTGCAGTTTGGATGGAGGGGACTTGCAGGTTACCACTCAGCCAGTGAAATGGAATTTTTCAAGCCGATAAAGGCAGGCGACAAGATAACCCCCGAGGAGACGTATCTGGGCTTTGAAGGGCCAAAGGAGAGCAAGTTTGCCGAAAAGACCATCTTCGATTATTTCGAGGATAAGTACTTCAACCAGCATGGTGAACTGGTGGCAAAGGTGAAGAGGTTGGTCATAAGGGCAGAGAGGCGCAAGACCCGCGAGAAAGGAAAATATAGCAAAATTCAACTGCCTCACCCCTGGACAGAGGAAGAATTGAAACAGATCGAAGAGGAGGTCCTCGCTGAACAGATAAGGGGTGGAGAACCTCGATTTTGGGAGGACGTGCAGGTGGGAGAGGAGTTACCACAGCTGGTGAAGGGGCCTCTTGGGCTTACAGATATGATCGCTGCGGTAGTAGCCGGTCTTGCCCCTGCGAGGTTGGCAGCTCATGGGGCATCTTTGCGCGAATACAGGAGGAAACCTGCTTGGACCTTTCGCGACCCCTTTTCATATGCATTGGAACCCATCTTTGCAGTCCACTACAATATCGAGGCCGCAAGGGCGATGGGACTGCCCTATCCCTACGACGTGGGGACACAGCGCCACTGCTGGCTCATCCAGTTACTTACCGATTGGATGGGAGATGACGGCTGGATCATAAGGTGCGATGCCCAGTACAGAAGGTTCGTCTTCCTCTCGGATGTTGTAAGGATAAAGGGAAAAGTCGTCAAGAAATTTGTCACCAGCGAAGGGGAGCATTGTGTAAAGGTAGAGACTCACGCCTTCAATCAGCGTGGCGAGGATGTAATGCCTGGAATGGCCATCATTGCCCTTCCGTCAAAGGAGAAGAACGAATGGCCTCTTGATCGAAGGCGTTGAAACTGTTGTCAGAAGGAGGATGTAATGGCTAATCAATGGAAGGCTTTGAACTACGAGACTTACAGTGAAGCGATAAGGAAATTTCAGTGGTCTGAAAGATGGCAAATATTTGACGGCTCACGGGATAGTTTCAACATCGCCCATGAATGTATCGATCGCCATCCAAAAGAGGATATCGCCCTGAGGATAAAGTTTGCCGACCGCAGGTCGGAACTCTATACCTTTGGCGAGCTCTCTCAGCTTACATCCAAATTCGCCAATCTGTTGGGGAGAATGGGTATTAGGCCTGGTGAAAGGGTTGCAGTGCTTCTCTTCCCGTCTCTGGAGTTCTACGTCACCATGTTCGGCGTTTATAAAAGGGGGGCCGTGCTTGTGCCCTGTTTCCCCCTTTTTGGCCCAGATGCCATTGTCTACAGGATTAAAGACGCCGGAGTCAGCGCAGTTGTAACTACCAGTGACAAAGTGGGATTGATCGATGAGGCGGGCCTGCAAAGGAACACGCTGAAGATTATTTACGCTGAGGAACTCAAGGAGATTTTAAAGAAAGAAGACGAACATTACACTCCCACCACCTCGACTGACGACCTCTGCATGATCCAGTATTCAAGCGGGACTACCGGGGCCCCCAAGGCGGTCAGATATACCCATGGGGCGATCACAGTTGCAGCCGTGGTGATGAGATTTGGCGCAGGCCTCAGGCCAGAGGACAGCTATTTCTGCCCCTCCTCACCTGCATGGGGTCATGGCATCTGGTATGGGACGATCGGTCCCCTTATCTTCGGTAAGGCGGTGAGCACGTACTCAGGTAAATTCGATCCAGAAGTTTGTCTTGAGGCTCTTGAGGAATTCAACGTCACCAATATGGCTGCGATCTCGTCTCATTATCGCCTGATGATACAGTCGGGAAAGGCAGAAAGGTTCAAGATTCCTCTGAGGTTAATTAGTTACACCGGTGAGGCGATGCCGAAGGAAGTGATCGGGCAGATAGAGGATATATGGGGCCTTCTGCCCTACTGCCAGTATGGCACAACGGAAGTTGGCCCTATCACCCTCGACTACGGAGGCTTCAAGGATTGGGTGGTAAAACCAGGAAGTCTTGGTAAACCGATGATAGGAGGTATCAAGGTAGCGGTGGTTGATGAAAAGGGAAAGGAATTGCCCTCTGGTAAGGTCGGTCAGATTGCGTTGCGGAAGAAAGACCACTGGGTTCGAGTGGGAGATTTGGCATATCAGGATGAAGACGGATACTTCTGGTATGTTGGCCGTGCAGATGACGTCATAATCTCCAGTGGATATACCATAGGGCCGATAGAAGTGGAGCAGGCAATCATGAAGCATCCAGCTGTAGAGGAGTGCGCTGTCGTTGGTTCTCCAGATAAGGAGCGAGGTGAAGTGGTTAAGGCCTTCATCAAGCTAAAAGAAGGGGTTGTTGCCTCTGAAGAGTTGAAAAAGGAGATCCAGGAATTCGTGAAGGACAAGTTAAGCAAGCATGAATATCCCCGTGAATTGGAATTCATCGCTGAGCTCCCCAAGACCCCCGATGGCAAAATAAAGAGAAAGACCCTAAAGGAGATGGAAATGGAAAGGGCAAAAAGAAAACTTTAATTAATGCGTATGGAGGGAATCATGGAAATTCGGAACAAGAAGTGGGATGAGGATCTTTTCCTCAGGGAAAGGGAAAGAGTCTTGGCTATGTGGCCCACTGGAAAGGAGGTCGATTTTGAGGAGGCCGTTGAGTTTCACAAGTCTTTGCCAGAGCATAAGATATGCCACCGCGTGGTGGAGAACCTGCGTAAGGAGGGCAGGATAGTAGTTTTCCCGAGGGCGGGAACGCCGATCCTCGAACAGGAAATCGAGCTCAACAGGACTTTGGTTGAAGCGGGGCTACCGATCATTCCTGTTACCCCGGATAGTTTCTGCAGGCTGGGCCGCTATGAGAAGGCACAGGCGGCTTTGGAGGAGTCCATAAGGGCGGGGGAACCCAAGCTGAATGGGTTCCCAACGGTGATTCACGGGGTAAAGAACACTCGAAAGGTGGTTGAGGCCACCGATGCCGCCCTTGACCAGAGGCTTACCAATGTGGGCGGGGTGAGACTTATGGCGGAGATCGCCTTTGCTGCCGGGATGACGGGGGCGTTGGTCGATCCCCTTATAACTTTTGGATGGTATGAAAAAAAGACAACTGCGGCACAGTGCATTGAAGAATATCAATATATTTACAGATTGATCGGCAAGTACGCAGAGGAAGGAGTAACAATCTCAGTGGACCTCGATGGCATTGGGACAAATCTCCAATTCCCACTTACTCCCAGCATAGTCAGCAACATCGTCTGCGCCCTTCTCGCGGCAGAGCAAGGGGTTAAGGCGATAATACCTTGGGCTTACATCTACGGAAATATTGCACAGGACATAGCAGGGGTAAGGCTGATGGAAAGGCTTGTGAAGGAGTATCTCCAAAGGTTTGGGTATACGGATGTAAAGGTTCCAGGGGTCTTCCCTTCCCAGATTCCCCTTTTCCCCTATCCTCAAGAGATGGGATGGGCCTTTGGATTTCTTTGTTACTCCGCAATGGTGGCTGCCTTATGTGATGGCGAGGCAGTTTATCTTAGAAGTATAGATGAAGCAGCGGGTATTCCCAGTAAGGAAGCTCATGCTGTGAGCTATCGGGCTGCAAAATGGATATTTGACGTCGTAAGGGAACAGGGGCTCAAGATTGACAACGAGGAGATACGGACAGAGGAGAGGATCATGGAGCTCGAAGTGAGGTCGATCATGGATAAGATACTGGAGTTTGGCGATGGAGATGTAGCAATTGGCTTTGAACGGGCGGTCCAGACTGGTGTTTACGATTTACCCCTATGTGGAAACATAAATGTCCGTAGCCAAGTACTGGGGATCAGGGACCTCAGAGGGGCTTGCCGTTATCTCGACTTTGGCAATCTGCCCCTGCCAGAAGAGGTCAAAGAGTTTCACAGGGAAAAGATAAGGGAAAGGGAATTGGCAGAGGGCAGGAAGATGGATCTAAGGGTGGTCATCGAGGATTTTTGGGCCTTCAGTAAGGGAAGGTTGAAGGGCGGAAAGTGGATTCCACCTAACGGACGAATTAACGCTTAAAGGAGGCCAAGATGGAAGAGAAAAAATTAACCATAATTACAGGTACCGTGGGACAGGATTCGCATACTATAGGTGTAAGCCTTTTATCCCGTTTTCTCAGAGAGAACGGATTCAACGTGGTCGAGCTGAAAGGCCTCACTCCCCCTGAAGATTTCATCAAAGCTGCCAAGGAAACAGACGCCGTGGCCATATTGGTGAGCTCCCTCTACGGAATGGGGGAAATGGACTTAGCAGGCTTTAAGGACAAGTGTATAGAGGCTGGATTGAAGGATGTATTGCTCTACGTGGGAGGGTATTTAAAAGTAGGAAGGCATGACTGGAAAGAGGACGAGGAGCGTTTTAAGAGATTGGGTTTCGATCGGGTATATCCCCCTGAAGTAGAGTTGGACCAAGTCTTGGAGGATTTGAAGGAAGACTTGAAGAAAAAAGGCAAACTGTGAAAGAAGTGAAGTTTCTCGTCGACTTGGGTAGCACCTTTACTAAAGTGGTAGTGGTGGATCTTGCGTCCGAGAAAGTCATTTGTCGGGTACAAGGTCCTTCCACTGTGGATACAGATGTGATGATAGGACTTCGAGAGGCGATCCAAAAGGCAAAAAGCGAAGCGGGGATAACTTCCATCGATAGAGAAGATGCACTGGCTTCCAGCAGCGCAGCGGGCGGTTTGAGAATGGTCTGCATCGGCCTTGTTCCTGATCTCAGCCTGAAGGCAGGCACAGAAGCGGCCCTTGGTGCTGGAGCCAAACTTGTGGGAAGTTATTCATATGAGCTAACAAAAGATGAAATGGCCGAAATAGAGGCTATATCCCCTGAAGTTATCCTACTGGCAGGGGGCACCGATGGGGGAAATGAGAGCGTAGTGCTTCACAACGCCAAGATGCTGGCTTCCTCTAAAATAAACGCGGTGATAGTTGTCGCCTGTAACAAAGGGGCACAGGATAGAGTGAGATCCATACTGGAAAATGGTGGGAAAAAGGTAAAGCTAGCAAAAAACGTCATGCCGGAGATAGGCAAAATAGAGGTCTCTTCTTGTAGAGAGGCGATAAGGGATGTGTTTGTCAAGAACATCGTGAGGGCTAAGGGGATAGAAAGGGTCAAGGAAGTGGTAAAGGAAGTGCTCATGCCTACTCCACAAGCGGTGCTGAATGCTGCAAAGCTTTTGTCAGAAGGGGTGAATGGGGAAGAGGGACTCGGGGAACTGATGGTTGTAGATGTGGGTGGAGCTACGACGGATGTCCATTCTATAGCGGAGGGGAAAGTGATTCAGGATGCGATATACGGCGACCTTCTGCCTGAGCCCGTTGTGAAACGCACTGTAGAGGGTGACCTTGGGGTTAGGCATAACATAGATACGCTATTGAAGATTGGTAGAGAAAAAGGCTTTTTGGACGGCCATGATTTAGATGTGGCTCAGTCTCTCACAAGGATAAATAAGTTGCCCGAAACCCCTGAAGAAAGGTGCCTGGATATGAAACTTGCCCGAATCGCCACCCAGGTAGCTGTTGAAAGACATGTCGGAAGAATAGAGGATTGGTACGGCCCAGCAGGACGTATGATCGTCCAAAGAGGGAAAGACCTGAGAGGTATCAATTCTCTGATCGGAACGGGGGGGCCTATCGTCTTTGCTCAGGATCCAAGGACTGTCTTGGAGGGGGCCCTATTTGATCGGAAGAGGCCAAATCTGCTTAAACCTGAATCACCTAGGCTCTACCTGGACGGCGACTACATCCTTTATGCCATCGGGATACTGGCGAACCTCGAGCCGGAAAAGGCCTTACGGATAGCCAAAAAGTACCTAAAAGAGATATAACCCATGCAGCTGAGCGAGGTCATAGCACGTTTTACCGTGGAAAAAGGGTTTGAGGAACTTCCCAAAGTGGCTTTAGAACAGGCCAAAATGGGGGTGCTGGACTGGATAGCTGCCGCCTTGGCCGCATTGAAAGAGGAACATGATGTCAAAGCTATGTTGGGGTTCATCCAGGAATTGGGCAAAGACAGCAAGTGTACCGTTTTAGGCTGTCCCAAAAAGACAACTCCTTCCCTCGCAGCATTTGCGAATGGTTATATCGGCCATTTGCTCGACTACGATGAGACTTGCCCTATTATAAGGAGTCACCTGAGCGCCGGCATTTTACCCGCCATTTTGGCCGTTGCGGAAAAACTGGAGGCCTCCGGTAAGGATTTATTGCTGGGTTTTGTCCTTGGACATGAAGTTGCTCTGCGGATAGGCGAGGTCATGACACCCGGCTGGATGCGAAAGGGATGGCATGGCACCTCTCTTTTCGGTGTCTTTGGAGCAACCGTAGGATGTGGCAAGCTTTTGGGGCTCAACGCTGAACAGGTTCAAAACGCCATCGGGATAGCCGCCTCGATGGCAAGTGGTATAGCCGCGAACTTTGGAACGATGACGAAGCCCCTGCACGCTGGACTTGCTGCAAGAGGCGGAGTAGAGGCCGCGATGCTTGCAAAACGAGGATTTTCGGCTGCCAAGAATGCTCTTGACGGCTCCTCGGGTTTTTACTACGCTTATGGCTGGGGAGAAAATCTCAATTTAGATCCCATCAAAAGGTTAGGCAAGCCCTTGGGGTTGGAGACGCCCGGCGTTTTATGCCCAAAGTTTTATCCCTGCTGCCACGGTTTAGCGATAAACATAGAGTACGGAATCCTCATAAAAAAGAAATACCAGTTCTCCATAGAAGATATTGAGGAGATAGAAATACATTCACAACCTAAGACTCTCTCTGCCATGTTGTCGAAAGACTATGCTGATACAAAAGAACCTATAACATGGGGCTATGAAGGCCCTCCCCGACAAATTACTCCATCGATCCCTAGAACCGGGAAAGAGGCCAAGTTTTCAAAGGAATACGCCTTTGCTAGGGCTCTGCTCAACGGCCACGTAACTCTGAGCCACTTCACAGATCAGGCTGTAGCCGAACCCGACGTGCAGGAATTGATGAAAAAAATAAAAGTCTTTCACAACAGCGACCTCGAAAAGATCTCCAATCAATACCCTGAAGAACAATACCCACATCCAGAACGCATGATAATAAAACTGAGGAATGGCAACGTGATCGAGGAAGAAGAGACATTCATTCAAGGAGGCACCAGGAGGCCGTTATCAATGGAACACATAAAAAGAAAGTTTCTTGACTGCACCTCAGAGGTCGGCATCGCTCCCCAAAAAAGCTCACAAATAATCGTCATGGTCGAGGAGTTGGAAAATATAGGGAACATTTCACAGCTCACCAAATTGCTTGAAAATCCTTTTTAACCTAATGTTCGCGCAGTCAAAAGTTGAAAAGGTGATGTGGTACCCAAAGGGCTATCTGGGGGAATATCGCGACTAATACCATAACAACCAAATAGCCGATCAAGAATGGGAAACTCCCTCTCACCGCGGTACCCAAAGTGCTGGGTAAACCTTGCGCTTTGGCTATTCCGTCTACAGCATAGAGGTTCAACCCCACTGGTGGAGTCAACATAGCACATTCTATATTTATCACTCAAAGCACTCCGTAAACGTACGGATCGTAATTGTAGGCGCGCACAGTGGTAATTAAGATAGGAAGTAAAAGCAACATGAGCGATGCACCTTCCATAAGACAGCCCAAAGCTAAGATGATAGCCATGGTGATAAGGAGGAATCCCCATGTGGGGATTCCTCGGCCGACAAAAATGTCAGCTACTGCCCGAGCAACCCCCGCCTGAGTGACAAATTTGGCTAAAATCAAAGCACCGACAATTATAAATAATATCATCACTGATGAACTAACTGCCCGTCGCAACAGCGAGATAATACCTTTAATTGACACAGAGCGATAGACAAATAGCACTACAAAGAGAGAAATTACACATCCAAGGGCGGCTATTTCGGTAGGAGTTGCTACCCCCCAATAAAGTAACACAATGATAATTAAAGGAATGAGCAATCCCCAGAAGCCATCCTTGAACGCTTTCCATCTCTCGGACCAACTCGCCGGAGGTGCTACTTTTCCACCCTTTTCCTTACGGAAGGCTACATATACCCAGCCGCAAAAGAGGATGACAGCCACAATACCTGGGCCTATGCCACATATAAAAAGCTTCCCTACGGACTCTTGAGCAATAGCTCCGTAAACAATCATGGGTAAGCTTGGTGGAATTAGCATTCCCAGAGCGCCACCCCCGACAACCGTCCCCATGCTAAGAGGCAAGCTATACCCTAATCGCCGCATATTCTTGAGAGCGAAAGCCCCTACCATACCGGCAATGGCTACACTTGTCCCGCACATAGCGGCCAGCACAGCACAAGTGAGTACAGTTGCAATCCCTACCCCACCGGGGATATGCCTCAGCATGGCATCGAACATGTTATAAAGTCTCTCACCTATCCCCCCTTCGGCTAAGAACACACCCATTGCGATGAATAGAGGAACAGCAATAAGCACAAAGCTATTTAAGCTCGTTGCTGCTGTCTGTATAGCAACATCTAACCCTCTCGCCCCCAATAAGAGCCATAAGCCCAATAAGCCGCTTCCACCTAAAGCCACAGCCACAGGGGCTCCCATGAAAAGGAGTCCTAACAACACAATTATCACTGGCAAAAGGCTATTAAATTCCATCCCGGGATCCTTTTCTCGATATTGTAACGGCCAAATTCGAAAGCGTTTCCAGCAGAAAACATAGAAAACCAACTGGCACAACGATTTGCAACGGCCAAATTAAAAATTCCCAGGAAGGGGTGCGCGTTCCTAAGTGATAAGTGACAGCAACCAAGTCTATACCTTTGTACAGCATTATCAGGCAAAAAGTCACTGTTGCGAGATCAGTTACCACTCTTATGACGTGCCTTTTCCCAGATGACAGGCGAGAGATTATAAGATCTACCCTTATGTGACTCCCTTCACGGACAAGGAAGCCCGTTCCTAAAAAGCAAATCCAGACGTTTAGATATCCCGTGGCTTCAACCACATCCCCAATGGGGCGAAGCTTCAAAAAACGCAAAATAACGTCTGTGACTATATAAAGAAAAGTAAAAGCAAGAGCTACGGAACTTATTGTGTGTAAGGCCTCGCTTATTCTCTTGATGACACTTGTTGATTTGGCAACCTTACCCCGAAACATTCTAAGATCCACCAATAATGCGCTTTAGATTGAAGCACCCGTTACCTATTACCGCTGCCCTCTTCTACTTAAAGGGGGGAGAAGAGAGGAAGGTTTTCCCTTTCTTCTCCGCCCCGACCCACAAATTACGAAAAGGCAAGATCCTGTTCGCATAAGGGAGAGCGTTCCTTACCACTCTTAGGATTCTTTCTTACTTCTGTACAAAATGGTACGGCAGACCGAACTCTTTCATTATCTTCTGGACCTCGTTATAAACCCTCACACAACCGGGTCCTTTGCTCTTGACGAACTCTACGACAAAGGGCGCAGCGGCGTTTGTCCACTTAGCTTGCTCCTCGCGAGTGAGTATGTGGACCTTAACTAACTTCCTTGTCTGTTCGAGGAACTTGTTTAGTAACAAGTACCCTGTTTCGTTTATCTCCTTGCGACATTCTTCTCCTGCTTCGAAGAGGATCCGCTGGAGATCTGGCGGAAGTTCGTTATAAAAATCACGGTTCACACATATTATGGTAGATACATAAGTCCCCCACGGGAAATTTCCTGTATACCAGTCCGTGACCTCCACTAGTTTGCGTTGGATCATGTGAGCAGCGCAAATAAGAACTGCGTCGACAGTACCGCGCTGAAGTGCAGTGTAAAGTTCTGCACCGCTAAGATAAACGGGACGGCCGCCATACACTTTGTAAACCTTAGGCGCAAGGCTGCCCAGTGGGCGAATTTTTCTGCCTTTCATATCCTCAGGCAAGATGATCTGCTTGCCTGTACCAGCCATGCCGTGCCGAGGGCCTGCCTCGCCCCAAGGGAGCCAAGCAACGACCTTTAGGTTCTTTTTCTCAGCAGCCTTGGCACATTCCCACGCTGGCCCTTTTTTCTTAGCAAAGCTCTCGCTGACAGCGACGTTTACGTCATGATTCCATGCGACGCCAAAAGGAGCAAGGCCAGCAAATTCTGGCACGTTCGGTTCTAAGTAAAAGTTATAAATACCACCCACTTCGACGCTCCCTGTGCTGAGCGCTTCAAAGAGATGCTTGTCATTGACAAGTGTTCCACCAGGATAAACCTCAATTTTTATCCGCCCCCCGGATTTCTCTTCGACTAGTTTCGCCCACTTGGCCTGTATTTGAGCCATATAATGCTGAGGCGGAAGGCCATGAGAGTAGCGCATCTTGTAAACCTTCCCTGCATGAGCAGATCCGGCCAATAAGAATGCAACCATTGCCCCTATCGCTACTGATATGCCCCATAACTTTTTCATCGTTCATCCCTCCTTTTGCGTTTATTTACTGTTGAAAAAATCTTATGGCCATTCTCAACAGTGTTCCAGTTTCTTGCTAAGAATTACCTCTCCTTTTGCTCTTCCCTAAATCCCAACTTTGAAGAGACAACTTTAGTTGCGTTTATGAGCGCTGGAACCCATTCCTTTAACTTCTCCAACGTGAAATGCGTGGTAAGACCACCGACAACAATTCCAGCGATAACCTTTCCGGAAGAATCTCTAATAGGGGCACCGATCGAAGCTACATCATCGACTCTTTCTCCTATGCTATGCACATACCCTGCCTCTTTGATTTTCTGAAGCTCCTTTCGCAAAGCGTGAGGATCAGTAATTGTGCGCTTTGTAAAGCGTGTAAAAGAGATCGTTTTCAACAGCTTTTCTTGTTCTTCCTCTGGGAGAAAGGCAAGCATGAGCTTGCCAACACTACCTGCATGAAGCGGAAATTTATCACCAGGGTATACCGCCAACCTGACAGGCAACTTACCCTCGATTTTTACAAGGCACCTCACCTCTTTCTCTATCCAGCCTACAAGCAAGACCGTCTCGCCCGTGAGATCATGAAGTTTCTCCATTGCCGGTATAGCAGCTCGTTCCAACATCTGGTCTTGGGATACCACATGTGCTATGCGAAATATTTCTCCACCCGGAACATAGCGTGGGGGGTCACCAACCTTTGCGATAAGCCCTTCGTCCCCCAAAGTATCAAGAATTCCGTGAACTACACTTTTAGCCAGTCCAAGTTTTTTAGACAGCTCTGAAATCCCCAGAGACGGAGTTTCTCGCGAAAATGATTTCAATATCGCCGCAACTCTGCGAATTGTCATGTTTTTTCGTCTCTGCACCATTTGCGAACGATGTTCATAACTTACACGAATAATTAGCCGTTGTCAAGTGACTGTCCGGGTCCAGGGGGGCATAGGTGTAGACATCGGTACCACCCTGGAGAAAGAGGTATAGAGGGTAGAGGCTGCTCACCTCATCCTTGAGGATCCTCGGCATCTCACGCAAGACCGTCAGGAGGGGAAGGGAAGAGTAGCTTTTGAGGCTTGACCGATGATTGTGAGACGTCCCCCCGAATAGCTTCATATCCCAGAGAGGGCGAAGAGATGCATCCGCCCAAGCGGCTCAGAAGAAAGAGGGGGTTATGAAGGAAGGGGATGAGATGACTTGACAGGGCACACGCTTTCAGAGATGTACTGGACCCGGACAGGCATTTGCCTAAAGGCCCTTTTTATGTCAAAATTTCACCAGAAACGAATCCGAAGGTGTGGCTTTGGAGAAAATTCCCTTTCTTTCCCCCTGGGAAGAGGAGCTTCGTCCCAAAAAGTTTGATGAGTACATC